>Ga0307474_10003246_pt1 | contig 11738 bp, 21 predicted proteins | sample atmos_gasesECM1C_2_FD_203312 | JGI IMG/M metagenome (GOLD analysis project Ga0307474, IMG submission 203312) | Hardwood forest soil microbial communities from Morgan-Monroe State Forest, Indiana, United States - atmos_gasesECM1C_05 | ecosystem: Environmental > Terrestrial > Soil > Temperate... | reverse complement strand
TCTGGACGACTACGACTGAGCGCCGAATGCAACCACTCCACGGCACCAAGACGCCCCCGGTGACGCTGACTGCGCGTACCACGTGCCCGCAGTGCGGCGGCAGCGGCAGCATCCCGGCGGAAAGCGACTATCGCACGGCACCAAGCCCGCCGAACGCGATCCAGCCCAACGCGGCTCCGTTCTGGCAGCGCGTCGGTGTTCTCGCTCTCCTCGTCGGAGCCCCAACGTACGCGTGGTTCCTGTCCGGGCTACTCCCCGTACATCGACTGCCAGGCCTTGGACTCTGGGCGGTGCTCGCGCTCTGCTCCTTCATGCTCACCGCCGAACATTGGGAGGACAGCAAGCGCCCGTGGAGAACGAGCACGATCGTCCTCGTGATGCTCTACTGGCCGGTGTCATGGAGCTACTTCGCTCCATGCCTATCCGGTTTTCTCCCATCGTGATTCCCCTTGGCGGTGCCCGATGCCGGCCGTAGGTTGCCTCGCATGCCCTCTGTCGCCGAGCCACTCACTGCTCCCGAGCTGCGCATGCTCCACGCGTACGCTGAGGGAGACGCCGCTGCCATCGCTGCGCTCGACCCGTGGGCGCTCGGACCGCTCACCGAACGAGGGTACGTGCAGCGCACCGATCGCGGCGTGCTGGTCACGCCAGAGGGGCTGGCGGCGCTGCTCGACGTGGTGCCTGCCGACCTCACGCGAATGGCATCTCCAGTTGCGGATCTCGCGGCTGCGAGCCCGGATGCTCCCATGTCCCCGAGTACAGGCCGGCGTAGGTCGGCGGGATCGTCTTCACGCCGATCCCCAGCACGGAATTGAACGCCGTCATCGGGTAGAAACGGTGGCGCGCGTGCACGCCGACAACCGTACCGAGATCGCCGACACGGAGCCCGTGATCAGGAAGGTCCTTCTGGAGAACCACTGGGTCGAGTTCCCGGAGCATCTCGTTCAGCCCGCCATTTGTACTGTGCCGACGCACTACCGTTGCCTGGCCACCGGTAAGAGCGCGTCACCAGTGTCCCAGTCGTGACCGCCAGAGATGAGCGGCACGCTCTCGCCGTCGCGGAGAACCGCCGCGACATCAGCCCGGTGCGGTCGGATCTCCTTCAACGCCCTCCTCAGCCGTCGATAGGCCGCGGCCTCGTCGAATGGCGGCTCTGGTGGCTTCCGATAGGAGCCGTGGCGCGTGTTGTGCTCGGTCGCCATCAGATTCTCCTCTCGGAGAAAGGATACAGCATGCCGAAGCGGCGCGCCACGTATGTGAAACCACGTAGCGCGAGCATGTCTCGCACCCTGGGGACCGGCTCAGTGAACCGAACGATGGTCGAGTCGTAGAACTTGCCGAGCATCAACGCGACGTCGACCGTGATCGACAGAATATCTCCGCGAAGCGCATGCGCGTACGGCGCGCCCTGAACAAAATTCACGCTTATCGCAGTCCTCGCTGGCGAAACCCTGCCAATGGCAAGCCCACATAGGTTGCCGTCCGACCAGATGGCGGTGTCGAAGCGAGCGTAGCGCTTGCGATACGCCCTCACGATCACCTCCCAGTCGAACCCCATGCCGTGCCATGCGTCGCGCCACGCGCGTATGGCGCCCGCGTCAATCGGTCCGATGTAGAGCCCCCTGAGTCGCGCGGACTGCTCGGAGAGCTTCCGGACCACACCGTCATGAACATCCTGCCGGTAGCGTAGATGACGCTGTCTTGCTTCGCGCGGATCTGCCACTTTTCTGCCGCCCACTAATAGGGCAACACGTGTTCAGTGTCAAGCCGACTGGGCCTTATCGCCTCCCGCCGCTCGTCAGGAGCACCGCCGCCCCTACGAGCACAGCGACGATCGTCACGATCTCCCTCTTCTTCGTGCTCCCCGCCCGCACGACAGAGCCACCGAGATCGCGCAGATAGTAGAGAACGTCGGGGTGGCCGGCACCTTCGAGAACGCGCGCGGCGTTCTCGAAGAGCAGCTTGTTCGCCTCGTTGCGCGGCACGAGCCCATGGTTCTTGCGGTCGTCCATGTGGCTCGCGTCCGCGGCCGCACGGAAGTCCGGCGGATTGCGGCTCATGGCGGCGATGAACGAATGGAAGTCCCCGCCCGGGATGATGTGCCCGATGCCCATCGCCCACGCCATCGAGTGACTTGCGAGCTGCGCGTCCGCCGGCCAGCTGGGATAGCCCGGGTAGGACCGCGCGAACGCCGCGTCGTTCGACTTCAGCGTGTGGTTGACCAGCGCGCGGATCCCGTCCGCGTCGAGGCGCATGTTCGTGAGCTTCTCCGAGCCGAAGGACTGCACACCAGGCCACGCCGACTTCACGGTGTTCCAGGCCTGCGTGATCTCCGCCTGGGTCGCGGGCCGTCCGTCGATTTTCCACGGCAAGGAAAGCGCCTGACTGATCGGGTCGATCTTGTTGCCGATCCCCGTCGTCACCCACCCGTCCTTGTCCGTGTACATGAACGGCGTGTACCCCTCGAACTGCGTCGTCCACGGAGCAAAGGCTCCAAGGACCGCGTCGCGAAGATGCAGGCCCATTGACCTCGCCGTACCCGGCGGCGCCGGGGTGAGCGTGAGCCTGGCCTTCTGGGCGATCTCCGCGAGCGTTGCCACGAGGTACGCCCCTATCGCAGAGGCCGGCCACGCAGCAGCATGCGCGAGATCCCCTTGGACCGCGCCACGCCGCGCACGGCGGCCTCGATCGAATGCGCCGGGACGATGGCAATGCGGTCGCCATCGACCAGGCTGTCGACGGCGTACGCGCGCCGATGCCGGGGCGTACGGCGATCGCCGTGCGTCGGGCGCGCGCCCGAAAGCTGGACCCACTCGTACGGGTTGCCCGGGATGTCGCTCTTGTGCTTCGCGAGGAAAGCCTTCACCTCGGCCTTGCGCTCGGGACGCATGCTGCCAAACCAGCCGGCCTCCCCCAGGTAGATCCATCCGAGCTTCGGCTGCGGGCTGCCGTACCATCCGGGACGCGGAGGTGTCCACTCGTTGTAGGCCCGCCACAGGTCGCGCGGAGCCTGCCCGGGGCGCATCTCGTAGGGGATGCCCCAGAGCGTGAGAGCGTCCGGAGCGCGAAAGAGCACACGAATGCTGCTGAGCGGCAGCTCCTCGCTGCTGGCCTGGTCACCGTGCCGTCGACGCATGCGCAGGACCTCTCTTCCTACGAGCGGTACCCGCCGAGGATCATGTTGGCCTTGCCGATGAGCGCCGTACCGGCCATCGGGTACTGCGCGAGCAGCGACTGCCCGAACGACTGGAGCCGGCTCGGATCGGTCTCGTGCGCAAGAGCTGCCGCCACGGCCGCGCACATCTGCATGTCACCTTGCGCGTCGAAGCACGCGGCCTTCTTGTACATCGAGGGGATGACCGTACCCAGACCCGTCGAGAACCCCGCTGTCAGCTGCGGCGCGACGCCCAGGGCCTGCGCGTACGTGTCGAACATCTGGTGCGCGAGGTTCTGCGCCCTATACGCGTCCGACGGGGTCGAGGACCGACCGTTGAACTGCTTCGAGTTGATCTTCGCCAGATCGCCGTTGAGCAGCCACGCCTTCCGCGTCGCGCTCACCGACCTCCCGCGCGTCTGTCCGTCGATCGTGGGACCCACCGAAAGCACTCCCGCATGGCCTGCCGCCTTGAAGGACTCCACAGCGCCGTTGTAGTCGCTGCTGGCGAGGTACGCGTCCCCCGCATGGATGGGGCCACCCATCTGGTCTCGCAGGACCTGCTCGGCGTGCGTACCGACGCCGTCACCTGGCGCGCCCTGAAGCGGTGGCCGCGCCCCTGCAGCAGTGTGGCACCGGCGACCCGGGCCCCAGAGGTCGGCCGGCGCGCGCAGGCCCTGGCGCACAAGGACGGAGTCGAGAAGCGCCACCGTGCCCGGGCCGTACTTGCCGTCGACCACGATGTGATGGCCGTCCGTGACGGCCTGCTGCTGGAAGACCGCAGTGACCCCGGCGATCGCCGCACACGACGCCCCTGGCGAACTCGCCATCGAGTAGAGGCTCGAACCGGCGTGCATCAGCTCGTCGGAGGGCGGGATGGGTTGCGGCGCCGGTCGCGGCGGCATGCGTGGCGGTGCGGCGACCGGCGGCGCCATGGGCGGCGGCGCGTAGGGCGGCGCCGGGCTGGGCGCGCCGTACTGCGGAGGCTGCATCACGTTCATCGATCCGTCGGGAAACCGACCACGCGGAAAGCGCTGGCCGTAACCGCCGTCGTCCTGGTCCTGGTCGTCGTCCTTCTTGAACAGGAGAAACCCCAGGCCAGCAAGCACCAGAAGGACGACGGTGGGTTCCATCCTGTCGAGCAGCGTACCACGAAGATCCACCTGTCAGCCGAAAGAAAACTGAGCTGGATCCAAGTGCATGGACGGCGGTAAGATCGCCACCGTGAACGCCTACAGCCACTGGTCGGCGAGCGATTGGGTAGAGCACTACGCCGGACAGCACACCCAGACCGGTGGCGGTTGGGACCCTCAGGGACGTCGGCTCCCGGCGTACGCAGTCGGCCAGGCGTCGTACGCGCAGCGCGCCAGCCAGGCCGCGGAGAGTCTCGCCGACCGCGGTCAGCAAGCTCTCCAGAGCACCCTCCACGGCGCCAGTCACCTCGCCCACGAGGGCATGGAGAAGGCCACGTCTCCCAAGGTGCTCATCGCTGGGATCGCCGCCCTCGGCATCCTCGGATGGGTCCTCGTCCAGTCCGGCAAGACCGTTGGCCGGACCGTCGAGGGTGTCGCTCCACACGCCGCGAAGGCGCTGCCGTTCCTGCTGTAGCCGACGCGTTGCCGCCGCTGGCGTGCTACGCTACATCTGCAACAAGCGCACGAAAACGCGTGCCCAAGCTGCGAATGATCAGGTCGATGAAGATTCGAAAGGCGGCTGCCCACGGTCAGTCGTGAGCACCGCAGAAGCTCGCCTGCGCGAGGATCTTCTGGCGATACTCCTGGCGCTCGACGGCGTTCAACAGTCCCCGCGATACCACCCCGAGGGAGACGCCCTCTACCACTCGCTCCAAGTGTTCGATCTCGCGCGTCGCGAATCGGACGAGCCGGTCATGTGGGCCGCTGCCCTGCTCCACGATGTGGGGAAGGCGGATGACGAGGGCAGCCACGACGAGACGGGAGCAGACATGCTCGACGGACTTGTGGCCCCACGCATCGTCTGGCTGGTGAGACACCACCTGGATCTCTTACGTGAGCCGCGCCAGGCGCGGCGCCGCTATAGCGATCGCAGCGAGCTGGCCGACCTCACACGCCTGCGCCGCTGGGACCTAGGCGGCCGAAGAACCGATGCGCGTGTCCTGTCCCCTGAAACCGCCGTGGACATCATCCTCGACAGCACGGACATCCGCTGTCCACCTACCCATGAAAGCGAAGAGTCCTGAGCGGACGGTGAAATCGTGAGCTGGGAACGGTTCGGGGGACTGCGCGAGGCCATCGCCCAGCTGGCCGCGCAGATCATGTACGGCGAAGACGTGAAGCAATACTTCACGGCAAAGCGACTGGCCGCCAAGCGCCTGCTGAAGCGCGCGTCCCCCAACCACCGCTGCAGATCGCGCGACCTCCCATCCAACGGCGAGATCAAACAAGCCCTCCTGGAACTCGTCGAAGACATCGAGGGTGACGAGCGCACGCGCCGTCTCTTTGCGATGCGTGTGGCCGCGATCGAAGCGATGGTCGACTTGGCGAAGTTCTCGCCGCGACTCATCGGCTCGGTGGCGACCGGCCACGTGCGTGAAGGAAGCGACATCGATCTCCACGTCTTCGCCGACGATCCGGAGGCCGTGATCGAACACGTCCGTGGACTTGGCTGGACCTTCGAGGTGCGCCGCGTGAGCATCATGAAACAAGGCAAGGCGATGGACTTCACGCACGTCGAGGTGCCTGACGTCTTCACGCTGGAGTTGACAGTGTACGCGCCGCGGGAGTTGCGCATCCGACCGCGTAGCAGCACGGACGGAAAGCCCATCATTCGCCTCCGTGAGAGTGCAGTCCGCGCGCTCTGCGAGCGCGAGCACGCGGATGCCTGGAAGCGCTATCTCGACACGGGCGCGACGCTGTCGATGAACGATCTGCTTGCGACAGACGACGAATGAGCCCGCTCGACGCGTCGGGACGACATTGCCGTCACCGACAACCGTCAGCCACCGCGATCCAGACGAGCATGCCAACCATCGTCAGGCCGAAGAGCAGGACCGCGATTCCGGCCGCCGGATGCTCGTAGGCCCACCGCTCCGTCCATTTTCTCGGGGGAAGCATCTCTGCATCTCTGCTCACGCCTGCCACGCCCGCACGAGCTTGACCGTGAAGTCAGGATCCATTCGGTACCAGTATCCGGTGCGGTTCATGCCGTGCCGCCAGCCGCCAGGGATGTAGCCCGGCGGGTATCGATCCAGTGCAGGCTCGTACCCGGGTGGAAACTCGAACGGCTCGTTCCAATGCCAGAGCACCGGAGGTGCTCGCATTCCACGTCGTGCGCTGCGCGCCGCGCGCCACTTCTCGACCGCAGGGCCCGATCCCTTGCTCCAGAACGGCTCGCACGGCTCCTGGCCTCCGTCGAGGCCGATGCAGTACCAGCCATCCATGGAGGGGAAGCAGCTCATGATCTACCTCCGCGTCGCCTCAACCGATGCTGTCGGCCTTCGAGAGCAGCGTGTTCGCCGCGCCGGGGAAACCTGCGCCAGCGACGTCCCGCGCAATGGTCCGTAGAACGGCCGGGTTCATCTCGTTCGCCAGCGCCGAGGCCACCATCGCGCACGTCTGCGGATCGCTCACCGCATCGACGCACGGCGACGACTCCGTGAACCCGCCGACCACGTAGCCGTAGACGTACGAGCCCGTGTCCCACGACGGAGGCGCAGACCCGGCCACCGCGGGTCCCGTAGCCACCGCCGGGCCTCCGAATTGATCCAGCGCCGAGGAGTACTTCTCGTACATCGCCCGGACCAGCCCCGACGCCTTCATCTTGTCGTTGCTCGTGGCAGGCGTCAGCGCCGACGTCGCGGTCGACGAGATGAGCTGCGGCAAGAGCGCGAAGGGGAAGAGAATCGTGGTCGCCCACGCAAGCCCAGCCTTCGACGTGGGGATGGCCTGCAGCATGCCGTTGTCGTGCGCAGCGGCCGACGTCAGCGCCTTGCTGCGGTTCTGGGTCTGCCGATCGACGGCAGGGCCCACCTGCGACGCACCGAACTGCCCCGCCACCTTGAGCGCAGCGACGGCGTCGTCGGGATCGGCAACCGCCAGCGCCTGGGCGATCATCGAGTCCAGTTGGTCGAGTAGCGGACCAGGGCCCGCGGCCGTGCGAGGTGGCTGCGGGCCAGGGCCCTGTGGGCCTCCTGGCATGGGCGGCTGGCCAGCGTACGGCGCCGGACCCCACCCTTGCGGACCGCCACCGTAGCGACCTGCGCGTCGGCGGCTCGCGCTCTTGTCATCCTTCGCGAAGAGGAAGTAGCCCGCGACCGCCAGCGCTGCGAGGAGGATCGTGCTCGGGTCCATCGAGCACCTATCGTACCACAGCCTTTGGTCCGCTGGACGAGTGGAAACTAAACGGGATCCAAGCGCTGGCGCCGCGGGCGGCTCACTTCTTCTCCAGCGCCAGCACGCCGAAGATGGCCAGCGCCGCCATGGCGGCGATCTTCAGCGGCTTCTCGACCTTGGCTCCCTCCTCGTCCAGGAGCTGCCTCGCCCGGCGCGCCGCCCGGTCCGCCTCCATCTCGACGGCCGACACGACCCGATCGGGCGCGTCCACGAGCCGCTGAAGGCCGCGCTCGCCGCGCTCGAAGAGCCTCTGCGCTGCCTGTTGCGCCTGATCGAGCACGGACGCGCCCGTCGCGTGCGGCTGCGGAGAGGCAGGCTCCCCGGCGTAGTGCCGCACCCAGTCGTCCGCAGACCAGCCCTCCCAGGGGTTCATGCTGGAACGAGCGTACGCGAAGGTCGGCGGATGAACAAGAGATGGCCGAAGAGATCAAGTGGCCAATGCCACATCGATCGCCTCCTGCACGCGAGCCCAGAAGTTCTCGAAGTCGGCATCGTCGAGCGGTCGTCGAAGCTTGGTCGTCTTGAAGTCGCGCTTGATGATGAATTCCGCAGAGCGCCTGAAGCTGTCGTCCTTGGCCCGAACGCTGGCTACAACCTGGTCGATCGCCTTGCGCTTGTCCTTGAACCCGCGCACGTCATGCTTGATGGCCGCAAAGAGCGACCGATCGAGCAGGTTCCGGACCTCGGTCCTCCAGTGATGCACCCACTTGTGGTGTCCGTTCTTCGACGCCAGCGTGGCCTTGTAGAACTCGATCCATGCCCCGCTGATGTGCTCTTCGACGCGATCCTTGAACGTCTCGCGGTCGTAAGCCATGTTGCCGAAGCGGCGTCGTGGCTGTGCTTTCATGCTACTATTCTACCATGCTCCGCGCACGCAGCAACTCCAAGTGGGCCAACGTCAAATTGCGCCGCGACTTCGTCAAGTGGCTCAAGGTCGAGGCCGCAAAACGAGACGAGTTCATGGGCGATCTTGTCGAGAACCTCGTCGCCAACGCACTGGGAACCGCACCGTGGCGCTCCAGTAGCAGCGATCAACCCAGATAGGCTCTGCGCGCCTTTCACTCCAGCGAGAACACCCACGAACGCCGGTTCCCGCTGTACTGCGCGCGGGCGTTCGGGCTGCGCCGGTAGTGATGGAAGAGGCGAAGAACGGCCAGCTCGCTGCCGAAGCCGTACAGCGCGCCCTTGATCCACTCCAGCTCCATGGGCTCCTTCGCGACACGCTCCCAATCTCGCTGGACGCGATTCAGCGACGAGGTCGACAGCTCCGGGATCGATGAACCGTGGCGGCGAGACGCCTTGCGGCTGGACCGGCTGCTGCGCTTCTTCGAGCCCATGCGCGCAGTCTCGCACGACCGGTTGCTTCGCAGCAAGATCGCCACACCCACTCAGCGCCGGGCTCTGTCCGCCGCTTCTCGCACCCGTGTCCTCAGAGCCAGGAGGGTCTCCGGATCGCCGTACCGCGCGATGAACTGCGACTCACTGAGCGTCCAGTCCGCGAGTGGCGCAATGTTCGTCATCGCCAGCACAGCCTGGTGAAGCTGCTTGAACCCATCGGCCACCGGAACGCCAGTCGTCTTGACAACGACGGCGTACGGGTACCGCAACGGTCGCCCGGACAACCCGCCGAGCTGCTTCTTGACCGTCAGGCCGCTCGATTCCGCATGACCCTGTGTCCTGAGCGCCACGAGGCCCATCGTACGCGGCGACGGACCGCGGATCCATGGAAACGCGCCACGACCACGTTCCGTGATCTGAGGGCGACGCAGCTTCCGAGAAGACGATGAACCGGAAGCGCTACGGATGCTGCCAGTGCAGCGTGCCGTCAGGACCACGGCGTTGATGCCACGTCTCCCCGACGGGTACCTGCCGGAAGTTCACGGCGAGCCTCTCGCCGGACGGGCGATCGACCCAGTCACAGACGACATGCCCTGCGTACGCGACAGCGTTGCCATCGGCATCGATGGCGCTTCCTGGTTCGCCACGATGCTCGTGGGAAGAGTTGCCCGCGTTTACACCCTTCGCCCCGCAGACTCCACAGACGCCGCGCTTCTTGGCCATGATCTCGGACTTCGTCATCATGGCCGCAAGCGTAGGTCACGTCGTTTGCGCTTACAACGCAAGATCATCGCAAGCGTTCCGGTTCAGATCAGTCACGTCCCGGGCTGCCGCAGAACCTTCATCCGGCCACTGTGGTTGGCCAGGTACGCCAGCACGGGATCCTGAAGCACGTTCGTGAGATCGGCGCCGCGGCCGTCGACCTGGCACTCGCGCGACACGAGCACGCACGTCTGGCTGTAGTCGGTGTGCCCGAGGTTGTGACGCCAGCCAGGATCCTGGATGACGTGACAACCGTTGCCTCCAGCGGGCGTCGCGCACCGCGGCCCCGACGTCGGGTTGTGCCAGCCGTAGTTCTCCGCAAGGCCCTTGTGCGACGGCAGAAGAAGCTCGTCGTCGATCACCCAGTGCTTGCCCACCGACGAGACGATGCCCTCTGGCGCGGCAGGCAGCATCGCGATGGCCGCGTCGATCTTCCGCGAATGCTCGACCATCCGCTGCACGCTGCCCATGATCTCGATGTCGTGCCGCGTCTGCGACATCGGGAACGGAGGGATCGTCGCCTGCCGCTGCGCCCAGATGAGGTCCGCGAGCTTCAGCGTGAGCAGCATGCAACCCATGACGTCCGCCACACGCTGCTGACCACCCGGAGTGAGGTTCACGCGGACGCCGTCCACCTTGAGCGCGTCGCCGAAGACACGAAACTCCCCCTCGTGCCCCTGGTAGCTCGAACGCACGAAGGCCCACCGGACTTCCGCACGCCCCTGCTTCACGGCGTCGAGGATGAAGGCGTCACGCTCCACCGGGCTCTCCGGAAACGCCATCGTGGACCCGCCTCGCGCCTGCATGGGCAGCGCGCGCGACGCCACGGGCCCGCTGACCGCCGAACTGCGGTCTCCCCCTCGACGACGCGCCGAGCTGGCCGCGAGCAGACCCAATCCGGCGAGAATCATCAGCGACGTGGGGTCCATCCACGTCGAATCTACCACAGACCCGAGTCGCTCAGCGCGGAGCGAACCGCCTCCGATGCAGCAGTTTTGCCAGCTGGCCCGTCTCGTCCATCTTCTCCATGTCCGAGAAGCCGCCGATGCTGACACCGTCGATGAACGTCTGCGGCAGGGTCCCGTGCCCCGTCGTCATCTTCAGGTACGCCCGCATGGGCGCGTCCTGCGTGACGTCGATCTCCTGGTAGTTCACGCCGTAGTTCGCCAGCAAGGCCTTGGCCTTCGCGCAGTACTGGCAGCCGACGAGCGTGTAGATCCGGACCATCGCCATGAGCGCCATCGTAGCAATGCCGCCGGTGCGTGACTACAGCGACGACGCGCTCGGCCAACGGAGTCCTTCGAGTCCACTGCCAAACGCGCTAGGATCGACGGAGCGTCATGGCTTCGCGAACGACCGTCACCGCTCCCCAGCTCGTCGCGCTCCGTCGCGTGCTCGCGAGTCCTTCCGGCTACATCATGCGCCTCGCGGGCGGCTTCTGGATCACACCCGAGACGCCCATGTCCGGGCACGTCTTTCTGCCCACGCGCTTCGACGACGGCGGCTCAACGCCGTCCTGGAGCACATCGGCGCAGACGATCGCCTCCTGCGAGCGCGCCGGGCTCCTGGAACGCACGCACGCCTACAGCGAAGCCTGGCGCGACAATCACCGGCTGACGCCCGCGGGAGAGGCCATCGCTCGCTCTGCCCCCATCCCCAAGCTCACACCCACCATGCGACGCAACCTCGCCGACTTCGCCAGGGAGGACCAGGGCTTCCCCATCGGCGCGACCGATCTGGAGACTCTCGGGTACGTCGAGAAGCACGGCAACGGATGGCGCGTCACGGCCGAGGGTGCCGCCGCGCTCGCGCGCACTCGGCCATGACGCCACGTCACGGAGGCGGCATCCCGTCCTTCGTCTGGATCGCAAGCATCAACCGATCGACCCCGATCGCCCAGCCGATGCCCTCTGCGTACCGTCCGCCGCCAGCGACCTGCTTCTGTGCACCGAGAGACGCGACCTCCGCCTCAAAGCCGTCCTCGACGTAGTAGGTCAGGCCTCGCTTGACGGCCGGATTGAAGCTGTAGGGCACGCCAAAGACGTCAAGGCACGCCCGGAGAGAACCGACCGCTTCCTCCGTGTCTCCGCTCCCCTGGCCACCGAGGATCTCGA
>Ga0307474_10003245_pt1 | contig 11739 bp, 9 predicted proteins | sample atmos_gasesECM1C_2_FD_203312 | JGI IMG/M metagenome (GOLD analysis project Ga0307474, IMG submission 203312) | Hardwood forest soil microbial communities from Morgan-Monroe State Forest, Indiana, United States - atmos_gasesECM1C_05 | ecosystem: Environmental > Terrestrial > Soil > Temperate... | reverse complement strand
GCAGTTCGCCCGGCTGCTGCGCGATCGCGATGGCCTCACCGTCGTGACCAATGCCGTGAACATCGCGGTCGACCTGCTCGGCAATCCGCGGATGCGGGTGTTCCTGGCCGGCGGCGAGGTGCGCGGCAGCAGCCAGGAGGCGGTGGGGCACAGCGCCGAGGCGTTCCTGTCCGAGTACCACACCGACGTCGCGTTCCTCGGGGTCGACGGGGTGGACGCGCTGGTCGGCTGCACCAACTACGACCCGGAGGGAGCGCGAGTGAACGCGGTGCTGTTCCAGCACGCGCGGCGGAAGGTGGTGCTGGCCGACGCCACGAAGATCGGCCGGGTCGCGCTCGCGCAGGTCTGCCGGATGGCCGAGGTGGACCTGCTGATCACCGACGGCCGGGCGCCGCCCGCTGCCCTCGACCAGATCCGTCGCCAGGGCTGCCGCGTGATCTGCGCGCGCGACCCCGATCCGGGCGCATGAGGGGCGGGCCCAGGCCATAGCGGTTAAGGATTTGCCGGGATACCCCGCTTCAACGGCGTCCCGCCCCGCCACGCCGCCGAGGCCCTGCAGCCTTGTTACGTCCCGCCGCCTTGTCCCGCCTGGCCTCCCGCCGCCCATCCCGCGCCCGGGCCCGGGCCCATCCCCGCCTTGGGCCCATCCCCCGCCCGGGCCTGTTCACCGCCCGACCCGGCTGACCGTGGCGCGCAGCCGCGATACGGGGCGATGCGCGTTATGGACATAGAACGTCCAAATTTATGCGCGTTTTATGCACACTATTGGCTGACATGCCCTGCGGCGTCATCATGGCAGATACGCCATTGGCCGCGATCTCTGGAGGGCTCATGCGAACCTGGACGCCAAGGTTCACCCGGAGGTGGACGAGCGCATTGGCCGCCGTGGCGCTGGCCGCGCCGCTCACCGCGCTCGGCGTCGCCCCCGCCGTCACCGCTGCCCCGGCCCAGGCTGCCACGGCGTACCCGCCCGGCGGGCCCGACCAGACGCCGGTGATGGGCTGGAGCAGCTGGAGCTTCCTGCGGCTGGGCGCGAATGCCGCCCAGGTGGAGGGCGAGGCCTCGGCTATGGTCAGCACCGGCCTGGCCGCCGTCGGCTACCAGTACGTCAACATCGACGACGGCTGGTACCAGTGCCCCGGGCCGCAGGGCCCCAATGTCGACGCGTACGGCCGCTGGGTGATCAACACCGCCAACTATCCGAGCGTCGGCTCAGCGAACGGCATCCAGGCGCTCGCCGCCTACGTGCACCACCTCGGGCTGAAGTTCGGCATCTACCTGACGCCGGGCATCTCGAGCCAGGCGGTGGCGCAGAACACCCCGATCCTCGGCACTTCGTACACCGCCGACCAGATCGCCACCACCACGCGCGACGCCAACTACAACTGCGGCGGCATGGTGGGGATCAACTACAAGGCGCCGGGCGCGCAGGCGTACACCGACTCGGTCGTGGATGAGCTGGCGTCCTGGGGCGTGGACTACATCAAGCTGGACGGCATCGCCAACCGCAACCGCGCGGACGTCAGGGCCTGGCAGGCCGCGATCCACCAGTCCGGCCGCCCGATGGTGCTGAACATCACCCAGGGCAGCTACACCATCAAGATCGCCCCGCTGCTGAAGAAGTACGCCAACCAGTGGGAGTTCGCGCCCGACATCGAGATCAACGGGCCGGACGAAGGCTCGGCGGACGCCTGCAACTCCCCGCCGTACACCGGCTGCCTGAGCGTCTTCCCGCTGACCAGCTACGCCCACTGGAGCGACAGGTTCGATGCCGTCGCGCAGTGGCAGCCGTATGGCGGGCCGGGCGGGTTCAACGACTACGACTCGATTGAGGTGGCCGACGGCAGCGCCGACTCGGGGATGTCGCTGGCCGCCTCGGAATCCCAGCTCAGCCTGTGGTCGCTGGGCTCGTCGCCGTTCATCCTCGGCAGCGACCTGAGCACCTCGGTGACGAACGCGTACGGCACCAGCACCGGCCTGACCCCGCGGGATTACCGGCTGCTGACCAACCGCCAGGTCATCGGCGTCGACCGGGACGCGATCGACGCGTCACGCATAGCGGTGACCGGCAAGCCGGGCGCCAGCCCAGGCGACCAGGTGTTCGCCAAGGTGGAGAAGCACGGGGACGCGATCGTGGGCTTGTTCAACACCACCACGGCGCTCAGCTCCGCGCCGGTCACGATCTCGACCACGGCCGCCGCGATCGGGCTGCCGGCCGACCCCGACGGGTACCTGGTGCAGGACCTGTGGGGCGGCCAGTCGGTCGTGGCCGGTGGCCAGACCAGGTTCGACATCTCATCCGCCGCGACGATCAGCGCGAACGTGCCGGCCGAGGGCGTGGCCCTTTACCGGATCACCCCGCTCCCCTAACCCGTCAACCCCGTCGTGACCGGTCATGCCCGCCATGGCCGGTCGCACAGGGGCGCGGTCCCCGGGGTGAGATCTGCTCAGCTGAGCGACGCACTCGCTGCCCGTAGGTCCTCGAGGGCAGCGGTGGTGTAGGGCGCCAGTCCGCCCTCGGTGTCGCGCTCGGCCTCCACCCAGTCGGCGTAACCCCGTTTGAACGCGAGGACGCCCATCTCACCGGCGAGATGCGCGATCGGGTCCGGCACGCCCCGTGCCACAAGCGCATTGGTCATCGCTGCTGCGAGGCCCACGCTCTTGAGGGCGTCGCGCTCCTGTAGCTCGGCGCTGGCCGCGATCGCGGCCTTCAGCCGGGGACCAAGCTCGCGGTTCATCGGGCCCATCGCGCTCGACGCCCGCTCGAGCCCGGCCGCGACCGCCTCGAGCGGGCTGGCGGTCTGCGGCGCCTCGGCGATCCCCTCGGCCAGCAGCCGGCTCAACGCTTCTTGCCCCGCCACGAGGAGCTCGCGCTTATCGGGGAAGTGCCGGAAGAAGGTGCTCTTCGTGACCCCGGCGCGCTCAGCGATCTGCGCGACCGTCGTGGCGTCGTACCCCTGCTCGGTGAACAGGTCCACGGCAGCCAGGACCATCCGCTCCCGCGCGCCAGGTTCCCATCGAGCCATAGGCCCATCCTAGGTGATGCGACCTTTGTCCCATCGCCCTGCTAGAGTGATGGGACAAAGCTCCCATCACTTCTGAGGAGAACCTCATGCAGGTCTTCATCACCGGTGGCACCGGGCTGATCGGTTCCGCCGTCGTCGCCGAGCTACTCGGCAACGGCCACACCGTCCTCGCCCTCGCCCGCTCCGACTCGGCCGCGACCGCCCTCGAGACCGCCGGAGCGAAGACCATCCGCGGCGACCTCGCCGAGCTGAGCGCGCTCCGGGCCGGCGCCGCCGAAGCTGACGGGGTGATCCACCTGGCCTTCGCCAACGACTTCAGCAGCCCGGCCGCCCTCGCTGCGGCGGTCGCCGAGGAGAGCGCCGCACTTGCCGCCCTGGGTGAGGAGCTCATCGACAGTGACCGTCCCCTCGTCACGGTTTCGGGTACGCCCTACGTGCCCGGCCGTGCCTCCACCGAGGCCGACCCGCTGCCGACCGACGGGCCGGTCGGGGGCCGCGGCCGCTCGGTCATGGCGGTCCTGGATCTAGCCTCGCGCGCAGTCCGCAGCGCCGCCGTCCGCATGCCGCGCACGGTCCACAACGAGGGCAGGGGCGGATTCGCCGGCCTGCTGACCGAGATGGCACGCCGCAACGGAGTATCCGGCTACCCAGGCGACGGCACCCAGCGCTGGCCAGCCGTGCACGCGCTTGACGCGGCCGTCCTCTTCCGGCTGGTCCTCGAGAACGCGCCGGCCGGGACGGCGTGGCACGCCGTGGGCGACGAGGGCGACGCCGTGCGGGACATCGCCACCGTCATCGGCCAACGGCTGGGGCTTGCGGTCGAGGCGATGCCGCAGGAGACGTTCGGCGTGCTCGGCCCGATCTTCGCGACCGACCAGCCCTCCTCGAGCGCCCACACCCGGCAGGCACTCGGCTGGGAGCCAAGGCATCCGAGTCTCCTGAAGGATCTGGAGAACATCCAGCCCTGATCCGCTCGCAGCGCGACCCCGCGCGGCGCGGGTTCCTCGACCTCACGGGACAACCGTGATTCGATGTGCATCTAATGCGGCACAAGGACAGCTGTCGGCGGACCGGTCCCGCCCCGAGACGGAGCGTTCAGAAAAATCATCGTGACGGGGCCAGCCGGTGAGCGCGGAAGCGGGGACGCCGAGGCGCGGGCGGCCGCGCAGCGAAAAGGCTCGCGTGGCCATCCTCGAGGCGGCCGCGGAGTTGCTGTTGGAGCGGGGCCTGTCCGCGGTGAGCATGGACGCGGTCGCCGAGCGGGCCGGGGTGAGCAAGGCCACGATCTACCGCTGGTGGCCGACCAAGGAGGCGCTCGCGCTCGATGCGCTGTTCAACGAGTGGGCGGCCGCGACGCCCGCGACGCGGGACACCGGCACATTGCGCGGCGACCTGCTGGCGCTGATGCGTCCGTGGGCCCGGCTGGCCAGCAGCCGCCCGTACGGGCGGGTCATCGCCGGGCTGATCACCGAGGCGCAGACCAACTCGCAGTTCGCGGCCGAGTACCGGTCCCGGTTCGTCGAACCGCGCCGCGACCAGGCCCGCGAGGTGTTCCGCCGGTCCATCGAGCGGGCCGAGATCCCGGCCGACACGAAGATCGAGGTCTCGATTGACCTCCTGTACGGCCCGCTATATCACCGGCTGCTGCACGGCCACGCCCCGCTCAGCGACCGCTTCGTCCGCGACGTGGTGGACACCGTCGTGGACGGGCTCACCCGCGACCGGGCCTAGATGCCCGGCCCGCTCACCGGGCGAGACCGGCCGTGGTGGCCCAGCGGCCCGCATGCCTGGCGATCGCGACCGGGTAGTCGAAGCACGCGCTGACCTGCTCGGTGGTGAGCACATCCGCGGCCGGGCCCGCGGCCAGCGTCCGCCCGCCGCGCAGCAGCAGCGCGTGGGTGGTGCTGACCGGCAGTTCCTCCAGGTGGTGGGTGACCAGGACCGAGGCCAGCCCGGGATGGTGCTCGCGCAGGTCGTCGATGCTGGCCAGCAACTGCTCACGGCCCGCCACGTCCAGCCCGGCGGCGGGCTCGTCCAGCAGCAGCAGCCGGGGCTCGGGCATCAGCGCCCGCGCGATCAGCGTCCGGCCGCGCTCGCCCTGGGACAGGGTGGGCCAGCGCGCGTCGGCCAGCGGACTCAGGCCGAGCAGGCCCATCAGTCGTGCGGCCCGGGCGAGGTCGGCGGGGCCGGGCGCCCAGCGGGGCACGATCTCTAGGGTGCCGGTGACGCCGGTCAGCACGATCTCGCGCACGGTCCGGGCCTGCTCCACCCGGTGATGCGGGCTGACATGGCCGATCCACGGGCGCAGGCCGAACACGTTGACCCGCCCCAGCCGGTGCCCGAGGATCTCCATCCGGCCCCGGGTCGGGTGGGCGTAGGTGGCCATGATCCGCAGCAGCGTGCTCTTGCCCGCGCCGTTCGGCCCGAGCAGCGCCCAATGCTCCCCGGCGCGCACCGTGACGGTCACCTGGTCCAGCAGCAGCCGGTCGCCGCGGACCAGGTCAACGCCCTCGGCGCGCAGCACGACGTCCCCATCGGCGGGCGGAATCGGGTCGGTCATGGGCTAGACCGTACGCGATGTGGTGAACTGGCATCCGTGCCGCCGTCGGATACCCCGCCTCTGCTGACGCTGACCGGAGTCAGCCGCAGTTACGGCGAGCGCGTCGCGCTGCGCCCGCTCGACCTCGCGCTGGCCGCCGGGCGGTGCGTCGCGGTGATGGGCGCGAACGGGTCGGGCAAGTCGACTCTGCTGCGCATCGCGGCCGGCCGCGACACGCCCAGCACCGGCCACGTCGTCTACGCCGGCCGGGTCATGAGCCAGGACGATCTCGTGGTGCGCACCGAGATCGCCGTGGTGGGCGACATGGTCAGCGCCTACCCGGACCTCACCGTCCGCGAGCACCTCGAACTGGTCGCGGTCGCGCACGGGGCGAGCCGGGGCCGGGACGATCTGGTCGACCGGGCGCTGGCGGAGTGCCGCCTGGCCGACCACGGCGATGCGCTGCCCGGGTCGCTGTCCAGCGGTCAGCTGCAGGCGTTGCACCTGGCCACGATGCTGGTCCGGCCGCGGCGGCTGATGGTGCTGGACGAGCCCGAGCAGCGCCTCGACCCGGCGCGCCGGCGCTGGCTGGGTGAGCTGCTGCACGCCGAGAAGCTGGCCGGGGCGGCGGTGCTGATGGCCACGCACCACGTCGAGCTGGCCGCGGCGGCCGCCGACCACGTCCTGGTGCTCAGCGACGGCGCGGTCGTCGGGCAGGGTGCGCCCGACCCGGCCCTGGCGGCGCTGGCAGCGCTCGGATGACGGTCACCCGCGAGGCGATCGCGGTACCGGACAGCACCGGGCCGACGATCTCGCTGCTGCGGGAGTTGCGCCGGGGCCGGGGCCGGCGGCGGGCGGCCAGCGCGGCGTACTGGGTGTACCTGATCGGGCTGGTCGCGGCGTTCTACGGCGGCTCCCAGATCGCCGCGGCGTTCCACGCGCTGCGGCATCCGCCGCCCGCCACGGCGCTGACGGTACGGGTGCTGCACGCGGCGCCTGCCGGGCTGGCGGCGCTGGCGCTGGTCGTGCTGCTGGTCCTGCTGCGCGACGCGCTCTGGCGCGGGCCGGTGACGCTGCCGCAGGTCACCGTCGACTGGGTGCTCGGCACGCCGGTGGACCGCGGACGGCTGCTGCGGCCTCGGTTCCGGACGTCCGCGGCGGTCGCCGTCCTGGCCGGCGCCGCGGTCGGCATCGTGCCCGCGGCCGCGCTGGTCGGGCTGGGGCTGAGCGCCGGGCATGGCTCGGGGAGCGTGCTGCGGCTGATCCTGGTCGCGATGATGTCGACCGCGGTGCTGTTCGGCTTGGGCACCGGCGCGGCGGCGTTCGTCGAGCGTTCCCCGTACGTCGCCCGCTGGCTGCGCCGGCTGACTCCTTTCGGCTGCGTGCTCGCGGCCGGGCTCGCCGGGCTGGCCGTCTGGGCCGCGCTCGGCGGTCCGCCCTCCGTGCTATCCGCGATCGCCTTGTGGTCCGGGCCGTGGGGCTGGGCGGTGCAGGGCATGACCGCGCTGGCCGGGGGCACGGCGCCGCTCTGGCCCGCCGCGACCGCGCTGCTCGGGGTGGCGGCCGCGGCGCTTCTGGTTCTGGGTCACCACGCGGCCGCCGGGGTCCCGGCCGGCGCGCTGCGGAGCCGGGCCCGGACCATCGGGGCCATGTCGGCCGCGGTACTGAGCATGGATACCCGCGGCGTCGCCCTCGCCTACGGCGGCCGGGGCGCGGCGCGGCGGGTCCGGCTCCGGCTCCGGCCGCCGCGCCGGCGCGAGCTCGTGCTGCTCTGGCGGGACCTGCTCGCGCTGGCCCGGGCGCCGTCGCGGCTGGCCGGGGCGGCGGTGCTGGCCCTGATGGCGGTGGGCCTGGTGGCCGTGGCCGGCCCTGGCGGGCAGGTGGCGCTGGTGCCGGTGGCCAGCGCGCTGGGCCTCGGCTACCTGGCCGCCGCCTGGCTCTGCGAGGGGGCCAGGCTGGACGCGGAGGACACCCGGCGGTCGGAGAACCTGCCGTTCCGGTTCGAACGGCTGGCCTGGTGGCACGCGGCGGTGCCGTGCCTGGTCTTGCTGGTGGTGGCCGGGGTACCGGTGGTGGCGGTGTCTTTGGCGACCGGCTCGGCGCGCGTTCTGGTCTGGCTGGTCGTGACCGTTCCGGTGCTGGTGGCCGGGGCGCTGGTCAACGTGTTCCGCCCGCGGCAGCACCCGGACCTGTTCGGCGGGGTGGAGACGCCGCTGGGCAACACGGCCGCCTTCGGGGTGCTGTTGTGGTTCGTGCGGGGGCCGGTGCTGGCGGTGGCGCCGATGACCGCGCTGCTGACCAGCGCACTCGGCCCGGCCCGGCCCGGCGTGCTGGCGTGGACCGTGGTCGTGGCCCTCGGCCTGGCCTTCGGGCTCTGCACCTACGCCGCCGTCCGCGCCCGCCGCCTCCGCTCGGCCTGACCCGGCTCCGCTCGCCCCCCGCGCCCCCCGCGCCCCCCGCCCGCCCCGGCTCGCGGCTGAGCCCGCCGGAAACTAGTCCGCAAACGGTCGTGATAGCAGCCGCGAACGGACTACTTTCCCGGCGTGCGGCTCATGCGCGTCGCTAGTCGGCGCCCCGGCGGCGGGGGGGCCAGTTCTCCGGCGGGTCGCTGTCCATCAAGACCGAGCCGCCGCGCCCCCAGCTGAGATAGCGGTAGGCGAGGTTGATCAGGGCCGAGATCCGGTTCCGGTTCCCGAGCAGGGTCACGATATGCAGGCCGAGCCAGGCGAACCAGGCCAGCGTCCCCCGGATGCGCACGTGATACGGCAGCTCGACGACCGCCGAACGCCGCCCGATCGTGGCCAGGATGCCCTTGTCGTGATAGACGAACCGGGTCGTCGGCCGCCCGGCGACGAGCCTGACCACCTGCTCGGCCGCGAACCGGCCCATCTGCAGGGCGGGCTGGGCGAGCTGAGGCAGCGGGTCAGCGCCGGTCAGCGCGATGTCGCCGATGGCGAAGATCCGGTCCTGCCCGCTGACCCGCAGGTCCGGGCCGACCTCCACCCGGCCGCCCCGTCCGAGCGGCACGCCCCAGTCCCGGGCCGCATCGGGCCCGCGGACCCCGGCCGCCCACACGGTCAGGTCGCTGTGCATCGTCTCGCCGTCGGCGAGCACCACGTGGTCGGCCGTGATCTCCTTGATCGCGGTGTTCAGCCGGACCTCGATCCCGCGGTCGAGCAGTTGCTGGTGGGCGTACTCGCGCAGCGACGGGACGTACCCGGCGAGCAGGGCCGGGGCCTGCTCGACCAGCCTGATGTGCACCCGGGAGCGATCGATGTCGGGGAACGCCGTGGCCAGCGCGATGTTGCGCAGCTCGGCCAGAGTCCCGGCCGTCTCCACGCCGGTCGCGCCGCCGCCGACCACGGTGATCGCGGAATCTCTCCCCCGCTCGGCGGCGCTGAGCTGCTCAAGCCCGGCCATGATCTGGTCGCGCAGAGCGACCGCGTCACGCCGGGTGTACAGGGCGAAGCTGTGCTTGTCCGCCCCGGTCACCCCGTAGTACGCGGCCGCCACCCCGGTGGCCAGAATAAGGTAGTCGTAGGGCAGTTCCTCGCCGTCGGCCAGCGTGATCGTCCGCGCCTGCGCGTCGACGTGCCGGAGCTCGCCACGGTGGAACCGGGCGCCGTACTTGTGCGCGAACCCCCGCAGCGGATAGGCCACGTCGCTCGGCGTCAGGCCGCCCGTGGCCACCTGGTAGAGCAGCGGCTGGAAGGTGCTGTAGACGTCGCGGTCCACCAGCGTGACCCGCAGGCCCGCCGCGCTCAGCGCGCGTACGGTGGCCAGGCCGCCGAAGCCCATGCCAACCACGACGACCCTCGGTGCGCCGCTGGCCGGCGTGCGCCGGAACCTGCTCATAGCGGCTCCATTTTATCCGGGCCGCCAACGGCGGCCGGGCCCAGGCCGCCGCCCGGCCAAGGAGCCGCCGGTTCGGCTGAGGTGCAGGTAGCTGGCATAGTGAAGGAGTGCTGACCCGGGATGAGGCCGACGCCGCGCTGCGGCGGTTCCCGCTCGGCGCCCTGGTGGCCGGAACTGTCGTCGCGGTCCCGGTGCGGGCCCGCGTCGGGGTGTTCGTCGACCTGGGTCAGGGCGGTCGCGGGTTCGTCGACTCCGAGCACCTGCCCGACGACCCGCAGCGATGGCCGCGGATCGGCACCCGGACCACGTTCGAGGTCCTCCGGCACGACTTCTCCAGTCACCGCCGCACCTGCCAGGTCCGGCTGTGGCCGATGGAGCCGCGGTTCCGCCGGGCCGGATCTCGCGCCGGGACGTTCACCGCGCAGGAGTGGCACCAGGTCGCCGGCCGCTACCCGATCGGCACGGTGGTCACCGCGACCGTGACCCAGGTCTTCCCGGACAGCCGCAGCTACTGGATCCGCTTCGGTCCGGCCCGGGCGGCGGTCGCAACCGCAGCCGACCTGCCGCAGGTCGGCACCGTGCACCGGTACGTCGTCGTCGCGACGCTCGACACGACCCGGCGGCTGGTCGTCGCGCCCGCCGAGGCGTGAGTCAGCCGCGGACGAACGTCCCGCTCGCGGTGTTGGCCAGAACGCTCGCGTCCTGCCAGTGCAGGACGGCCCGGTTGAGGCCGGTGCGGTCCAGGCTGATGATTCCGGCCGGGGCGCAGTTGCCGGCCGACCCGGGCCCGACGGTCTCCCGCAGCACCAGCACGGTCTTGGTCACCTTGGCCACGGTCACCGTCGCGTAGCAGGGCATCGATGTGATCGTGAACGTGCCGCCCCGCGCGCCGAGCGGCAGCCGCAGGACCGCGGACCAGTGCGGCACGGTCCCGCCGGGCTGATCGGCCCGGCCCCGCCAGGTTCCGGCGAACCGGAGCGGGATCGCGTTCGCCGGGACCGCCGCCGGCGACCCGCCCGACGTGCCGGCCGACGTGCTCGGCCGCGGCGCGGGCGCGCCGGTGCCGGTGCCGGGCGCGCCGTGCTGCCCGTTGCCGGGCGCCGAGGTCACCGGGGATCCCGGCGTGCGCCCGGGCGTCTTGGCCGCGAACAACAGCGGCAGCAACAGCCCGCCCACGATTGCGAGCGCGATCACGCCGGCGATGACGATCACCCAGCCGGCGCAACCGCGCAGGCCCGGCCGCGGCGCGGGACCAGGCTGCGGCCGCCAGCGGTTCCCGCCCGGCGCGGGTCGCGGCCCCGGACCGAAGACCGGCGGCGCACCGCCGGGCGCCATCCGGTCCGTCGACCACGGCGGAGCCTGCGGTCGCGGCGGGGACATCACGCCGGCCTGCCCACCGATACCAAGTGTCATTACGCCCCGCTCCGGGGCGCGTGTGGCCACCCCGGGCCCGGCCTGGCCCGTGGCGACCTGCGGCAGCGCGCCGACCTGGCCGGAGAGCTGCAGCAGGCGCATGATCAGGTCGCTCGCGGTCGGCCGGGTCTCGGGCTCCTTGACCAGGCACGCGGCCACGACGTCGCGCAGCGGCCCGGCCAGCGTGCCGAGATCCGGCTCGCCCGAGGTGAGCTGGTGCACGATCGCGGCGACGTTCGGCGCGTGGAACGGCGGGTTCCCGGTGGCCGCGAAGGTGATCGTCGCCGCCCAGGCGAAGACGTCGGCGGGCGGGCCGGCCGGATGGCCGCGCACCACCTCGGGCGCCATGTAGCCGGGCGTTCCGAACAGCTGGCTGGTGACGGTGGTCGTGGCGTCCATCGAGCGGGCGATCCCGAAGTCGATCACGCGCGGGCCGTCCGGGGCCATGAGCACGTTGCCGGGCTTGAAGTCCCGGTGGATCACGCCCGCCTGGTGAATCGCGGACAGCGCGGTCGCGGTCCCCAGGGCGAGCCGGTCCAGCACCGCGCCGCGGAACGGGCCGTCGTTCGTGATCACTTCGTGCAGGGACGGGCCGTCGATGAACTCGCTGACCACGAACGGCTCGTCGCCGTCGAGGCGGGAATCGAGGATGCGGGCGGTGCAGAACGGGGCGATCTTGCTCGCGGCGGCGACCTCACGGGCGAAGCGGGCCCGGGCCGCCGGCTCCCGGGTCCACTCGGCGCGCAGCAGCTTGACCGCGACCGGGCCGCCGCCCCGCCTCCGCGCGAGGAACACGGTGCCCTGGCCTCCGTGCCCGATCCGCCCGACCAGCTGGTAGGCACCCAGCCAGCGGGGGTCGCCGGGCAGCAGGGGGGCGGGGTTCGCCATGGCAACCATCGTGGCACG
>Ga0307474_10003244_pt1 | contig 11740 bp, 6 predicted proteins | sample atmos_gasesECM1C_2_FD_203312 | JGI IMG/M metagenome (GOLD analysis project Ga0307474, IMG submission 203312) | Hardwood forest soil microbial communities from Morgan-Monroe State Forest, Indiana, United States - atmos_gasesECM1C_05 | ecosystem: Environmental > Terrestrial > Soil > Temperate... | reverse complement strand
GCGCGCGACGGCGCGACGCTCACGCTGGAGGCGCTCATGGCCTTCGCGCGCGAGCGGCTGGCCGTCTACAAGGTGCCGCGCGCACTCAAGCTCCTGCCGGCGCTGCCCCGCAACGCCATGGGCAAGGTCCAAAAGAAGCAGCTGCTCGCGCCCGGGGCCCCGAGCGCTCGATGATCTTCCTTCGTTACTCGAACCGCACCGAGGAGCTGCTCGGCGCGCTCGCGGACGACCTCCGGCGGGCGCGCGCCGCGGGCCACGGCCTCTACGAGCCCGTGCCGCTCGTCGTGCCGAATCCGCAGATCGAGACCTACGTGAAGCTCGGCGTCGCCCGCGAGAACGGCGTCGCCGCGCACCTCGACACGAGGTACCTACGCGGCCACCTCGCGTCGATCGTGGCCGCGAGCGCCCCCGACGTCGCGCTCGTCGACCGCGCTATGCTCGAGGGCGAGCTGCTCGCCCTCTTCCACGACGAACGCCGGCTCGCGCCCGACGATCTCGCGCCCGCGCGCGCCTACCTCGCGGCGGGCGGCGACGCGCGCGACGCGCTCGACCTGCGCCGCGCCCAGCTCGCCGCCGAGCTTGCCACGCTCTTCGACGAGTACGCCTTCGCGCGCCCCGAGCTGCTGCGCGCGTGGCGCGCGGGGCGCACGCTCCAAGGCGCGGGCGCGCCCGACGACGAGAAACGCCCCACGGAACGTTGGCAACGCGCGGCCTGGCTCGCGCTGCACGGACGCGGCGGCGCCTTCGAGGGTCGCGGCCGCGCCGATGGCCGTCGCTACCTCGATCTGCCGACCTTCTTCACCGACGCCCGCGCGCTCACGGTGCCGGGCGCGACGTACGTCTTCGGCATCTCCTACGTCGCGCGCCTCTACCGCGGCATCCTCGCCGCCCTCGGACGCGCGGGCGACGTCTTCATCTACGCCTTGAACCCGTGCCGCGAGTTCTGGGAGGATCTCGACGACGGTCGCGCGCGGCGCGCGCGCGACGCCGACCGCGCCCGCTTCCCCCGCCGCCGCGCCGGCACCCAGCTCTCCCTCCTCCCGGAGAGCGAGCGAAGCCCGGCTTTGCTGGGCGCAGCGAAGGGGGACCGGGGGTCTGCGAGCGGCAGCGAGCCAGACCCCCGTCAGACATCCGGCAGCGAGCCAGAGAGCGAGGGAAGCCCAGCTTTGCTGGGCGCAGCGAGGGGGGGCCGGGGGTCTGCGAGCGGCAGCGAGCCAGACCGTCAGACATCCGACACGCCCGCGCTCGCGCTCTGGGGGCGGCCCGGACGCGAGAGCATCAAGTTGCTCAACGAGCTCGTCGACTGCGACTTCTCGCCGCGGTTCGCCGAGCCGCTCGCCGACGGCGCGCCGCCGACGTTGCTCGCGCAGCTCCAGCACGACATCCTCGACCGTGCCCCGGCGCGCGCGGGCAAGGCGCGGCTCGCGCTCGCCGACGACAGCATCGCGGTGCTCCCCTGCCCCAATCCGCGCCGCGAGCTCGAGACGATCGGCGCCGAGATCTGGAGGCTCTTGCGCGAGTCGCCGCGGGGCGGGTTGCGCTTCACGGACGTCGCGATCGTCGTGCCGCCCACCGCCGCCGAGACGTACCTGCCGCTCGCGGCCGCCGTTCTGCGCGAGGCCTCCGACCTGCCGCACACGATCATCGACGCCCCCTCGGCGACCGAGAGCCGCGTCCTCGAGGCCGTGGGGCTGCTGCTGGCCCTGCCGCTCGGGCCGCTCGGGCGGCAGGATCTCCTGCGCCTCGTCATGCACCCGATCGTCGCGGCGCGCTTTCCCGACGCCGACCCGCGCGACTGGCTCGCCCTCGCCGAGGAGCTCGACATCGTGCACGGCGCGGACCGCCGGGACCACGCCGGCACGTACGTCGACGGCGATCGCTTCAACTGGGACCAGGGCCTGCGACGCCTCGCGCTCGGCGCGTTCCTCGCGGGCCGGCGCAGCGGGGAAGACCGCGCCTTCGTGCAGGAAGGCGAGCGCTACCTGCCCGAGGAGCTGCCGCCCGAGCTGCAGGCGAGCGCGCAGGGGTTCGGCCTGCTCGCGCGCGCGCTCATCGGGTTCGCGACGCGCGCGCGCCGCACCACGCAGACGGTCGCGGCGTGGATGGGCGAGCTGCGCCGTGAGATCGCGACGACGCTCGTGGCGTCCGTGCCCGACGACGAGGCCGCGCTCGCGCGCGTGTTCGCCGAGCTGCAGCGGCTCGAGACCGTGGCGCCAGGCGGCCTGCGCGTCGGCTACCGCATCGCGCACGAGCTCGTGCGCGAGGCGCTCGCCGCGCTTCCGGCGCGCGCCGGCCGCTATCTCACGCAGGGCGTGACGGTGTCGACGTTTCTGCCCATGCGCGCCGTGCCCTTCGCGGCGGTCTTCATGGCCGGCATGGGCGAGGGGCGCTTCCCCGCTGCCGAGCGCTCCCGCGAGCTCGACCTGCGCGGCAAGCAGCACCGCCTCCCCGGCGACGTCTCGCCGCGCGAGCAAGACCAGTACATGTTCCTCGAGACGCTGCTGTGTGCGCGCGCGCGGCTCTACGTCTCGTACGTCGACCGCGACGAGGTCTCAGGCGAGCGCCTCGGCCCCTCGTCGACCGTGCTCGAACTCGTCGGCCTGCTCGAGGCGGGCTACCTCTGCGACGGCGACGCCGCCGCCATCACGCGCCCCGCCCCACCCCTGCGGCGCCACGAGGACGAGGCGGCCTGCGAAGTCATCCCCGCGGCGGCGCGCGAGCGGCGTGCCGCGCGGCTCGGGCGGGCCATGCAGGAGGCCGCGGGCGGACGTGTGCTGCCGGAGTGGCTCGCGCTGCGGCCCGTGCTCGCCGCCGAAGCCCTCGCCGCCCTCGGTCCCGCCGTGACGTGGGCGGCTCCGCGCCGAGCCGACACCGCGGAGCCGACGCGCGCGCTTCGAGCGCTCACGTTCAGGCAGCTCCAGCGGTTCCTCCAATGCCCGCTCCAGGGCTCGGCGCTCGCGCTCTTGCCCGTCGGGGCCGACGACGAAGAGGCCGCCGCGACGGCCGCCTACCGCGATCACGAGGACTTCGATCTCGCGTGGTCGGGCGCCCTTCGCGCGTTGCGCGACACGCTCGCGCGCGCGTTCGCGGCCGCGCCCGGGCTCGCGCCCGACGAGGCGCTCGCCCGCGCCTACGACGAGACGACGGCGGCGGCCGCGCTCGACGGCACGCTGCCGCACGGGCTCTTCGGCGCCGCGACGCGCGGCTTGCACCTCGAATGCCTGCGCGCCTGGCGTCAGACACTCATCGAGCTCGGCAAGCTCGACGGTCCGCCCGCGCGCGCCTTCATCGGTCACGCGCCGGAGCGCAGCGTCGGCGTCGTCGTACGTCCGGCGCCCCGCCTGCCGACGGAGCTGCCCGTCGGCGCCGGTCCCGCGCGGCTCGAGGTCGAGCTCCACGGCGAGACGAACCTGCTCGCGACGCTGGGCGGCGCGCCCGCGCTGCTGCTGGCCTCATCTTCATCGACCGCGGGGAACGGCAACGGCCGCGATCGACTCTCGGCGTTCATCGATCAGCTGGCGCTCGCCGCGAGCGATCCGGAGGGCGCGCCGCGGCGCCGGGGCATCGTGCTTCGACCGGAACAAACCAAGCCCGAGACCTTTTGGCTGCGCGCCCTCGCGCGCGACGAGGCACGCCTTTATCTCGCGCGCTTGGCGACAGAGTTGCTGGGCGCCGTGCATCCCTACTTCTTTCCGTGCGAGGCAGTGCTCGGGTGGCGCAAGAAGAAGGAGCCCCGCCCCGAGCTCACGAGCTACATCCACACGTTGCGCGACTCCGACTGGAAGACTTACTTCACTTCGGACTGGGGACCGGTTCCGCACGCGAGCGCGTATCCGCTTCCCAGCGAAGACGAGGCGATGCGCCTCCTCGAGACGCGCTTCGGTCTCTACTTCGCGACGATCGAAGAGGACGTCGCGCCGCCGCGCGGAGGCGCCTCGCCCAAAACGACGTCTCCCGCCCCGCGCTCGGGAGCGCGGGTCTGATGGCCGCCGACGGGCCCACGGTGACGGCGTACGTTTTCCCCGAGGCGCTGCGCGCGCTGCCTCGCGACGCCTCGGCCGTCGTCGAGGCCTCGGCCGGCACGGGGAAGACCTTCCTCCTCGAGCACGTCGTCGCGGATCGCCTCATCCGAGGCGAGGCCCGGCTCGAAGAGATCCTGGTCGTCACCTTCACGGAGAAGGCGATCTTCGAGCTGGTCTGGCGGCTGCGCGCGCTCATCCAGCGCCTGCTCGCGCACGACGCGCCCGCGCCGCCGGGCACCGACCCCGAGTGCGCCTGGGTGCTCGACGGCGTGGTCCGCGCGCGCCTGCTCGACGCGCAGCGCTCCTTCGATAGCGCGACGATCACGACGATCCACGGCTTCTGCCAGCGCGTCTTGACCGAGGACGCCTTCGCGGGCCGGCGCCTGCTCGCGCAGGAGCGCGTCGACGGAAAGCGCGCGTTCTCCGAGGCCTTCAAGGAGACGCTGCGGACGACCTTGGCGACCGACGAACGGCTCGAACACTACCTCGAGGCTTGGCTCGACTCGGGCAAGACCACCGAAGCCCTCGCGCGCACGCTTGGCCAGGCCTACGAGCAGCAGCGGCCCTGGGGTATGCCCTATGACGAGGAACGCCTGCGCGCGGCGACGCGAGACCTCGCGGCCCTGCCGTTCGGCGAGTGCTTCGCCGACGTCGAGAGGGTCGTGGGCGACCGAACGAAGAGCAAGACGATCATCTCGCGCGTCGAAGCCGTGCGCGAGATCGTCGCCGCCCACCGAGAGGGCGAGGACCTGCCGCACCTGCTCCGCGCGATCGACGAGCTGTTCGACAGAAAGCGGTACACGAAGCTCGACGTCTTCTCCTACGTCGAGAAGAACCTGCCCGCGCCGCCCGCGAGAGGTCCCGCGGCCCGTTTGAAGCAGTCTTACCTGGCCTTCGCCGACGCGGCCGTCCCGCTCGAGCTCGCGGTGGCGCAGCTCTTCCTGCCGTTCGTGCGCGACACTCTCACCGCGCGAAAGTCGGCGGCGGGACGCTACGACTTCGACGACATGTTGCGGCTCGTCGCCCAGGCGCTGCGCGGTCCGGGCGGCGCCGGTCTCGTCGAGACGCTGCGCCGGCGCTATCGGCTCGCCGTCATCGACGAGTTTCAGGACACCGACGACGTGCAGTGGGAGATCTTCCGTACGATCTTCCACGACAGCGACGGGCGCAACCCCCTCGTCGTCATCGGCGATCCCAAGCAGTCGATCTACGGCTTCCGTGGCGCCGACGTCGCGACCTACCGAGAGGCCCGGCGGGTCATCGCGGGTGGCCCCACGGCGACCCTTGCGCTCGACCGCAACTTTCGTTCGACGCCCGCGCTCGTCGCGGCGACGAACGCGATCTTCGACGACGCGGCCGACGACCCGTTCTTCGGGGAGAGGGGCCTCTTTCAGGACGCGCTCCCGGGGCGGTCGCCCGCGCCCGAGGCGCGCGCGGCGGCGCCACTCAAGCTCCTCGCGGTGCGCCCCGCCGAGGGCTCCGACGTGTCGCAGCTGCGCCTGCGCCACCTGCGCCGCGCGCTCACGCACGCCATCGCCGACGAGATCGAGACGCTGCGCTCGGGTCCGACGCCGGTGCCCCTCCGCGAGGTCTTCGTGCTCACGCGGACCAACGCCGAGGCCCAGCAGATCGCGAGGACGCTGCGAGACCGCGGGCTGCCGCACGTCCTCTACAACCAGGAAGGTCTCTACAGGACGGAAGAGGCGCGCCAGCTCCGCGATCTCCTAGCGGCCATCGACGATCCGCGCGATCCAGCGCGCCGGCTGCTCGCGGCGTTGACGCCTTTCTTCGGCTTGACCCTCGCGGATCTGCCTGCCCTCGCGGCCGATCCGAAGTGCCACCCGCTCGAGGAGCGCCTCGCGACGTGGCGCGCGGTCGCCGACGCCCGCGACTGGTCCCTCCTCTTCGAGCGGATCGTCTCCGAGAGCGGCTTCGTCGAACGCGAGCTGCTCACGGGCGGGAGCGCGCGCCGCCTCACGAACACGCTGCACCTGTGCGATCTCCTCCGTGCCCGCGCGGCGCGCGAGCCCATCTCGCTCGGCGAGCTCGTCCGCTACCTGACCGCCCTCACCGAGGGGATCATCGTGCCCGACGCCGAGGAGGGCAACGTGCAGCGCCTCGAGGGCGAGCGTGACGCCGTGCAGATCATGTCGATCCACAAGTCGAAGGGACTCGAGGCCGACCATGTCTTCCTCTACGGCGCCTTCACGCCGTGGCGCGGGTCCACCGTTCGGCTCTTCGAGCGGGACGGCCAGCGCTGGCTCTTCGCGGGCAAGCCCCGGCGCAGCGACCTCGACAGGGCGCTCGAGCGGGAGACGGAGGGTGAAGACCAGCGCCTGCTCTACGTGGCGCTCACGCGCGCGCGGCGGCGGCTCTACCTGCCCTACGCCGGCGATCCGACCGTCGAGGAATCGGCGCAGTACGAGGACTTTTGGCGCGTCAACGGCGCTTATCGCCACGTCCACCGCCGCCTGCGGGCGCTCTCGCGCGACGGTGGGGCGGTGGCCCACTTCGAATCGAAGCCGATCGACTGCCCGACGCCGCCCGACGACACGCCCGCCCGCATCGCCGCGGCCGTGCGGACCTGGCGGCCCGCGCCCGCCGAGCTCGCGCTCGACTTCCCGGCGGCCGCGCTGGCCGAGACGCGCCGAGAGCACGCGGGCATCGTGTTGACGTCGTACACGCGCATCAAGCAGGCCCACGGGGGTTACCAGCCGCCTACCGAGGTCCTCGACGAGCAACCCGCGCCCGTGCCCGTCGCGCCGCCCGATCCCGGCCGCCTGCCGGGCGGCACGCTCTCCGGCATCTTCTTGCACGCGGCGCTCGAGGAGGTGCCGCTCGCCAGCCTCACGGGCGCGCCTGCCGCGACGGATTGGGCCGCGCTCCCCGAGATCCGCGCGCTCTTCGACGCGGCCTTCCGCCGCACCGATCGCGATCCCGCGCACCGCGCCGACGCCGAGCGCATCGTCCACGCGGCGCTCACGACGCCGCTCGCGCTGCCGGGCGGCGCGGCGCTCGCGGGCGTGGCGCGCGCGGCGCGCGTCGCGCGCGAGGTCGAGTTCTTGTTCCCCTTCCCGGCCGCGGCGGGCGGCGCCGCCGCCGGGTTCGTCAAGGGCTACATCGACTTCGTCTTCGAGCACGAGGGCCGCGCGTTCTTCGGCGATTGGAAGAGCGACCTCCTGCCCGACTTTTCGCCCGCCGCCGTGGCCGCGCACGTGGCCGCCAACTATGAGCTGCAGCGCCGGCTCTACGCGCTCGCGCTCGCGAAGATGCTCGGCGTCGTCGACGAGGCCGACTACGAGGCGCGCTTCGGCGGCATGGTGTACGTGTTCCTGCGGGCGCTCCCGGACGGACTCGAGATCGGCCGCCCGAGCTGGGCCGAGCTCGAGGCATGGGAGCGGGAGCTCGCCGCCGAGCTCGCGCGCGACCGGGAGGGGGCGTGAGCGTCCGGCGCCTGCCGCTCGCGACCGGCGGACTGCCGCACGACCTCGTGGCCGCGGCGCGCGAGGCCGACGTCGCCGAGGAGACGCTGCACGTCGTCGACGAAGCCGTGTCGTGGACGCCCGCGCTCGCGGCGCCGGACAAGCGCGCCTTCGCGCTTCTCGTGCTCGCGCTCGAGGAGGCGCGGGCCGCCGGGAGCACGCGGCTGCCGCTCGCGCGCCTGCCCGAAGCGCTCACGCGCCTCGGCGCCGCCGAGCCGCACAGCCGCGACGCCGTTCGCCTCGCGGCCGAGCTGCCGTCGCAGCCCGCGCTCGCGCCACTCTTCGGCGCGCCGGGCGACTACAAGCCCTTCATTCTGCACGACGGCTGCCTCTACGCGCACCGGGACTGGCTCCTCGAGGAGCGCCTCGCGCGCGCGCTCGCCGCGCGCCTCTCCGCGCCGCCGCTCGCCGTCTACCCGGCCGACGTCGAGAGCGCCCTCGCGGCCGCGGCGCTCCCCGACCGCCCCTTGACGTCCGAGCAGGTCGCCGCCGTGCGGGCCGCGCTCACGCGGCCGCTTTCGCTCGTGACGGGCGGTCCCGGCACGGGGAAGACGGCGCTCCTCGCGGGGCTCGTGCGCGCGCTCCGCCACGGCGCCGCTGGTCTCGCCGCCGACGAGATCGCGCTCGCGGCGCCCACGGGGCGCGCCGCCAACCGTATTGCTGAGTCGCTCGCGACGCTCGGCGCCGAGGCTTCCGAGCCGCGCACGCTGCACCGCCTGCTCGGCTTCCGCGGCGGGCGCGCCGCCGCGCGCGCCGGCGAGTACCGCCACCACGAGAATTACCCGCTCCCCCACCGCGCCGTCCTCGTCGACGAGGCGTCGATGATCGACCTCGGGCTCATGGAGCGCCTCGCGCGGGCGCTGCGCCCCGACGCGCGGCTCGTGCTGCTGGGCGACGCCGACCAGCTGCCCTCGGTCGACGCGGGCGCCGTCTTCCGCGAGCTCGCGCCGCGCGCCGTGCGGCTCACGCGCAGCCACCGCCAGGACCCGAACGCCCCCGCGGGCGCCTCCGTATTGGCCGCCGCGCGCGCCGTCCACGCCGGCGACGGGCGCGCGCTCGAGGGGACGACGCGGACGCGGCCCGCCGAGCTGATCTGGTCGGGCTTCGAGCACCTCGCCCCGACGGCGCCCGGGCCGGCTGCCGAGCGACGGCTCGTGGCCGCCTTCGCCGAGCACTGGATCCGCGCGCGCGTACGCGCCCTCCCCGACTACGCCGACCTCCTCGCGCGCGCCTACCTCCTCCGCGAGGGCGACGAGCCCTTCGACGCGACCGACGCGGAGCTGCTACGCCGCCTCGTCCGCCACCACATGAGCCTGCGCGTCCTGGCCGTCACGCGCGAGGCAGGCGCCGCCACGAGCGCCGAGAGCCTGAACGAGCTCCTCGCGCGCCGCGCCGACGCCGCGAGCGGGCAACCGAGCGACGGCCTCGCACCCGGGACGCCCGTCCTCATGATCCGCAACGACTACGACCGCGGTCTTTTCAATGGCGATCTCGGCGTCGTCGTGCGCGCCGCGCGCGCCGCGGAGGGCGCGCGCCTCGTGGCCGTCTTCCCGCGCGGCGCCGGCCTCGCCGCCTTTCCGTTCGACGGCCTGCGCGACGACCTGCGCGTCGCCTACGCGACGACCGTCCACAAGGCGCAGGGCGCCGAGCTCGACCACGTCGCTCTCGTGCTGCCGGAGCGCGACCTGCCGCTGCTGTCGCGGGAGCTCCTCTACACGGCCCTGACGCGCGCGCGCCACTCCGCCGTAGTCGTCGGGCGCGCCGACCTCCTCGCGCTCGCCGTGGGGCGGCCGCTCGAGCGCGCCTCGGGCCTGGCGGCGCGCCTCGACGCGCTTCTCGCCGCCGGCGTGTGAGGCGCGCGCTGGCCTGCTAGTGTGCGCGCGTGCACGGTCGCAACGCCATCCTCGCCACGCTCGTCATCGCCTTCGGCCTGGGGCTCTATTCGTTCGTCGCGATCCGGCGCACGGCGGGCCGCCGCTCGGCCCTCGTCGACGAGGTGGCGGCGCTCATGCCGGCCATCCCGGGCGCGCGCGTCATCTCGCCCTGGGAGCCCGCGACCTACGCCGACGACGTGCGCGCCATGTACTGCCTCGACGGTGTCGACCCGACGTCGGGCGCGGCGCGCGCCATCAACGCCCTCACGGCCGCCGGGTGGACGACGACCGAGACGCGCCGCGACGCCCAGACCGACACGTTCGCGTTTCTCATGGCCGGCCCGCTGCGGCTGCGCGGCGGCGTCGCGCTCGGCAAGCGCGCCGACTGCGACGGCGCCAAGCGGCAGGTCACGCTTGCGCTCGACGGGACGCGCTGACTTCAACGCGCGCCGGCTGACGAACCCTCGTCAGGGGCCGGTGAAAGTCCAACGCCGAACTCGCCTTCGCGCCGCTTGCGCAGCGTGAAGGCCGTGCGCGCGAACGGCTGCAGGACGGAGCGGCAGAAACGCGACAGCTCATGGGTCTCTGGCTCGAGGCCCATGCCGCGAAACAGCCACTGCCACTCCGCGGGCGTGAGGAAGCCGAACGCCGCGTCGCTGTCGATCTTGCGCCGGTAGGCGTCGCCGTGGCGCTGGCTCACGTAGCGGTCGAAGGCCGTCGTGGGAGTGTCCTCGAGGACGAAGAGCTTCGCGCGTGTCACGCGCAGCGCCTCGCGCACGAGGGTGATCTTCTTCTCGTCGGGCACGTGGTGCAGCACGAAGTTCAGCATGACGAGATCGAAGGCGTCGTCGGGGAACGGCAGCGTCTGGCCGTCGTAGAGCCGGAAGGGCCCGTTCTTGTTGCGGCGCAGGTCGAGGATGTCGACGCCCCAGGCTCGCCGCACGCCGCGCGCGCTCAGCTCTTCTCCGACGTATCCCTCGCCACACCCCACGTCGAGGACGGTCATGCCGCGGTCGAGGTGGGGTGCGACGAGGGATACGGTGTGCAGTGTCTCTTTCCTGACGGTCTGCGAGTGATACCGGATGGGCATTCCCCCAAGGGACTGCAAGGCCCGATCCATGTTGCGGCGCGCAGGCCGCGCGTCCCGGCGGACGCTACTGGGCGTCGATCTCGCGCTTCATGAAGATCGCGCCGTCGGTGACGATCTTCTCGCCGGCGCGGAGGCCGGAGAGCACCCGGACCTTGCGCTCGATCTCCGGACCGACCTCGACGCGCCGCGCGCGGAAGACGTTGCCTTCGCTCGCGACGATGACGATCGACTTGTCGCCGTCGTTGAGGACGGCCTGCGCGGGCACGAGCATGAGCTTGTGCCCAGCGGCGTTGAGCACGTCGACCTTCGCGAACATCTCGGGCTTGAGGCGGTGGGCCTTGTTATCGGCCAAGCACCGGATCTTCACCGTGCGCGACGTCGAATCGACGGTGTCGCCGATGTGGCCGACCTTGCCGCCGAACGTCTCGGAGGGGTAAGCGGGCACATGGATCGTGACGGCGTCGCCCTCGGCCACGAGCGAAAGGTCCTGCTCGTAAGCGTCGGCCTGCACCCACACGGCGTCGAGGCTGCTGACCGTGATGAGCGGCGCCGCCTGATCCGCGCGGATTTCCTGCCCGACGAGGACGTTGCGCTCGACGACGATCCCGCCAATCTGCGCGCGCAGCGCGACCTTGACGGCCGGGTCCGAGGCCGACACGCCGAGCGACTTGAGCTGCGCCGTCGTGCGCGCCGAATCTGACCTGGCCTTGCGGTAGTCGTTCTCGACCTGCGCGACCTCCTTCTCGGCGACGGCGCCCTCGACCTGCAGCTTGTGGACGCGCTCTGCGGCCTTCTCGGCGAGGGCGAGATCCGACATGGCCTTCTGCGCGTCGGCCTGGAGCTGGCCCACGTTGGGTGACGACAGCTCGATGAGGGGCTGGCCCGCGCGGACCTTGTCGCCCAGCTTGACGAGGATCGAGACGGCGCGCCCGTCGATGGGCGAGGACACGCGCTGCGTGTGGTCCTCGTCGAAGGTCACGCGGCCCGGCAAGGTCGCCGACATCGCGCCCGCCGTCTCGGTCACCGTCTCGACCTTGATGAAGTCGAGCGGCGCGCTGCCCGGGTTGAAGCGCACGAAGTCGCGCGTGCCCTCGCCCCCGTTCTCGGATTTCTCGGCGTTCTCCTCGCTCTGCCCCTTCGAGCAGGCGGGCGCGAGGGCCAACCAGCAAGAGGCCCAGACGGCGGCGACCGTGGCTGTTCGCAATGGCATCACGGGGTTCCTTCTCCCACGCCGTGGGTCACGTCGACGGCGGCCTGGCGGAAGTCATAAAC
>Ga0307474_10003243_pt1 | contig 11741 bp, 13 predicted proteins | sample atmos_gasesECM1C_2_FD_203312 | JGI IMG/M metagenome (GOLD analysis project Ga0307474, IMG submission 203312) | Hardwood forest soil microbial communities from Morgan-Monroe State Forest, Indiana, United States - atmos_gasesECM1C_05 | ecosystem: Environmental > Terrestrial > Soil > Temperate... | reverse complement strand
AAAACCGTGCCCTTCGTCCGGCGCGAGGATGTACTCCACCGGGAAACCGCGGTCGCGTAACGCAATCACGATCTGTTCCGCCTCACGCCGGTTCACTCGCGGATCATTGGCTCACTGGGCTACCAGCAGAGGCGTCTTGATCTTGTCGGCGGAATTCAAGGGCGACTCTTGCATCAGCAGCGCTTTGCCTTGCGGCGTACCCGGGTCGCCCATGCGTTTGTAGAACATCTTGCGGATGGGCTCCCAGTAAGGCGGAATCGAATCCAGCAACGTGATCAGATTCGAAGGCCCCACGATGTCGACCGCCGCTGCATACAGATCGGGAGTGAAGGCCACGCCGGCTAAGGTGGCATAGCCGCCATAGGAACCGCCGATAATACCAACGCGTTTGGGATCGGCAATGCCCTGTGCAATCAGGTATTTCACGCCCCAGGTGACATCGTCCTGCATCTTGCGTCCCCACTCCAGGTTGCCGGCGTCCAGAAACTTCCTGCCATAACCGGTCGAGCCGCGGAAGTTGGGCATGAGTACGGCGTAGCCTCGATTGGCGAAGAACTGGGCCAACGAGTTGTACCCCCATTGGTCGCGTCCCCACGGACCGCCGTGAGGGAGCATCAGAGTGGGCAGATTCTTTTCCGGGACCCCTTTGGGAAGCGTGAGGTAAGCCGGAATTTCCAAACCGTCGGAAGACTTGTAGGTGACCGGCTTCATCTGGGCCAGGTCTGCGCGCGGTAGTTTCTCGCGGACTTTGTATTGCGGCGTAAGCACATGTGCCTTGCGGTCGAAGATCATGGTCTCGCCAGGTTCCGTGTCGCTGACCGCGGTCACCAGCCAGAACTGCTCGTCCCTGGTGCGCGAGACCACGAGGATGTCGTGGTCCGGGAACTTGTGTTCAATCCAGTGCACGTCGTCACCGAACGCCTTGTCCTTGTAGTAGGTCTTGACGCGGGCAGCAAAGTACCAGGTCTCCACTAGTTCATCGGTCGCTTCGGAGAACAGCGCCCCGCCGAAATCGACTTTACGCAGCGGATCTGATTCCACCATCTCGGTTTTGCCGGTCTGCGGGTCCAACAATTCCAGCGAGGTCAAATCCGCATCCTTGTTGGTTTCCATGTAGAGGCGCTGATCTCCCGGCTGAAATTGCAGAGGGTTACAGGACTCAAACACCGAGCAGGAATAAACCTTGGTGAATGCATCCGCATCGACTCGCAGCACCTCGGTGTCGCCGTTTTCCGCGCTGCGCGTCGCCATGCGCAACTGTCCTTTGAGGTCGAACACCCACCCAGTAATGCGCTCGGTGTTTTTGCGGACCAGTTCCTTGGTTCCAGTGGAAATCTTCAGACGGTAAAGATCATGCCAAGCCTTGTCGCGATCGTTGAGCCCAATGTAGACAATGTCCGGATCGCTCTTCGGAACCGCGAATATCATCACGCGCACGCCCTTCAGCCCAGTCAGATCGCGGGAAGGAGGAGCGTCCGCGCCTGCGGCGGGTTTGGCGGAAGGATCCACGGCATACACATTGAAGTTCTCATCGCCGTCGTTATCCTTGGCGTAAAGGATGTATTTGCTGTCGCGCGTCCAGAAATATCCGGCGACCGGCCGCTTGGTCTCGGTGGTGAGGAGCCGCGCCGCGCTGAAGGGCTCATCCACGGCCTTCACATAAACATTCCGAGTGTCTTTCCACGGCTTCAGAAAGGCGATGTACTTTCCATCGGGAGAAAGCTGGGCGGCGGCAATCTCCGGGTTGCCGAAAATTATGTCGCGGTCAATAAGCTGCGGCGGGCCGCTTGCTTTGTCTGCCTTTCCGGCGGCAAGAGACCCAAGCAGAAAAAGCCACACCAAGACGAATCGCATCTTCATAGGCGGTTCCTTTCTGTTGAAACCAGTCTGTTGACACCGGGGACGCGAGTGGACGATGAAAACGGACAGCGACATTCTCTCCCAGGCTAGTCGGAGGCGCAAGCGAGTGTCGGGAGATTGCACAGCCTTGCCCGCCGCAGACTCTACTCAATGCTGGCATAGGCAAAGCCCGCGCCTCGTACAATGGGGCTAGTGCGGTCCCTGAAATTGAAGTCCAGTTCGGTGATTTGATCGGCGCGCTGTGGCGCGCTGGTTTCGAAGATTGTAGCCCTCGGCGAGTCGTTCGGGAACGCGCACCTTCCTTCTTGTATTCCGGAAGCGTTCAATAGGATCGTTATCAGCGATCACTTTCGAATAGCCCGTAATCCGCCGGAATCGATGCCATGGAAAGATCGTGAATCGCAGTACAGGCGCCACCGCAGCCAGCAATTTCAACTCATTTCGCTCTGGCGTTCGCTGTGGTTGTGAAGGTGATTGCTGTCTCAGCGTGGACCACAGCCTCTTCCTTGCCCGTTGCTGCTGCCACTCCGGTCCCCGCGCCCGCGCCCGCGGCCGTGCCGATCAGAGCGCCCTTACCACCACCGGCCAGTCCGCCGATGAGTGCGCCACCCGCGGCGCCACCGCCTATTTTGGTGACGTTGCTCTTGGTATGGCTTTTGCCTTTAGCACGAAAGCCGCTGGTTGACACCGACAGAGTTTTACCATGCGCCAGTTGAATCGAGGTGAGCCGGATGGTGAGCTGCCCGGGGTCATGCAGCCGGCCACTTGACTTGGCATAGGTAACTTTGCCTTTCGCTGGCGCCCCAGCCTTGGCAATGGTCTTGCCATCGACCACTAGGTCCCTGACCAAATTGGCATGAAACGACTGTCCGACGTGCGCACTGGCGGAATTAATTTGAGAGTCGGTCCGTACGGTGATCCGAGTTCCGGCCGGCACAGTTTGCGCCGACGCCAACACACCAAGAGTGAGTAAAAACAACATACACTTCCCGAATCTGTTCAGCATATATCTCTCCTCAATTCCGACGGTGACGAGCCAATGGTCAGAGTTGTGAGATCAATTGTACGAAGGTTCCTGTACGCCACTGTTACACATTCGAAGTCTCGGCAGTTACGTTGGACCGAGCACTCTCGCGTGAAGTGAAAGTGCCGCCAGATGTTCGGGGCGGAGATTCTTTGCCTTCCAACGCGGAGGCCGTGCGCGACCCTAGAAGCAGTTCCTTGTATGCCGATTTCTGACTCGCGCATAACTTCTGAAACGAATTCGACGGCCCGTTCACTATCTTCCTAATTGCCGCTTCCGCTAGGCGCGGACGCGCTATAGGTGATTGTATGCCGACCGGACTGGATCAACTCGAACACATAGTCGTGCTAATGATGGAGAACCGGTCCTTCGATCACATGTTGGGATCGTTGACTGCGGCGGACGCGCGGATTGACGGAATTACGGATGCGGACTCAGGAAATCCGGACACTCAGGGGAATGCAGTGAAACCACAAGCCCCTAGCGGACTTTCAAGGGCAACTCGATCCAGACCCAGACCACCACTTTCCAGCAGTTGACCTGCAGATCTTCAGCGGTACAACTGGCGCGGGCCGCACGGCGACTATGCAGGGTTTCGTGAAGAGCTACTTCAACCAGAGGCAAGACGTAGCCCACTCTCAGAAGATCATGTATTACTTCAAACAGTCAGACCTCCCTGTACTGACGACTCTGGCGCTGGAATTTGCAGTGTTCAATAACGGCAACACGCCAAATGTAAATTACAACCGGCAGATGGTTCGCATCAGTGGGTGGCTGATGCTCGATCCCGAGCACCAGGACATGATCAATAGTGGTCTGCGTTCCACGCTCTGGGAGATTCATCCGATCACAAAGATTGAAGTGTGGGATAACGGAAGTTGGGTCGACTTGGATACTCCGTGACTTCAGCGAGTTGAACAATGGCGAAAAACATTGTGGTCTGTTGCGACGGAACGGGCAACGAATTCAGCTGTGAGCGGCATTTATTCGACCGATCGCATCCAGGGCTCGTCGCCAGCATTTGGCAAGACATACGGAAAACGGACAGGAACAAGAGGGAGACTCTCGGTAGCCGCACGGACACGAATCGCGGCAGCTCAACGTGCGCGTTGGGCGAAAGTGAGAGCGGGCAACAAAGGCAAGGTGGTGACCATGCCCAAGAAACGGACACTGTCAGCGGCTGCCCGCAAGAGGATCGCAGCCGCGCAACGTGCTCGATGGGCCAAAGTGAGGGCGGCGAAGAAGGCGGCGTAGGGGCATTGAGAGCGAAAGAACTTTATTTGTCCCCGCAAACTAGCCATTTTTATTGACAACTCGTATCTAAGAGAATAAAGTGATTCGCATTTCGTGGGCGGCGGTGGCCCACTGCTCACTACGGCCCAATCCTAGGCGTTTCGACCCCAAGAAAGAACGACTCGTCGTCGATAATAAGTTGTTTCCGAGGGAACCCTCGGAGCAAAGCGATGGGTGCTGCGAGCGAGGTGGTCTAGAGCTATTAGTGAACCCCTGAGGGACATTCAGAAAGGAGATCGAGATGATACGTCTGAAGACAGGTATGTGGCTTGGCGCATTTCTTGGCGTGCTCTTTGTGAGTGCTGGTAGCGTTCAGGCCAGCGACATCGGCGGGGCGATTTCCACTACACTGATCGTCACTGAGGATAGCCAACTAGTGGACGACGTTACCTGCACTGTCACTGGCGCTCCCTGCATTGCCATTTTGGGACCGAATGTGACATTGGAGTTGAACGGCTTCACCATGACAGGACAAGCCAACGCGCAGACTGCCTGTGCCGGCGGTGCGCCGAGTTTCTCCGAGAATGGCATTGACGTAGAATCGCAAACCGGCGGGGGCATCAGCATCCACGGCCCTGGCCTGATTCAACGATTTCGCGGGCCCGGCATCTTCCTGCACAACAGCACCCGCGTCACCGTAACCGGGGTGATTGTATCCACCAATTGCTTCTCCGGCATTCTCGTCGGCGGCGGATCCGACCACCAGATCAGTGACAACGTTTCGGTGCGCAACGGAAATCCCGTCGCTCCCTGCGGCGGCATATGAATGTTCGGCGGCGCAAGCCGCAACCGGCTCCGTGGGAACCGGCTCAGTGGAAATGGTTATGCGGACCAGGGCAATAACTTCGGCATCGGTATTGAAGGCACGGGCACGAACGACAATGTCGTCGAGCACAACACGATAACCGGCAACACGAATGGCCTCTATATGACTGCGGGTGTCCAGGGCAACATCATTCGTCGCAATCTGATCGTCGGCAACCCTCCGATACAAGTCGACCTGGACCATCCGTCAGCCAAAGGAGTGGATATTAAGAATCAGGCTCAGAGCGGGGCCAACACATTCCAGAGCAATAGGTGCCTCACCGCCGTGAATGCGCCTTGCCCTGCAGTCAAGCGCCAACCCGAGGAGAAGGACAAATAGATTCCCAGGGGGAGAACCATGAAACACTGCTGCATGATTCTGCTCTCGGTCGGCATCTTGTCATCCTCGGCTTGGAGCCAGTCTTCCACCGCCTCGCTGGACCAGATGATTGCTGCCGGAAAGAGCCAGCGAGAGCTTGCCCAGCACCTGTTCGAGAGTCAGGGTTGCCGGAAGTGCCACACCATCGGCCAAGAGGGAAAGCTCGGCTTTACGAAGGAGGGCCGGGAAAGGGCGCAGGGATTCGAAGGATGCATTTCCAACCTGAAGGCGATGACCATCATCGTCAAGGTGCCCGAAGATAAGCGTTCGCCTACGCAACTTCGAAGAGTTCAGCGGTTCCAGGAGTTCGGCTGCAGCACCTGTCACAACGTCAGCCCCGGAAAAATGGGCCTGACCGGGACAGGTGCAAGGCTGGCAGGCTTGCATCTAGGTTGTGTAGAGGTTGAGAAGTTGGTAGCAGGTAGCCCCGCTCCGCAGCGCTGAGCGTTCAACGACAGCTCAGTGATTCGACCAAAGCAAAGGCTGCTAAGAAAGATTAGCTTGTACGGTTTTCGTACAAAGGAAAAACCCCCGCCCTCGGCGAGAGAGCGGGCTTACTTTTTGGACGCGGATTCGTTCCGGGCGCCGCCAACGTCTGAATGCACCCCACCAAACCAAAGTTCCTTTATGTCTTGCAGTGTGTCGTGTGGCTCCCCGAACAAGTTCTGCCGAAAGAACGCCCTGCGCTCGTCAATTGACACCGCGTGCCGAATAACTCGCATATCTGGGTTGTGGGTCGCTTCAGTACCTGGAAAGTGTGCAACGTTGTAGACCCAACCTACCGAGCTGACGGTGTCCTAGACTCCAACGAAATGCGGCTTACACTCGCGACAAAAGGTTTTCTTGAAGTCGGCGGCGACCGCGAAGTCGATGTTTTTCTCTTTAAGCATTCGAATTGAGTATGGGATCAAGCCCTCGTTGTCCTCGCGCAGCAGCCCGATTATGTGCAGCATCCCGCATAACGCCCGCGCGGTGTAAGCTCCTCGACTGAATCCAAAAACATACACATTGTCATTTGCCTGGAATGTCCGCATGAGGAACTGGTACGCATCCGCGATGTTGTCAGCGATTCCGTATCCAAAAGCGAGACCGATCACTTTGGTCCACCATCGGGTAACTCCAGTCAGAGCGCTACGAGCACCCATGGTTCCCACACCTGGATGGTAGTAAGCGACCTGAGATTCGTCGTGAACGAGCATCTTGTAGAGCTTCACGACGTTCGACTTGCTCTCGCTTCCGCGAGCCGGAAGTCAGAACGATATCGGAAGTGACATTCACAGTGCGAGGCCCAGGCTGGCAGATTGGGAAATTCGCAGTCCAACTCCAGGTATTCGTCGTGGGATCGTAGATTTCGCCGCTGCCCGTGATGTTCGGGTCGTAGTAGGGACCGGTGTACTCGCCTCCAGTGATCCACACCCTGCCGTCTTGCAGCACCTGCGAGGCGAAATAAAGCCGCGGGATGTTCATCTTACCCACGGTGCTCCATGTGCCGTTCACGTAGCTGCCGTGGATGTCGGGAGTCAGTTTTACCCAGGTTTGGTTGTCGTTGGCTGACAGGATCATTACCGAGCCGTCAGGCATGAGCAGCATGACGTCCAGGAAAGGGGTTGGCGCAGGCGTTGTGAGGAGTTGCCACTTATCCGCTGATGCCCAACTCGATAGCGAAAGCATCAGAACCGCGGTCAGGCATGAGAGGATTCGCCACCGTTTCAATGGCGGGGTTTTCGTTACCTCGATTGTTTGCACACGCATCTCCTACCACTTGATTTCCGCTTGTGGTCGAAGCCTTGTAGTACCGCCCGGTGTGCAATGTCAATGACATTTACCAAATACCTGTGGAAAATCTTTCAGGCGGCGCTACAGACCCCTTTGTCCGGATTCGGATGGCAAGGGGATAAGAAAAAGCTTGACGTGTGTCATAGTGTTCTATATATGTATAACAGTATAGAACCACAGCCCATCTATACAGCTGGTCGCTCGCAACTGAGTACGCCAGCGAAATACCCTGGCCCGAGAGCAAAAGAAGAAACGAACTCTCAGTCGGAGGATGGACCCAGAGGGTAAGCCAGTCAACGCACGCTTCGACCTGCAGCGGAAGAATTGACGCCGCTGCTGCCGCTTTACATCACGACGAATGCGAGTACACGAGAGAAACTCAAATCAGAAGGTAAAGAAGATTAAGGAGAAGAAGATGAAGTCACTAGGTTCTATGCTGTCCGTTGTCTTGATGTCGCTCGCGACCTTAGCTTTTGCGCAGTCCGAGGTGCACATGTCCTCCGCGGCTCCTGTGCCGTCCGAGGCGCAGAAGTCCTTCACAACCATGAAAAGCCTCGCGGGAGAGTGGGAAGGCTCTGTCACCGTCGCGGAGATGCCGCAGATGTCAGGCGGCAAGCCGATGCACGCCTCAATGCGCGTGACCTCGCGGGGAAACGCTCTCATGCACGAGTTCCAGGAAGCAGGAACGCCGTTGGATGCAACCAAGTACGATCATCCGGTCACGATGCTTTACGTGGACGGAGACCAGCTCACACTGGTTCACTATTGTGACGCGGGGAATCGGCCGCGCATGACCGGCAAGATGTCGCCCGACGGCAAGGCGGTTGAGTTCGCGCTCAAGGACATCAGCGGGAGCACGGAGGAGCACATGCACCATTCGGTGTTCACCCTCATCGACGCCAACCATCACACCGAGGATTGGACGTTCATGATGAAGGACAAGCCGATCCACGCACACTTCGACCTGCACAGGACGAACGGAAGCGCGTGGTAAGTCTGGTAGGGGCTATGTGGAAAACATGATGGATCGTGAGTGGAATGACAGTCAGCCGATTTACCGCCAGCTTCGCGACCGTGTGGTCGCGATGATCCTCGACGGCGTGCTCAAGGAAGGCGATCCCATCCCCTCAGTGCGCACGATCGCGGCCGAGTATCGGGTGAATCCCCTCACGGTCCTCAAGGGTTATCAGGAGCTAGTGGACGAGGGACTCGTCGAAAGCCGGCGCGGTCTCGGCATGTTCGTCAACACAGGAGCGCGCACCATGCTGTTGCAGGGCGAACGACAGAAATTTCTGGGTGAAGAATGGCCCCGTATCAAGGCGACCATTAAACGGCTAGGCCTCAAACCGAAAGAACTCCTTAAAGACGGCGACGCCCCGCAACCGACACCGTCAAAGAAAACTGAAGAGGAACGTTGAGCCATGGCATGCATTGAAGCCCGCGGACTCCGCAAGGCCTTCGGCACCACCGTCGCACTCGACAGCATCGATCTCCGGGTTGAGGAAGGCCGCATCCTTGGATTGATCGGCCCCAACGGCGCCGGTAAGACCACGGCCCTCAACGCGATTCTCGGTCTCATCCCTTACCAGGGCGAACTGCGCGTGCTCGGCCGCGACCCGTGGTCCGACCGCGGCGCGCTGATGCGCGACGTCTGCTTCATCGCCGATGTCGCCATCCTGCCGCGCTGGATGCGTGTTTCGCAGGCGCTCGACTATGTTGCTGGAGTGCATCCCCGCTTCGATCGCACCAAAGCGCAAGGCTTCCTCGCCAAGACCACCATTCCGCGCGCCAGCAAAATAAGCCAGCTGTCGAAGGGCATGGTGGTCCAACTCCATCTCGCGCTCGTCATGGCGATTGACGCCAAGCTGCTGGTGCTCGACGAGCCCACGCTCGGCCTCGACATTCTCTACCGCAAGCAGTTCTACGATTCCCTGCTCAACGATTATTTCGACCGCTCGCGCACCATCGTCGTGACCACGCATCAGGTCGAGGAAGTGCAGCACGTGCTCACCGATCTCATGATCATTGACCGCGGCCGTATTGTTTTCGGTTGCAGCATGGAGGAATTCGAGTCGCGTTATTGCGAGGTCACCGTGAATCCCGATCAGGTAGCTGCGGCTCGGGCGCTAAAGCCCATGCACGAGCGTCAGATTCTGGGCCGCAGCATCCTGCTCTTCGATGGCGCGGACCGCAAGCAACTCGCGACCTTCGGCGACGTGCACACACCCGGCATTGCCGACCTGTTCGTGGCCGTCCTCAGCAATGCCGCCGGCCGGGCAAAAGGAGTAAGACTATGACTGCCGCATCGAACGCTGTGCCCGCGGGCTCGCAAGCCGTCTCCACGACCCGTCTCCTCTACTGTTCCATACGGTGCGAGCTGTGGGAGCACCACTCCCTCTACATTGCTCCCCTGGCGGCGGGCGCAGTTTTCCTGATCGGCTTCTTGCTCCACCTGTTTCGCCTGCCCAACCAGATGCGCGCGGCTTCGGCGCTCGGTCCCATGCACCAGCGTGCTGCCCTTGAGCAGCCCTACATGATGGCCGTCGGGCTGCTCATGCTCACCGGAATGCTGGTCGGCGCTGTCTACAGCCTTGACGCCCTGGACGGCGAACGCCGTGATCGCAGCATCCTGTTCTGGAAGTCCATGCCCGTGTCCGATCTCACCGTCGTCCTCTCGAAGGCAGCCATTCCGATCTTCGTTTTGCAGCTGATCTCCTTCGCGGTCGCAGCGGCCGTGATGTGGATCATGTTCTTCCTGAGTTCCGCGGTATTGCTCGCGAGCGGCACCGGCATCGCGCAATTCTGGAGTCTGCTGCCGATCGAGCAGATGTCGTTCTTGCTGCTCTACCACCTGATCATCTTGCATGGCCTCTGGCATGCCCCGTTTTACGGCTGGATGCTGATGGTCTCCAGCTGGGCCCGCCGCGCGCCGTTCCTCTGGGCGGTTTTGCCTCCGCTCGCCATCGGCATTGTCGAGAAGATCGTGTTCAACACCTCCCATTTCGCGGGCATGCTGCTGTATCACCTCGGGGGAAGCCGCGACTCCGTTCCCAAAAGCGGCGACCTGATGGACATGCTCGGCCACTTCCACCCGGGGATGCTGCTGAGCGAGTCCGGCCTTTGGACTGGACTCGCGGCCACCGCCGTCTTCCTGGCCGTCGCCGTGCGCTTGCGCCGCGATCGGGAACCGGCCTGATTCGCGTGCGGGTGATTCAATCATTCGCGTGAGGGGAAACGAGTATGAGTACACATGTAATGAAGGAACGGATGGCAGAAATTTCGCCCCAAGTTTACGCACGAATCGGTGGCGTGCTGTATCTGATGATCATAGTCATCGGTTTCTCCAGTGAGTTTTTCGTCAGAGACAAACTGGTGGTGTCAGGAGATGTTACGGCCACAGCCAATAATATTGCGGCCTCTGAGTCGCTGTGGCGCATTGGTATTGCCGGCGAGCTGATATTGCTGGTGTGTGCTGTCGCGCTGACCATGATCTTTTATGTATTGCTCAGGCCGGTGAACAAAAATCTTGCTTTGCTGGCGGTATTTTTCAACATCGTGGAATTCCCCATTGAGGCGGTCAGCAAGCTATGTCTTCTTGCGGCATTGTTCCTTTCGGGGAACGCAGACTACCTGAAGGCATTCGAACCGCACCAACTCCACGCTCTGGTGAAAATTTCTCTCAAGTTGCATGACTACGGCTTTGGCATTGACCTGGTATTTTTTGGTTTTGCATGTCTGGTCTATGGATATTTGCTTTTCAGGTCGGGTTATTTCCCCAAGACTCTTGGCGTTTTGATGGCGATTGCCGGTCTGAGTTATCTGGCGAATAGCTTCACGCTCATCCTCGCCCCCGCATACGCAGGGACGATCTTCCTCATCCTGGTGCTTGCCTTAATCGGAGAATTGTCACTTTGCCTGTGGCTCATGGTCAAAGGAGTGAACGTCTCGAAATGGAACGAGAAAGCACGCCTAGCGTCTGGCTGATGTTTTTCCGGACGCCGACGCTGTCACATCGGATGCCAGCCGGATTGAATTCTGTTCGTCGCGTAAAGAGAAAACGAACATGAGCCCAGCAGTAATGACGGAACGGATTACAGAAGCGTCGCCGCGTCTCCAGGCCAGGATTGCCGGTGCTTTTTATCTCGTCACTATACTGACGGGAATATTCGCCCAGGGCTTCGTGAGCGAGAGGCTTGTTGTATCCGGCGACGCCGCGGCTACGGCGGCCAACCTACTGGCGCACAAGGGCTTGTTTCAATTAGGGTTCGCAGTCTTCATGATCGAAATGGCGTGCAATATCGTCATCACAGCTCTCTTTTATGATCTGCTTAAGCCGGTGAGCAGGAGCGTCTCTTTGGTGGCGGCGTTCCTGGGCCTCGCCGGTTGCGTCATCAAGACTTTTAGCCGCCTCTTTTTTATCGCCCCCTCGTTCATCTTGGGAGGCGCGCACTACTTGAGTGTATTCAGCGCGGAACAGTTGCAGGCGCTGGCGCTACTCTTTCTCAAGGTGAATGACCGGGGCGCCGCGATCGCCTTGGTATTTTTCGGATTCTATGCACTCCTGACGGGCTACCTCATTATCAGGTCCACCTTCCTGCCTTGGAT
>Ga0307474_10003242_pt1 | contig 11741 bp, 11 predicted proteins | sample atmos_gasesECM1C_2_FD_203312 | JGI IMG/M metagenome (GOLD analysis project Ga0307474, IMG submission 203312) | Hardwood forest soil microbial communities from Morgan-Monroe State Forest, Indiana, United States - atmos_gasesECM1C_05 | ecosystem: Environmental > Terrestrial > Soil > Temperate... | reverse complement strand
GGGCGACGTTGCTTCAGCAACCCGCGCGCTTGCGCCGCGGGATCGAATGCGCATACTCAAAAACCCGGCTCTTCCCGCCAATTCGCGCCTCGCCATGACATCAGAAGATTTGCCGTTGAGGCCAGAAAATCAATAAGGAGACTGCTGTCATGACCGGATTGACCAAAGCCATGCTGATATCGGCTGGCCTATGCCTTGCAGCGATACCGCAAGCCAGAGCCGAACTCGACGTAGCAAAACTCAAGGCCTCGATCGAGAGCTCCGTGGAAGCGGACTATCCGAAGCTCGATGCGCTGTACAAGGACATCCACGCCCATCCGGAAGTGGCGTTCCAGGAGGTGAAGACCGCGGCCAAACTCGCGACCGAAATGCGTGCGCTCGGTTTCGAGGTGACGGAGAAGGTCGGCAAGACCGGACTTGTCGCGATTTACAAGAACGGCGAGGGCCCCACCATCCTGGTGCGGACCGAACTCGACGCGCTGCCGATGGAGGAGAAGACCGGACTTCCTTATGCAAGCCACGACAAGGCCGACTGGAATGGGCAGGAAACCTTCGTCGATCACAGCTGCGGTCACGATATCCACATGGCGGCGTGGGTCGGCACCGCCAAGACGCTGGTTGGGCTGAAGGATCGATGGCGCGGCACGCTGATGTTCATTGCCCAGCCGGCTGAGGAAACCGTGTCCGGCGCCAAGGCGATGATTGCCGACGGGCTGTTCACGCGCTTCAAGAAACCGGATTTCGGCTTTGCGCTGCACGACGCACCCTTTGCCTACGGCATGCTCAGCTACCGCGTCGGCGTCGGTTCGTCGAACTCGGACAGCCTCGATCTGACGTTTCATGGCCGCGGCGGTCACGGAGCCGCGCCGCAGCGGACCATCGACCCTGTGATGATCGCGGCGCGTTTCATCGTCGACGTGCAAAGCGTGATCAGCCGCGAAAAGGATCCGACCGAATTCGGCGTTTTCAGTGTTGGTGCGATCCATGCCGGCACGGCGCACAACATCATTCCCGATGAGGTGGTGCTGCGAGGGACCATCCGCACCTTCAAGCCGGAAGTCCGGGCCAAGATGCTGGCCGGGATCGAGCGGACGGCAAGGGCAGCAGCCGCCATGGCGGGCGCGCCCGAGCCGGACATCGCGTTCACCGAAGGCGCCAAGGCGGTCGTGAACGATGCCGCCGTTGTCGAGACTGCGCTGAAGGTGCTGAAAGTCGCTTTCGGTGACAAGGTTGAGACATCGCCGCCGGTAACCGCGAGCGAGGATTTTTCCGAGTTCATCGAGGCCGGCGTGCCCTCGATGTTTTTCAGTATCGGTGTTTACGAGCCTGAGCGGGTGGCGGCAGCCTTCAACGGAACGGGTCCGCAATTGCCGTCCAATCATTCGCCGCAATTCGCGCCTGTGCCGAAGCCGACCATCGAGACCGGTGTCGAGGCCATGACGCTGGCGGTGCTCTCTGCCTTCGACAAATCGGCCAAGTGAGAAACCCGCGATGACCAAAGCGATCACCATCTACGGCATCAAGAACTGCGACACCATGAAGAAGGCGCGCGCCTGGCTCGACGGCCATGGCGTGGCTTACGATTTTCACGATTACAAAGCTGAAGGCGCGCCCAAGGACAAACTGAAAGCCTGGACCAGCGAGCTCGGCTGGGAAACGCTGCTCAATCGCGCCGGCACCACGTTCCGAAAATTGCCGGACGCCGACAAGGAAGGCTTGAACGAACGGAAGGCGATGGCGCTGATGCTGGAGCAGCCATCGATGATCAAGCGGCCGGTGCTCGATATCGGCGGCAAGATCCTGGTCGGCTTCAAGCCGGAGATTTACGCCAGGGAAGTCGGCAGCGCCGGTAAATCCAAACGCGCCTGACGCGGATGCGGATGCTTTTAGCTGAACTCGATCTGGTCAGCGGCTGCAATGCGGCCGGGCGCGCGATGAAACAGATCGCGGTCGATCACGGAGCGCAGCTTGTAATTCGGCAAGGTATCGTTGGCACGCATGAGATTGCGGATCTCGAAGCCGCCGTCTTCGCTGATCGTCTTCAAGGAGGCGATGATGTGGGTAACGCCTTCGGATGCGGAGAACGGCAACAACAAGCGTTCGTAGTTGACGAGGCGTCCGCTGGCGTCGTCGACCTGGGAAACTGTGTAAACGGGCAGGGCGCGTTCCAGGCATCGATGGTAGATCGGCATCACGATCGGTGCGAGCTGAACACCGAGATATTCGTCGAGATAGCGGCCTCTGCCGGTATGGCCATAGGCCATCGACATGCGGGTGCCGTCGCTGTCGATGATGACGCGCGGCGGGCTCGCCTTTTCGATCGACATGAATACGAGGTCGGGAAGTTCGTCCTCGATCCGGGCGGGCTGAAAAGCCTCCTTGCAGGGCAGACGCTGCGCAGGGGCATAAAGCCGCAGCCACGTGTTCAGGAGATCACGCTGCTTGATTGATTTGACGATCGACGGGCTGGCGCTTTCGAAATCCAAGGCTGCAAAGTCCGATCTTCATGAAAAACGCCAAACCTTCGGCCGAAGGGGGAAATATTTGGTGAAGGAAGTGCGATGGTGGCCGAACAGCGTTAACGACTGCTTTCCAGACGTGCAGCCGTGGAAGCTTCAACCATGGCGAGGAGGGCAAAAAGGCCATTCTACTAAGGGCCAAGCGCCGTTGCGGCGCTGCTTTCCGCCTTGCACAAATGGGGGCGTTGACGGCATATTCCGGCCCGGAGGCGGCGGGTCCCGGGACGCAAATAAACCACGCGAAACCAAGACGCGGTCATTTGGGCATCCTGGGGGAACCGGCTGTAAGGACAAGATTGGCCACCCGCGACTTGTGCGATGTCGCGGGCGATGGCCTGCGGGGGAATTTGATTGGCGGATGAGTTCATTCTCGAAACCCACGGATTGACCAAGGAATTCGCGGGTTTTTTTGCTGTACGCGACGTTGGTCTCAAAGTTCGGCGCGGCAGCATTCACGCTCTGATCGGCCCCAACGGCGCCGGCAAGACGACCTGTTTCAATCTGCTCACCAAGTTCTTGAGCCCCTCGGCTGGCCAGATCCTCTACAAGGGGCAGGACATCACGGCGATGGCGCCGGCCGATGTGGCGCGCTTGGGCCTCGTGCGCTCGTTTCAGATTTCCGCGGTCTTTCCGCATCTGACCGCGCTGGAGAATGTACGCGTCGCGCTCCAGCGCCAGCACGGCCACTCCTTTGATTTCTGGCGTTCCAAGACCGTGCTCGACCGCTTCAACGCTCGCGCGCTCGAACTGCTCGACGATGTCGGCTTGAGCGAGTTTTCCAAGACACCGGCGGTCGAGATGCCCTATGGGCGCAAGCGCGCGCTTGAAATTGCAACCACGCTTGCGCTCGACCCCGAGATGATGCTGCTCGACGAGCCGATGGCGGGCATGGGCCACGAGGACATCGACAAGATTGCCGCATTGATCAAGCGCATCTCCGCGAAATACACCATCCTGATGGTCGAGCACAACCTCAGCGTCGTTGCCAATCTTTCCGACATCATCACGGTGCTGACGCGCGGCCACGTGCTGGCGGAGGGCACCTACGCCGATCTGTCCAAGGATCCGCGCGTGAAGGAAGCGTATCTGGGGGCTGGCCATGGCTGATGTGAAAATGGCCGCTGCCGCCGTAACGCCGTCTGCGTCGGGCGCACCGATCCTGTCGGTGCAAAATCTCGAAGCCTGGTACGGCGAATCCCACATCCTGCACGGCATCAATTTCCAGGTGAGCCCGGGCGAGGTCGTCACGCTGCTCGGCCGCAACGGCGCCGGCAAGACGAGCACGCTGAAATCGGTGATGGGGATCATCGGCAAGCGTACCGGTTCGGTGAATTTTGACGGCAAGGAAATCATTCGCAGCCCCTCGGACAGAATCGCGCGGATGGGAATCGCGTTTTGCCCGGAGGAGCGCGGCATTTTCGCAAGCCTCGATGTCCGTGAAAACCTGCTGCTGCCGCCGGCGGTGCGCAGCGGCGGTCTCACGCTCGATCAGATCTTCGATCTGTTTCCCAATCTCAAGGAGAGGCTCGGCAGCCAAGGCACGAAATTGTCGGGCGGCGAGCAGCAGATGCTGGCGATCGCGCGCATCCTTCGAACCGGCGCGCGCTTCCTGATGCTGGACGAGCCGACGGAGGGACTTGCTCCGGTCATCATCCAGCAGATCGGCCAGACCATCAAACGCCTGAAGAGCGAGGGGTTCACGATCCTGCTGGTCGAGCAGAATTTCCGTTTCGCAGCGACGGTTGCCGATCGCTACTACATCGTCGAGCACGGCAAGATCATCGACGGCTTCGCGAATGCAGAGCTGCAAGCCAATATGGACAAGCTTCACACCTATCTCGGCGTCTGAAAACAACGGGAATTTCGAAGAGGGACCGCCATGAAGAATCAAATTTTCCTAAGCCTGCTGCTCGGCACGGCTATCAGCTTGTCGGCCCTTGGTGCAGCGAGCGCGCAGGACAAAACCGTCAAGATCGGCGCGCTCTCCGACCAGTCCGGCCTTTATGCCGACCTCGGCGGCCCCGGCTCGACGCTTGCGGCCCAGATGGCGGTCGAGGATTCCGGACTGACGGCCAAGGGCTGGAAGATCGATATCATTTCCGGCGATCACCAGAACAAGCCGGACATCGGCACTGCGATCGCCCGGCAATGGTTCGATGTCGAGAAGGTTGACGTCATCGTCGACGTTCCGAATTCGGGCGTCGCGCTTGCCGTCAACAACGTCGTCAAGGAGAAGAACGGCGTTTTCATCAACTCCGGCGCTGCGACCTCCGACCTCACCAACGCGCAGTGCTCTCCCAATACCGTGCACTGGACTTACGACACCTACACGCTTGCTCACGGTACGGGGCAAGCCTTGGTGAAGGCCGGCGGCGATACCTGGTTTTTCCTGACCGCGGACTACGCGTTCGGCGCAGCGCTCGAGCGCGATACCACGGCCGTGATCCTGGCGAACGGCGGCAAGGTGCTTGGCGGGGTCAAGCATCCGCTGAACACCGCGGACTTTTCGTCGTTCCTGCTGCAAGCGCAGGCTTCGAAGGCCAAGGTCATCGGCCTTGCCAATGCAGGCGGCGACACCACCAACACGATCAAGCAGGCCGCCGAGTTCGGCATTGTCAAAGGCGGACAAAAGCTCGCCGCGCTGCTCCTGTTCATCACCGACGTCAAGGCGATCGGACTTGAAACAGCACAGGGGCTGAACTTCACCGAGACATTCTATTGGGACATGAACGACAAGACCCGTGAGTTTTCCAAGAAGTTCGCCGCACGGATGAAGAATGGCGCGCCGCCGAGCATGGTGCAGGCCGGCGTCTATGCAGGCTTGATGCATTACTTCAAGGCGCTCGAGGCGCTTGGCGGTAATCCGCACGACGGTGTCAAGGTCGTGGACAAGATGAAGTCGATCCCGACCGATGATCCCTTGTTCGGCAAGGGCGAGGTTCAGCCCAATGGCCGTGCCATCCACCCGGCCTACCTGTTCGAGGTCAAGAAGCCGTCGGAATCGAAAGCGCCGTGGGATTTCTACAAGCTGGTCGGCACGGTTTCGGCCGATCAGGCCTTCACGCCGCTGTCCGAAAGCAAGTGCGCGCTTCTGAAGAAGTAAACGCCCGCGATATCAACGGCATGAGTTGAAAGATCGATCGATATGCAAGCTCTGTACGCACAGCTCCTCGTTGGATTGATCAACGGCTCGTTCTATGCGCTGCTGAGCCTCGGCCTGGCGGTGATCTTCGGCATGCTCAACATCATCAATTTCGCGCACGGCGCGCTTTATATGATGGGGGCGTTCTGCGCCTATTTCCTGCTCAGCGCCGGTATCGGATATTGGTGGGCGCTGCTGCTTGCGCCGATTGCTGTCGGCGTCTTCGGCATGATCCTGGAACGGACCATGCTGCAATGGCTTTCCGGCCTCGATCACCTGTATGGCCTGCTCCTGACCTTCGGGCTCGCGCTAATCATCCAGGGCGTCTTTCAGAACTATTTCGGTTCGTCGGGTTTGCCTTACGCCATCCCCGACGAGCTGAGGGGCGGCATGAATCTCGGCTTCATGTTCCTGCCGATCTATCGCGGCTGGGTCGTGATCTTCTCGCTCATCGTGTGCCTTGCGACCTGGTACCTGATCGAGCGGACGCGGCTTGGCGCCTACCTGCGTGCCGCAACCGAGAACCCGACTCTGGTGCGCGCCTTCGGCATAAACGTGCCGCGCATGATCACGCTGACCTATGGGCTGGGCGTCGGCCTTGCGGCGCTCGCCGGCGTGCTGTCGGCGCCGATCAATCAGGTTCGGCCGCTGATGGGTGAGAACATCATCATCGTGGTGTTTGCGGTGGTGGTGATCGGCGGCATGGGTTCGATCATGGGATCGATCATCACCGGCTTTGCACTCGGCGTGATCGAGGGATTGACCAAATATTTCTATCCGGAAGCGTCCAACACCGTCGTCTTCGTTCTGATGGTGCTGGTGCTGCTGGTGAAACCAGCGGGATTAACGGGACGGGCGGCCTAGTGCCGTCTATTTGAAGTTCCTGAAGTACAAGCGGCGAGTCCGAGTCAGGAACTTCAAATAGAAAACGGTACTAGCAATGAAATTTCTTACTAGTGCCCATAACTTTCCGAAGTTCGTGGAAAGTGGGTGCTGCGAAGGAAGACGAACTTCGGAAAGTGGGCACTAGCCATGACGGCGATGACCGACGATACCTTACCGGTAACTCCGCGGGTGATGCGCGACGAGATGATCGCGTTTGCGGTCATGACCGCGCTGTTAGCGCTTGTGCCGCTGACGGGCCTTTATCCCTTCTTCGTGATGCAGGGGTTGTGTTTTGCGCTGCTCGCCTGCGCCTTCAACCTGTTGATCGGCTATGGCGGCTTGCTGTCATTCGGTCACGCGATGTTCTTGGGGACCGGTGGCTATGTCACCGCTCACGCGGCGAAAGTCTGGGGCTTTCCGCCCGAGCTTGCGATCGTCGTCGGCGTGATCGCCTCGGCGGGGCTTGGCATCATCACGGGTGCGGTGGCGATCCGGCGTCAGGGCATCTATTTCGCCATGATTACGCTGGCGCTGTCGCAGCTCATGTACTTCATCTATCTGCAATCGCCGTTCACGCATGGCGAAGACGGCATACAGGGTATTCCGCAAGGCCACTTGTTTGGCGTACTCGACCTTTCGAAGCCGACCATTCTCTACTACGTCATCGTCGCGGGATTCCTGTTCGGATTTCTCGTCATTTTCCGTGCCATCAACTCGCCGTTCGGCGAGGTTTTGAAATCGATCCGCGAGAATGAGCAACGCGCGATCTCGCTGGGTTACAAGACCGACCAGTACAAGCTCCTGGCATTCATCCTGTCGGGGACGCTGGCGGGGTTTGCCGGCTCGCTGAAGGTGTTCGTCGTCCAGAACGCCTCGCTGTCCGACGTCGAAGTCGGGATGTCCGGCCTGATCGTGCTGATGACGCTGGTCGGCGGGCTCGGCACCGTCTTTGGTCCAGTGATCGGCGCGTTCATCATCGTCGCCACCCAGCAATATCTCGCCGGATTCGGCTCCTGGGTGACGGTGATTCAGGGCTCGATTTTCGTGGCCTGCGTGCTGACGTTCCGCCGCGGTATCATCGGCGAAATCGCTCATTTCTTCCGGCGTTCGCTTTAGAAGGGCACGAACCTGTCCGGGCCTTGCAAAGCCCGTGGAATCTCGTCCAAATTGATATATGACAGACTTGTGACAGGCCGTTTTGGCCGGTCGATTCTCCGATTTCGGACACATCCATGCTGATGCGCTGGTTTCGCGCCCTCCTTCCCAGAGAAGAGCGCTTTTTTGAATTGTTCGCCAAACACTCCCAGGCCGTACAGCAGGGCGCGCTCGCGCTGCAGGGTATGCTTCAAGGCGGTGAAGAAACGCCGGTCTTCTGCCAGCGCGTCAATCAGTTCGAGAACGATGCCGACAACATCACCCGTGAAGTGCTCACGGCGGTCAGGCGTACGTTCATCACGCCGTTCGATCGCGGCGATATCAAGAACCTGATCACCGCGATGGACGACGCCATCGACCAGATGCAGCAAACGGCGAAAGCCGTCATCTTGTTCGAGGTGCGCACCTTTGAGCCGCCGATGCGCGAGATGGGCACGATTCTCGTTGAATGCTCCAATCTGGTCAGCCGCGCTTTGCCCCTGATGCAGTCGATCGGCAGCAACGTCTCGATGCTGACGGCGATCACCGAAGAGCTGACCAAGCTCGAGGGACGCGTGGACGACCTGCACGATATCGGCTTGAAGGAGCTCTTTCTCAAGCATCGCAATGCCAGCGCGATGGACTTCATTGTCGGTGTGGAGATTTATGACCATCTGGAGAAGGTGGCCGATCGTTTCGACGACGTCGCGAACGAGATCAACAGCATCGTGATCGAACAGGTATAGGGCAGGGCCATTACGTGGATGCTGCGCTGGGTCTTCCGGTTCTGGTCGGGTTGATCGCGGTCGCGTTGCTGTTCGATTTTCTCAACGGACTGCATGATGCCGCCAATTCGATCGCCACGATCGTGTCCACGCGCGTGCTGCGGCCACAATATGCGGTGATCTGGGCGGCGTTCTTCAATTTCGTCGCGTTCCTGGTTTTCGGATTGAATGTCGCGCACACCATCGGCACCGGCATCATCGAGCCCAGGGTCATCGACGTCGCCGTCATCTTTGCGGCCCTTGTCGGAGCCATTGTCTGGAATTTGATCACCTGGGGGCTTGGCATTCCGTCCTCAAGCTCGCACGCGCTGATCGGCGGATTGGTCGGCGGCGGTATGGCGAAGGCCGGGCTTTCGGCCGCGGTCTGGAGCGGGCTCATCAAGACGTTGCTGGCCATCGTGCTGTCGCCGCTGGTCGGATTTTTGCTGGCGCTCGCGCTGGTCGCGATCGTATCGTGGGCATCGGTGCGTTCGACACCGTTCGCGGTCGATCGCGCCTTCCGGATCCTGCAATTTGTTTCCGCCTCGCTGTATTCGCTCGGCCACGGCGGCAACGATGCGCAAAAGACCATGGGTATCATTGCGGTGCTGCTGTTTTCGCAGGGCAAGTTGGGTACGGAATTTCACGTACCCTATTGGGTGGTGCTGGCCTGCCAGGCCGCGATGGCGCTTGGGACGCTGATGGGCGGCTGGCGCATCGTTCGCACGATGGGCTTGAGGATTACCAAGCTGACGCCGATGCAGGGATTTTGCGCCGAAACCGGCGGCGCGGCGACGCTGTTCATCGCCACCTTTCTCGGGGTTCCCGTATCGACCACCCACACCATCACCGGCGCCATCGTCGGCGTCGGCGCGGCCCGGCGCGTCTCGGCGGTGCGATGGAACGTCGCGAGTTCGATCGTCTACGCCTGGATTATCACCATTCCGGCCGCGGCCGGCGTCGCGGCGCTGGCCTACTGGGCCGTCGTTTTGATGAGGTAATCGGCCTCGGTTGGAGCTGGCCCGCATAATCCCTATATGGATTGACACTGTCTCGCTTGATCCAGCCCAATTTCCCTGCCAAACGCTTCGCCTCATGTCCGACCTTGCTGTCAGCCACGATTCGTCGTCCCCGTCGCCACTCGCAAACGAAGTGGCGCGGCGGCGTACTTTTGCGATCATTTCCCACCCCGACGCCGGCAAGACCACGCTGACAGAAAAGCTGCTTTTGTTCGGCGGCGCGATCAACCTGGCGGGGCAGGTCAAGGCGAAGGGCGAACGGCGCAATACCCGTTCGGACTGGATGAAGATCGAGCGCGAGCGCGGCATCTCGGTCGTCACCTCGGTGATGACATTCGAGTTCGATGGGCTCGTCTTCAACCTGCTTGATACACCGGGCCACGAGGACTTCTCCGAAGATACCTATCGTACGCTGACCGCGGTCGACTCGGCCGTGATGGTGATCGACGCAGCCAAGGGTATCGAAGCGCGCACCCGCAAGCTGTTCGAGGTCTGCCGTCTTCGCGATATTCCGATCATCACATTTATCAACAAGATGGACCGCGAGAGCCGCGACACGTTCGAACTTCTGGACGAAATCGAGAAGACGCTTGCGCTCGACACCACGCCGATGACCTGGCCGGTCGGCCGTGGCCGCGATTTTCTGGGCACTTACGACGTCGTCAATGGTGGCGTGCGCCTGCTGGAGGGCGGTGGCGCCAAGACCGGCGCGGCGCAGCAGATCGATATCGCCGAACTCGCCAACCACAATGCCAATCTCGATGTCGCCGAAGTCAAGGAGGAGCTCGCTCTGGTTTCAGAAGCCTGCAAGCCGTTCGAGCTTGAGGCGTTTCGCGAAGGCCATTTGACGCCGGTCTATTTCGGTAGCGCCTTGCGCAATTTCGGTGTCGGCGATCTCCTGGAAGGCCTCGGCCGCTTCGCGCCGCCGCCCCGCGCGCAGGAAGGTAACTTGCGCAAGGTCGAGGCCGCCGAGCCGCGCATGAGCGCCTTCGTGTTCAAGATCCAGGCCAACATGGATCCCAATCACCGCGACCGCATCGCGTTTGCCCGATTGTGCTCAGGTAAGCTCACGCGCGGCATGAAGGCGAAACTCGTGCGCACCGGCAAGACCATGCCGCTGTCGTCTCCGCAATTCTTCTTTGCCCAGGATCGTTCGGTCGCGGACGAAGCCTTTGCCGGCGACGTCGTCGGCATTCCCAATCACGGCTCCTTGCGGATCGGCGATACCTTGACCGAAGGCGAGGACATCACCTTTGTCGGTGTGCCCAGCTTTGCGCCGGAAATCGTCCGCCGCGTGCGGCTCACCGATGCGATGAAGGCCAAGAAGCTCAAGGAAGCCTTGCAGCAGATGTCGGAGGAGGGCGTCGTCCAGGTGTTTCGGCCGCGAGACGGTGCGCCGGCGCTGGTCGGCGTCGTCGGTCCGCTGCAGCTCGACGTGCTGAAGGCTCGGCTGGACGCGGAATATTCGCTGCCCGTCGAATTCGAAGTGTCTGAGTTTCAGCTCGCGCGCTGGATTTCCTCCGACGACCGCAAAAAACTCGATACGTTTATTGCGGCCAATGGCTCGGGTGTTGCCGATGATGTCGATGGCGATCCGGTATTTCTCGCCAAAAACGAATTCTATCTCGGCTATACCAAAGAGCGGGCCGAGGGCATCGTGTTCTCCAGCGTCAAGGACGTAAAGAAGAAATCGTAAAGCCTCTCCGTCCGCGAACGCGCGCGAGGATGTGAACAGGCAGCGTCGACAAGCCCGACCTTTGCGCACAATTCCGCATTATATTGCTTTGGTGTTCTGCTTTCGAGGACGCAAAGCATGCTCGGTCGCCTTGCTATCTGTTTTGTGGTTGCTGTTGTCGGATTGGCTGTCGCGGGATCTGCTGACGCGAGACGATGGCACCGGATCAACGCCATCCCGTTTTCTCATGAGCCGTGCAGCGTGTTGTCCCACCATCCATGCACGCCATCCTTTTGCAGCGTGCTCAATCACGGTCCCTGCATTCCCGAGATTTACTATCCTTACGGGGAAAACCTCCAGCTAACGGTTGAAAGCAAGCCATCGGAGGAAGATGCCTCAAAGTACCAGAAGCCGGACCACGACCTCGACAGCATCGCCGACCTTTTCGCCGCGCTGCGTTCCTGCTGGGCGCCGCCGCCGGCTGACACCGCGAAAGAGGGCATGCAGATGACCGTGCGCTTCAGCTTCAAGCGGTCGGGCGATCTGATCGGTCCGCCGCGCATGACGTTTGCAACCGAAGGTACGCCGGTCGAGGTTCGCAGC
>Ga0307474_10003241_pt1 | contig 11743 bp, 11 predicted proteins | sample atmos_gasesECM1C_2_FD_203312 | JGI IMG/M metagenome (GOLD analysis project Ga0307474, IMG submission 203312) | Hardwood forest soil microbial communities from Morgan-Monroe State Forest, Indiana, United States - atmos_gasesECM1C_05 | ecosystem: Environmental > Terrestrial > Soil > Temperate... | reverse complement strand
CGACATTGGTCACGCGCACTTGGACGAAGGCGTCGCTCCCGGCTTCGAGGCCATGCGCGAGCATTTGGTCTCTTCGCACATTCACGACAATCATGGCGACAAGGACGAGCATCTGCTGCCCTTCGCTGGAACTATCGACTGGGACGCCGCGCTTCGCAGCTTCGTGGACGCGCCGCAAATGATTGCCATGGTGTTCGAAATCAAAGGCCAGGGCGCCACGCCTCCATCGCTCGATGAGATCCGCGTGACCTGCGACAAAGTGGAAGAAAAGCTTTCCAAAATGCAAAGCGGCACAAAAAAACTTTAGAAAGACCAATCAAAGGGACTGGCGCAGAAACCATTCATGACCGAACCGGCTCAATTCTCCAACCCAATTACAACCATCGAACACGCGGGCACGCACGCCGGCAACACGGTGACCATCCGTGGCTGGCTGTACAACATGCGCGAATCCGGCAAGTTGTTGTTCCCGATTTTCCGCGATGGCACGGGCATCATGCAGGGCGTGGTATCGCTGAAGGAGCAGCCGGAGGTATTCGGCGCATTGAAGGGTCTGCCGCAGGAATCCAGCGTGATCGTCACCGGAACAGTTCGCGCCGAGCCCCGTGCTCCCGGCGGGTTTGAGTTGGGCGTTACCGGCCTCGAAATTATTCAGCGCGTCCCGGATTCCGCGCCGTATCCCATTCAGTTAAAGGAACACGGCGTCGATTTTCTGCTCGACCGCCGGCACCTCTGGATTCGAACTCCGCGTCAGGCCGCGATTTTGCGGATTCGCGCCGAAGCGCAACGCGCCGCCAGAAATTACATGGACGGCCAGGGTTACACCCAGACCGACGCGCCCATTTTTACTCCCGCTGCGTGCGAAGGCACCACCACTCTTTTCGAAGTGAACTACATCGACGATCAGAAGGCCTACTTAACTCAATCGGGCCAGCTTTATGTTGAAGCTCTGGCTGCTGCCCTCGGCAAGGTTTACACGTTTGGCCCGACGTTTCGCGCAGAAAAATCCAAAACGCGCCGGCACCTGACCGAATTCTGGATGCTCGAACCGGAGGCGGCCTACGCGCACTTGGAAGACATGATCCAACTCGCCGAAGGTCTGGTCAGCGCGGTCGTGCAATCGGTGGCGAAAAATCGTACCCGTGAACTGGCCTTGATCGAACGCGATGTCAAAGCGCTCGAGAAAATCGTGCCGCCCTTCCCCCGCATTACGTACGATGACGCGATCAAGGTTCTGCAGAAAGCCGGCAACCCCGCAAAGTGGGGCGACGATCTCGGCGGCGACGAAGAAACCATAATTTCAAAGGAATTCGACCGCCCGGTAGTGATTCACCGTTACCCGACGGCCGTGAAGGCGTTTTACATGGCCACCGATCCGGCGCGTCCAGAACTCTCGCTCAGCTTCGACATGATCGCGCCCGAAGGATATGGCGAAATTATCGGCGGCGGCGAGCGTTTAGCTGACTACGATACGCTGGTGGAACGCCTAAGGGCTCACAACCTGCCCGAAGAATCGTTTCAGTGGTATCTGGATCTGCGGCGTTACGGCAGCGTGCCGCACTCCGGCTTCGGGCTGGGCCTGGAACGAACCGTGGCCTGGATATGCGGAACCGAGCACATTCGCGAAGTCATCCCCTTCCCACGGATGCTCTATCGCGTCTATCCTTGATGTTCCCTCTCGCTTCACAGGGTCAAAAGTTGAAAATTTATGCCTGATAAAATACGCATCATCGGCGTGCCGATGGACTTGGGCGCGAGCCGCCGCGGCGTCGATATGGGCCCCTCCGCCCTGCGCGTGGCTGGTTTGCAGGCGCGCCTGAAGCAGCTGGGCCGTCAAGTGGAAGATATCGGCAATGTTGCCGTGCCGCAGCCGGAAGAGCAGCCTTACGGCGAAAAACGAGCCAGGTACCTGGACGAAATCGCCAGCGCCTGCAAGGGTCTCGCGGATGCCGTCAAGAAATCGCTGGACGAGGATTTTACGCCGCTGGTTCTCGGTGGCGATCATTCCGTAGCGGTAGGAACCACCGCCGGGACCGCCGCCCATTTTCACAAGAAATCCAAACGCATCGGCGTGATCTGGCTGGACGCGCACGGCGATATGAACACGCCCGATTCTTCGCCCTCCGGCAACGTCCACGGCATGCCGCTTGCGTCCATCATGGGTTATGGGCCACCGGAACTCACCGACCTTGCTCCCATCAAGCCGATGGTTGAACCTCGCAACGTGGCGCTAGTGGGAATTCGCGATCTCGATGCCAAGGAACGCCGCCTGGTGAAAGAATCCGGCGTGCATATTTTCACCATGCGTGACATTGACGAGCGCGGCATGCGCGAAGTTATGGCTGACGCTCTTCGATTTGCGGGCGACGATACTGCCGGCATATCCGTGAGCCTGGACATGGATTTTGTGGATCCGTCGGATGCGCCCGGGGTAGGCACGCCGGTCCGTGGCGGAGTTACCTATCGCGAAGCGCATCTGGCCCTGGAAATGATCGCGGACAGCAAGCTTTTGGCATCGTTCGAACTGGTCGAAATCAACCCGGTGATCGACGTGCACAACACGACGGCGACGCTCGGAGTGGAACTTGTGCTTTCCGGCCTGGGCAAGAAAATCCTCTAAACCAATGAACATATCGATCAAGCCAAAAGCCGAGATGTTTCGACATGACCTCTGCTAAGCGTTTACGCGTAGGTATTCTGTTCGGCGGCCGTTCCGGCGAGCACGAAGTGTCCCTCGCATCTGCTGCCTCGGTAATTCGCGCCCTCAATCCTGAAAAATACGAAGCGGTACCGATCGGCATCGCCAAAGATGGCCGTTGGCTGGTGGGTGGAGGCGCGCTCAAATTGCTCGCCGACGTTTTGAAATCAGGGGAACGCGTCGTATTGCCGCCCGACCCGACGGCGGGATCGCTGGTTTCGCTCAGCAGCGGATCGGGCCGGTCGAGCGTCGCGGTCGACGTCATCTTTCCGGTTCTGCATGGCACGTTTGGCGAAGACGGCACGGTCCAGGGGCTTCTTGATTTGGCGGGTCTGCCTTATGTGGGCGCTGGAGTTTTGGCTTCGGCTGTTGGCATGGATAAAGACGTGCAGAAGCGGCTTTTCGAGCAGGCGGGCTTGCCGATCGTGCCGTTCGTCGCAGTGCGCCGCTCGGAGTGGGAAGACGATCGCGAGCTCGTATCGCGGACACTGCGCAAGAAATTCAAGTTTCCATTTTTTGTAAAACCCGCGACTCTGGGATCGTCCGTCGGCATGTCGCGGGTCAAGAGCCCAAAGGAAATTGGGCCGGCGATGGATCTGGCGGCGGAGTTTGCGCTCAAGATCATCGTCGAGCGGGCGGTAAGCGCGCGCGAAATCGAAGTTTCGGTGTTGGGCAACGATGCCGTCGAAGCCTCGATTCCCGGCGAAATCATCCCGCACCGCGAGTTTTATGATTACGCCGCGAAATACCTGGAGCAAGGCACGCGGCTGGAAATCCCGGCCAAGCTCTCCAAGAAACAAGTGGCCACCTTCCAGGAGTATGCCGTGCGCGCTTTTCGCGCCATCGACGGCACGGGCATGTCGCGCTGCGATTTTTTCCTCGAACGCCGCACCAACAAGATCTTCATCAACGAACTCAACACCATTCCAGGGTTCACCTCCATCAGCATGTATCCCAAGCTTTGGGAAGCGTCCGGCCTGCTTTACACCAAGCTGATCGACCGCCTGATCGAATTAGCCCTGCAACTTCACGCCGAGAAGGCGCGCACCAAATACTCCATCGAATTACCCAGTGGCTCCTCCGGCGCGCTAGACGCCTAGAATCGCGTCTGAAACAAAACGTCTTTCATGGCGTATTAGAAAGTGAAGGGCATAGTGACCTTGACCGTGCGCGTTCCGTTACTTAAACTAACTGTTTAGTTGACACCTTAATGGCTCGTCACAAACTCAACAATGAACAATCCGGAACGGCCCGACGCATACTCGCGGCAGCAGAGCACCACTTCGCTGCGCGGGGGATGGCTGGCGCGCGCACCGACGAGATTGCCTCTGCAGCCCACGCTAACAAAGCCATGCTTTACTACTACTTCGGCGATAAGCGCCGGCTGCACCGCGCGGTGTTGGAGAATCTTTTTCGCCAGCTGCGCGCTGGAGTTTACGCGCCAGCGGCTCGCTCGACGCAATCGCCGCGAAAACGCCTGCTCGAATTCATCAGTAGCTATTTCGATTTTTTGGCGTCGCATCCGAACTATCCCCGCCTGGTGCAACGCGAAGCGATGGAAGCGACTAAGGATTTCGAATGGATCGTACGGGAGCACCTTAGGCCGTCGCACAATTCTCTGGTTCGAACGCTAGAAGAAGGCATTCGTCACGGAGAATTCCGGAACGTAGACACCCATCAGACTGCCTTCACCATCATGGGCATGACCACTTCTTACTTCGCGGCGGCTCCGATCCTCAGCCATGTGGCCGGCCACGACCTGATGGCCCCGAAGGCGCTGATCGCCCGAAAGCGTTCGCTGCTCGACTTCATCAATCACGGACTATTGCGCTCGAAAGTGAGATCTCGATGACCGGAAAAAAGTTTATGGGCCTGCTGCTGGTGCTTTTCACCATCGCGGCCGTCGGATATTTTCTGACCATGCCGCGCGGTAACGATATTCCGTTGACCGGCGTCATTGATGGTAACGAATACATTGTGAGCCCGCAGATGACCGGTCGCATTGTGAATTTGACGGTGGATGAAGGCTCGATCGTGAAAAAAGGCGATTTGATCGCGGAGCTAGACGACAAGGAGCTCGAAGCGAGCCTGGCCGCTGCCAAGGCTAATGTCGCGAGCCTCGAGGCGCAGGTCACTGAAGCGAATCACAATTATTCCTGGACCAGCAATCAGACGGATGCATCGGTCAGCGAAGCACAGGCCCGCGTCACGTCGGCCAAAGCGCAACTCGAACCGGCCCACGCACAATTGTGGCGAGATGAAAACGATTTGAAGCGCATGCAACTGCTTTTCGACAAGGGCGAAGTCTCAGCGCAGGAACGCGATCACGCGGAAGCCGCGGTGCGAATTTCCAAAGCGAACGTCTCGGCCTTGGAGCAAGCGGTCAATGCCTACGCCGCGACGGTCGACGTGGCGCAAGCGAATCGGCAACAGGTTCCGGCGCGCAAAAGCGCCGTCTCGACCATGATGGCCCAGATGGAACAGGCTCGCGCGTCCGAAGCCCAGATGACCACGCAACTGGGTTATACGAAAATTTATGCGCCGATCGACGGCATCGTTTCAGTGCGCGTCGCGAAGCAGGGAGAGGTGGTCTCGATCGGCTCGCCGATTGTGGTGGTCGTCGACATCAACCACCTGTGGGTGCGCGCCAGCGTCGAGGAATCCTACGCTGACGCCATCAAGTTCGGGCAAAAGCTGACGGTAGAGCTGCCTTCGGGCAACAAAATTGAAGGGTCGGTATTCTTTAAGGGCGCCGAGAATGAATTTGCCACGCAGCGGGACGTAAGCCGCACCAAACGCGACATCAAGACATTTGCGATCAAGGTTGCGGTTCCCAACGCGGAGGGCCGCCTGTTCACCGGAATGACAGCGATCGTCCTGCTGCCACGCCCGGCGAAACCGAGCTGGTTTTCGAGGGCGGGTGCGTGATGGCGGCGAGTCCTGCAAACGCGATCGAAGTCGAGCATCTCACCAAGAAATTCGGCGACCTGGTCGCGGTCAATGACATTAATTTTAATGTGGCTCACCGCGAAATTTTTGGGCTGCTGGGTCCCAATGGCGCGGGCAAGACCACGCTCATCCGCATGATGACTACGCTGACGCCGCCGACCTCCGGCACGGCGCGAATTGCCGGCCACGATATTAGAACCGATGCTGACGGCGTGCGCTTCGCCATGGGCGTAATACCTCAAGCGCTGACTTCGGATCCGGAACTGACCGCGACTGAAAATATTCTGATCCACGCCAAGCTTTACGGAGTACCGCGCGCGGACCGCGACAAACTGATCCACGATCTGCTCGAATCGGTCGACCTGCTGAAATTCAAGGACGCGCTGGTGAGAACGTTCTCCGGCGGCATGCGCCGCCGGTTGGAGATCGCGCGCGGCCTGGTCCATTCGCCCAAGATTCTGTTCCTGGATGAGCCCACCACCGGCCTGGATCCCGTGTCGCGCACGAACGTGTGGCAATTGATCCGACGGCTCTGCGACAGCTCCGAAATGACCATCTTGGTGACGACGCACTATATGGACGAAGCCGACAAACTGTGCGATCGCATCGCGATCGTTGATCACGGGAAGCTGGCCGCGCTGGATACACCGACAAAGCTGAAAGACAGCGTGCCCGGCAATGACACGGTCGAGGCCGAATTTGGCAGTGTGCCGCCCGATTGGAATTCGCAGCTGCAGAAATTAGCGCACGCGACGGACGTCAGCCAGCGCGAGGGCGCGATCCACATCGTTTCGAACGACGGGCCAGCCACCGTAGCGGCGCTGATGGACCTGGCCCGCGCAAAAAACATTCAGGTTAAAAAAGTCAGCGTTCAAAGCACCACCTTGGACGACGTGTTTCTGCACTACACCGGGAACGATCTGCGCGACACGGCAAAACAAGGAGTCGGGCTCGATGTCAGCCATCTCTACCGTTAGACATTTCCACGCGATTAGCCGCCGGGATCGCATTCGATGAACTTCGGGCGAATTTGGGCGCTTATCGAACGCGATCTGCGGAAATTCTTCCGTAGTCCGGCGCTGATGATGACCTCGATGGTTTTTCCGCTGCTGCAATTGGTCGTGCTCGGCTACGCCTTTGGCGGGAAAGTGGTTGGGGTGCGCGTGGCAGTCGTCGATTTAGACCACTCGACCGAATCACTAAAGGTTCGCGAGATGTTCGACGGGATTGCCACCGGCCCGAAGACCTTCAAAGTCGTGCAGTATGATTCCCTTGCAGAGGCTAGCCACGATCTGCAAACCGGCAAGGTTCGCGGCTTGATCGTCATTCCCCACGATTTTTCACGGCGCTTCTATCAGCGCGATCGGCCCAAAATCGCTTTCACCGAGGACAACACCGATCAGTTCATCTCCAGCGCCATATTTGAACGCGTGCAACAAATGGTGCAGGACCTCAACACTCCGGAGGTTGCGCCACGCCTGCCAAGCGGCATAGGACTCGATACAGTCGAAATTTATCCTTACGTTCCCTACATTCAATATTTGCTGGCCGGCTCCATCGCACTGTCGGTATTCGTGGTGGCCATGATTGGAGGAGGCATCACCTTCATCGACGATAAGTCGCGCGGCCTGCACGAGGGCTATCTAGTGACGCCCATTAAGAAATCGGAACTGGTGTTCGGCCTGATTGGCGCGGGCACGATCAAAGGGTTGATGGCCGGCATGGTGCTGACCGTCATAGGTGGAATGATCGCCGGCTTGCCTAATTTGTGGGAACCGGCGCGGCTATTTTATCTGGCGATGGTGGTCGCGACGGCAGCGCTGGCGATGATGAGTTTTATGTTTTTTCTGATGGTCCGGGTGGACGATCCGCTGGTCCCACGCGCGATCTTCGGAGTTTTGAACACGCTGCTCTTTTTCCCGTCAGGCGCGGTTTACCCCATCGAAGCGTTCCCCTGGTGGCTGAAATGGATCTCGGTGATCGACCCGTTCACCTACACCGTGCATGCCTTGCGCAATCTCACCTTGAAGAGCACCGGCATTGAAGGAATTTACAAAGACGTGTTAGTTTTATTGAGCATCGCGGGAATTATGATTACGGGATGTATCATGCTGTTCAAGCGGCAGCTGTAGTTTCGGCAGAATTGCGAGGAGATGGCGTGGCACTTTTCGATACAGCAGCGGAACATCCACCCGACCGGATACGCCGTTACGTCGTCACCACCCTGGCGTTTATTGCGCTGGTGCTGCTCGCCAGCTGGTACTTGATGCGTTTCCACACGGAAAAGCGCACCGCTCGGCATTTTATGGATACGGTGGTAGCTGGGAATTTGGAGGAGGCGTATCGGCTCTGGAAGCCTTCGCCGTCGTATTCCTACAAGGATTTTCTGGACGACTGGGGACCTCAGGGCTATTACGGCCCGGTCCGAAGCTATCGCATCGAAGATACCCAGCACGTGAAAAATGGCTCGGGGTTAGTGGTGGTTTTGGATGTGAGCCCGTACAACCCTTACCCGGAACGAGATGACGCGGTGAAGCAGAACAAGACCCAAGAAGCACGCCTGTGGGTTGAATTCTCCGATCAGTCGCTGAGCTTCCCGCCCTAGAATTCGTTTCTCTAAATGGTTCGTCGCCATTTTATCGATTAAGGATTTACAGGATTAGGCGGGAGAAACCAGTAGTGCCTTCAGCAGACTCGACTGCATCCTCGTCGTTCTTCCAACGCATCTTCGCTTTTATTGGATATTTGATCTTTAGCATCATTTTGGCCGCGGCAGTCCTGGAATTGGGCGCGTTTGGGATTTGGACGCTCTCGCACGGCGCGCGCCCGAATCGCCAGGAAAAATTAGGAAGCGCCAGCCCAGCCTATGCGGAATATCCCTGGGCTGCAGAGTTTTGGAAGGAAGAAGCGCAGCGAAGAAAGCTCCACAACGGTGGGTATGTTCCGTTTCGAATTTGGGGCACGCCGGAATGGCACGGGAAATACGTCAACAACGATAAATATCAGTTCGGAGTGGTGCGCCGGAACGTTGACAACCTGAGCCCAGACTGCAAGAACCAACCGATCACGGACATCTGGATGTTCGGCGGCTCGACGCTCTATGGCTCGGGAGTTCCGGACTGGGCCACGATCCCGTCCCTTCTAGCTGCAGAATTGAACAAGGCCCCGAAGCGCTGCGTCGCGATCACCAATTTCGGTACAGAAGCCTACAACTCAAATCAGGAATTGTTGTTGCTGGTTGAGCAATTGAAAGCCGGTCGACGCCCCGACCTGGTGATTCTGTACGACGGCGTAAATGATTCCTACACGGGAGTCTATCAGCCTGGGATCGCCACGGCCCACATGCAGTACACCCAAATCAGCGCGCGAGTGGAAAGTAAACTGGTCGGGAAATTAGAATTTTTGCGGCATTCGTATGCGTTGCAGCTGGCGCGGCGCTTGGCGCTCTCCAAGCAGAAACGAGACCCCGCGGCGATGGAAGCCGAAACGAGATTGAAGGCGATTCAAACCCTGGATAACTACGAAGCGAACCTGCGCATGGTGCGGGCTCTAGCGGGAATTTATCATTTTCAGGTTTACGCTTTCTGGCAGCCTTCACTGGCGTACGGCAGCAAACCCATCGTGCCTTACGAGGCGGAACTGATTCGCGTGGACACGAATAGCCCTGATGGAAGCGCGCTGCAACCGATGCGTTTTGCATACCAGGAGGCGGAGCGACGGGCTGCGGCTGATGGCGATTTTATTTTCCTGGGGAGTGTTCTGGATTCAGAGCAGGAACCGCTTTATCTCGACGAATGGCATCTTGGTCCCAAGGGAAACGAACTGATTGCTCAAGCGATCGCAAATAAACTACCGGAGAATTTTTCCGGCACTCCATCGATACACTGACCAGCTTCCTTCGGACCTAGCCTCCCAGCAATTCTGCGCAAGCAGCTCGAAGTTCATCCACCGATATCGCGGTAACGGGGCGCGGTTGATGAACCACAATCGCTTTGTCGCCGCGAGGATGTTCGAATTGCGCACCCGTGCTGACGACGCGACCCGCAGCGTGCAACGGCCGCCATTGTGCAGGATCGGTTCGGCTAAAAATTACGACAGTTGGGCGCTGCAGGCCGGCCGCAATATGCGCCGGGCCGGAGTCGTTGCCCACGAACAGACGCGCCGAGGAGATCAACGCAATTAGTTCACGGACATCGAGGTTGTCCGCCACAACGGCGCTGCCTGGCATCGCAGCACGAATCTCCTGCGCCAAGGCCGCCTCTTGCGCACTGCAGTTCACCGCACTTGTAATTCCGTATTTTGCCCACAGCCAGCCGGCAAGTTCGGCAAACTTCGTGACCGGCCAGCGCATCTCCGAAAACCGCGCGCCGGGCTGCAAAACAGCATAGGCCTGGTCACTTGTAATTCCGTTGGCCGCAAGTTTCCTAGCCACTGATTGGCGAGCATCCGTCTGAACAAAAACCTTTGTTGGCGGAATGGGGCCGCGCGGCAAGCCTGCCCAATAAAACTGAGACATGCGGTGTTCCACGGCGTGGACGTCGGGGCGGCCGTAGAATTCCTGGGCCTCGGGCACTTGTACGTTGTAAAGAAACGAATACTGATGATCCTTCCATCCAATCTGCACTGGTGAGCCGGATGCTCCGGTAAGCAGCGCGCTACGAGGACCTCCATGCTGATTGAACACTGTGGAAAATCCACGACGGCGAATTTGCAATGTGGTCTCGACCAGCCCAGCCGAGAAAATCACCTCATCGATTAGGGGATTGCCTTCAAATACCGCGGCAAAACGGGGCTCAACTAACATGGAGATCCGAAGGTCGGGCCGCCATGCTTTCAGCGCAGCGACGGCTGGGGTTTCTAAAACCAAGTCGCCTAATGAGCGCTGCCGAATAATCAGAACCCGTGAATCCAGAGGAAGATCAGGAAGTAAAGATGACGGGTTGTTTGGGTAGGCAGCCTGATGCACGATTGAGGATTGGCTCGGCTTCACTGCGGAACGCGGCAAATTATTCGGCGTCGATGCGTGCTTCGTCGATCAGCATGACCGGAATATCTTCGCGAATGGGATAGACCCGGCGGCACGAAGGGCATTTCAGCCCATGTTTGTCGTTGGTCAGCTTTACCGGAGTCTTATCCAACGGGCAAACCAAAATGTCCAGAAGTTCTTGAGAAACGGGCATCAAATTCCTCCCAGCGCACTGTAGCAGACCGGGTCGTCAATCGGCAACTTGTGGCGCCGCGGTCACGGTCGAATTCTTCAGCGCAGAAGGCACGGCCTGAAGAGGGCATTCGATTTTCAGACTAAATCGGCATTTCCACTCCGCTCCCTGCGAAAGTTCGACAGGCCACACGGCGATGATTTGCGAGCCCTGATAAATCCGCTCGAAACCATCCTCAGATTCCGAAACCGTTTCGATGGGAGTGATCCAGAACTCCTGCGCCGCTGGGGCCGCCAAGGTGACGCTGATTCCCTGCCACTCGTCCACGACCCGGAGGTCCGGAGCAGCGATGTGAGCCCCCCAACGCAAAGGATAACGCGTCCCAGCCATTTCGAAATAACGGTCTGGGGCCGAGGGAGCCAGAAAATTCAGGACCGACTCCATGCCGATGTAAACCGACGCGGCGCCCGGCGCGGTGCGGCGGAGCGTAAGATCGCAGATGACATTGAAACCGCGTTCGGTTCGCTCGAAAGTAAAAGTCTTTTCCGCCGGCCAGTCCGCGTTAGTTTCCGATACGAAAGTCGCCTGAGCCGCTAATATTTGCAAAGTTCGATAGGTTCCGGCGGCCAGCGCGGCGTCTTCCTCCAACTTTACCTGGCCCGCATCTTCGTAAGTTTTGTTGCGCGCAAACAGCAGGAGCCGGAAGCAGTTGCGCGGCCAGCGATCGTATTGCAACCAACGGTCGAGGCCTTCCTCCTTGGTGCGGGTCTGCTCATGAATCGAAGTGGCGCCCTGCGACTTATTGGCGTGGAGATTTTTGATGTTGGCGTGATATGACTCGCGGCGGCGGGCTAGTGAATTGATGACTGCCGTATGCGATTGCCGGCAATCCAACGCGGAGATGGTCGCGCCGTCGGCGGGATTGAGCAAGGCCGCG
>Ga0307474_10003240_pt1 | contig 11744 bp, 10 predicted proteins | sample atmos_gasesECM1C_2_FD_203312 | JGI IMG/M metagenome (GOLD analysis project Ga0307474, IMG submission 203312) | Hardwood forest soil microbial communities from Morgan-Monroe State Forest, Indiana, United States - atmos_gasesECM1C_05 | ecosystem: Environmental > Terrestrial > Soil > Temperate... | reverse complement strand
AACGCGGTCGGCGTCGACCTGAACACCGCCTCCCAGCCGCTGCTGGCCCGGGTCTCCGGCATCACCCCCGGCCTGGCCACCGCGATCGTGAGCCGCCGGGACGCCGAGGGACCGTTCCGGACCCGCCAGCAGCTGATGCAGGTGCCCCGGCTCGGCCCGAAGGCCTTCGAGCAGTGCGCCGGGTTCCTGCGCATCCGCGGCGGCGACGACCCGCTCGACGCGTCCGGCGTGCACCCTGAGGCCTACCCGGTGGTCCGCCGCATCCTGGCCGCCACCGGCTCCACGGCAGGCCAGCTGATCGGCAGTACCGCCACCCTCCGCACGCTGAAGCCCGGGCAGTTCACCGACGACCGCTTCGGCGTGCCGACCGTGACCGACATCCTGCGGGAGCTGGAAAAGCCCGGCCGCGACCCGCGGCCCGCGTTCACCACGGCCACGTTCGCCGAGGGCGTCGAGACCCTGCAGGACCTGCGGCCCGGCATGGTCTTGGAGGGTGTGGTGACCAACGTGGCCGCGTTCGGCGCGTTCGTCGATGTCGGCGTGCATCAGGACGGACTGGTGCACGTGTCCGCCATGTCGAAGAGCTTCGTCTCCGACCCGCACTCGGTGGTCAAGTCCGGCGACGTGGTGCGGGTCAAGGTGCTGTCCGTGGACGTACCGCGGCACCGGATCTCGCTCACGCTGCGGCTAGACGACGAAGGACCAGCGCCGGCGGGCGGCCGTGACCAGGCGCCGGACCGCTCCTCAGGAAATTTTGGCCGAACGGAGCGTGGTGCCCGCCCCCGCCCTCGTGCCAGCGATCCTGAGGGTGCGCTAGCCGACGCCCTGCGCCGGGCTGGCCTCGCACCGAAGCGTCCGGACACCGGTAGCATCGGGTAACCAGCCCAGTCCGACCCTCGAGGAGTCCGCCGTGTCCAGCCAGCAGCTTCGCATCATCCTCGCCGGAAGCGAGAATGTGGTGCAGGCGGGTACGACGGCGGGCGCGGCCCTGACCCGCGGCGCAGCCGCCAAAGTACACGGTGGCCCGGACATCATCGCCGCGCGGGTCAACGGCGAGCTGCGCGACCTGGCCTGCCCGCTCGCCGACGGGGACGTCGTGGAGCCGGTGGACATGGCCAGCGACGACGGGCACTACATCGTGCGGCACTCCGCCGCGCACGTCATGGCCCAGGCTGTGCAGGAGCTGTTCCCGCAGGCCAAGCTCGGCATCGGCCCGCCCGTGGACAACGGCTTCTACTACGACTTCGACGTGCCCGAGCCGTTCACCCCCGAGAACCTCAAGGCCATCGAGGCCCGGATGCGCCAGATCGTCAAGCAGGGCCAGCGGTTCTCCCGGCGGGTCGTGACCGACGAGCAGGCCCGGGCCGAGCTCGCCGCCGAGCCCTACAAGCTGGAGCTGATCGGGCTCAAGGGGCACGGGTCCGGCTCGCTCGACTTCGAGCTGAGCGAGGGCGTCGAGGTCGGCGGGGACGTGCTGAGCATCTACGACAACCTGGACGCGAGCACCGGCGAGCTGCGCTGGAAGGACCTGTGCCGCGGCCCGCACGTGCCCACCACCAGGCAGATCCCCGCGTTCAAGCTGATGCGCAGCGGCGGCGCCTACTGGCGGGGCAGCGAGAAGAACCCGCAGCTGCAGCGGATCTACGGCACCGCCTGGGAGTCCCGCGAGCGCCAGGACCAGTACCTGGAGTTCCTGGCCGAGGCCGAGAAGCGCGACCACCGCAAGCTCGGCGCCGAGCTGGACCTGTTCTCCTTCCCGCCCGAGATCGGCAGCGGCCTGGCCGTCTTCCATCCCAAGGGCGGTCTGGTCCGCAAGATCCTGGAGGATTACTCGCGGCGCCGGCATGAGGAAGCCGGATATGAGTTCGTGAACACCCCGCACATCACCAAGTCGGAGCTGTTCGAGATCTCCGGGCACCTGAGCTGGTTCGGGGAGAACATCTTCCCGCCCATGGAGGTCGAGGGCGCCAAGTATTACCTCAAGCCCATGAACTGCCCGATGCACATCCTGATCTACCGTTCGCGCGGCCGGTCCTACCGGGACCTGCCGCTGCCGCTGTTCGAGTTCGGCACCGTCTACCGGTACGAGAAGTCCGGGGTGGTCCACGGCCTGACCCGGGTCCGCGGCCTGACCATGGACGACGCGCACATCTTCTGCACTAAGGAGCAGGCCGGCGCCGAGCTGCGGCGGCTGCTGGCCTTCGTGCTCGACCTGCTGCGCGACTACGGCCTGAACGACTTCTACCTGGAGCTGTCCACCCGGGACGACGAGAAGGAGAAGTGGGTCGGCAGCCGGGAGGACTGGGAGCACGCCACCCGGGAACTGAACGACGCCGCTGAGGAGTCCGGCCTGGAGCTGGTGGCCGACCCGGGCGGCGCGGCGTTCTACGGGCCGAAGATCTCCGTGCAGGCCCGGGACGCGATCGGCCGGACCTGGCAGCTGTCCACCATCCAGGTCGACTACAACCTGCCCAAGCGGTTCGGCCTGGAGTACCAGGCCGCCGACGGCACCCGGCAGCAGCCCATCATGATCCACCGGGCGCTGTTCGGGTCGATCGAGCGGTTCTTCGGCATCCTGGTCGAGCACTACGCAGGTGCGTTCCCGCCTTGGCTCGCCCCGGTCCAGGTGGTGGGCATCCCGATCGCCGACGCGCACGTGCCGTACCTGTCGCAGGTCGCGGACCAGTTGCGCGAGTGCGGCATCCGGATCGAGGTCGACGCCGGCGACGACCGGATGCAGAAGAAGATCAGGACCGCCCAGCGGCAGAAGGTCCCGTACATGCTGATCGCAGGCGACGACGACGTGGCCAAGGGGGCGGTGTCGTTCCGCTACCGGGACGGGTCGCAGAAGAACGGCGTCCCGGTCGCCGAGGCGATCACGGAGATCGTCGCCGCCGTGCGCGACCGCGTCCAGGTGTAGCCCCGTGCCGGCCGACCCTGATGATGAGGCCTTCGCGGGCGTCCCCGACTCGTTCGGGCGGCTGTGGACGCCGCACCGGATGGCCTACATCAAGGGGGAGGGCAAGCCCACGGGCCCCGGCCAGGACGAGGGCTGCCCGTTCGACCGCGCGCCCACGCTGAGCGACGAGGACGGCCTGATCGTCGCGCGCGGCTCGCTGGTCTACGTGGTGCTCAACTTGTACCCCTACAACGCCGGGCACCTGCTCGTCGTCCCGTACCGGCACGTGGCCGACTACACCGACCTGACCGTGGCGGAGACCGCCGAGTTCGCCTCCTACACCCAGCACGCCATCCGTGCCCTGCGCCAGGCCTCCGAGCCGCACGGCTTCAACATCGGGATCAACCTCGGCTCGGTGGCCGGCGCCGGGATCGCCACGCATCTGCACCAGCACGTGGTGCCCCGGTGGGGCGGCGACACCAATTTCATGCCCGTAATCGGCCGCACCCGCGTGCTGCCCCAGCTCCTGGCCGACACCCGCAAGCTCCTAGCCGACGCCTGGCCAGGCGTCGGCTAGGAGCTAGTACTAGCCCTTGGCCTCGGCGGCGACCTTGGCCGCCAGGTGCGACGGCAGCGGCTCGTGACGGACGTACTGCCTGGTGAACGAGCCCGTGCCCTGCGAGAGCGACCGCAGGTCGATGGCGTACCGGGTGATCTCCAGCTGCGGGATCTCCGCCTTGACCAGGGTCCGGCCCACGCCGACCGGCTCGGTGCCGAGCACCCGGCCACGCCGCGAGGACAGGTCGGACATCACCGCTCCGACGTAGTCGTCAGGCACCAGCACGTGCACCTCGTCGACCGGCTCGAGCAGCAGCGGCTGGGCCTTGTCCACCGCGTCCTTCAGGGCCAGCCGCCCGGCCTTCTGGAACGCCATGTCCGAGGAGTCCACCGAGTGCGCCTTGCCGTCGTACAAGGTGACCCGCACGCCGGTCATCGGGTAGCCGGCCGTCACGCCCTGCTCCATCTGCCAGCGGACGCCCTTCTCCACCGAGGGGATGAACTGGCGCGGCACCACGCCGCCGACGATCTTGTCGACGAACTCGAAGCCGGCCGAGTCCTCCAGCGGCTCCACCTCGATGTGGCAGATGCCGTACTCGCCGTGACCGCCGCTCTGCTTCACGTTGCGGCCCAGTCCCTGGCCCTTGCCCCCGATGGTCTCGCGCAGCGGGACGCGCAGGTCGGTGGTCTCTACCGCGACGCCTTGCCGGTGCGTGAGCCGGTCGAGCAGCAGGTCGGTGTGGGCCTCGCCCATCGTCCACAGCACCAGCTGGTGGGTCTCCGGGTTGTTCTCCAGGCGCAGCGTCGGGTCCTCGGCTACCAGCCGGCTCAGGGCCTGGGACAGCTTGTCCTCGTCCGCCTTGGACTTGGCCACGATCGCCACCGGCAGCAGCGGCTCCGGTATCGACCACGACTCCATCAGCAGCGGGTGTTCCTTGTCCGACAGCGTGTCGCCGGTCTCGGCCGTGCTGAGCTTGGCCACGGCGCAGATGTCGCCGGCCGCGCACTGGGTGACGGGCCGCTGCTGCTTGCCCAGCGGCGAGGTCAGCGCGCCGATCCGCTCGTCGTTGTCATGGTCGTCATGCCCGCGGGCCGAACGCCCGTGACCGGACACGTGTACGGAGGCGTCGGGGCGCAGCGTGCCGGAGAAGACGCGGACCAGGCTGATCCGGCCGACGTACGGGTCCGAGGTGGTCTTGACCACCTCGGCCAGCAGCGGCCCTTTCGGGTCGGAGGACAGCCCGCTGACCGGCTTGCCGTCCGGGGTGGTCACCGCGGGCAGCGGGTGCTCGGCGGGGGAGGGGAAGGCCTCGGTCATCACTTCGAGCAGTTCGAGCATGCCGATCCGCTGCGGCGCGGACACCACAAGCACCGGGTAGAAGCTGCCGCGCGCGACGGCCTTCTCCAGGTCCTCGATGAGCACCTTGGGGTCGATCTCTTCCCCGGACAGGTACCTGTCCATCAGGCTCTCGTCTTCGCTCTCGGTGATGATGCCCTCGATCAGCTCACCGCGAAGTTCTTCCATCCGGTCCTGGTCGGCGGCCGAGGCCGTGTCCTCGGTCCGGGTCCCGCCCGAGTAGCGGTACAGCTTCTGCGACAGCAGCCCGATCAGCCCGTCCACCGGGGCCCCGACCGGCAGGTACAGGGGCGCGACCGCGTCGCCGAAGGCTTCACGGCAGGCGTCCAGGCAGGCGTCGAAGTCGGCGCGCTGATGGTCGATCTTGGTGATGACCACCGCGCGCGGCATGCCCACCGCGGCGCACTCCTCCCACAGCATCCGGGTCAGGCCGTCGATGCCCTCGGCGGCAGAGACGGCGAACAGCGCCGAGTCCGCGGCCCGGAGTCCGGCCCGAAGGTCCCCCGTGAAGTCGGCGTAGCCGGGCGTGTCGAGCAGATTGACCTTGATGCCGTTGTGCAGGAGGGGCGCGAGGGTCAGGTTGACCGAGCGCTGCTGCCTGATCTCGACCTCATCGAAGTCGCTGACCGTGGTGCCCTCTTCGATGCTGCCCTGCCGCTGGACGGTCCCGGTCGAGGCGAGCAGCGCCTCGACCAGGCTGGTCTTCCCGGACCCGGAATGGCCGACCAGTACCACGTTCCGTACCTGGTCGGCCGCCGGTGCCCTGCCAGCGGCTCCTCCCGCCCCACTGCTTGTTGTTGCCAATTGCCTTCGCCTCCTTGCGAGTTGCTTCTCCCCCACGGAGCGGAGCTCCGTATCGGGGGGTTCCGGGGGGTCGTCCCCCCCGGAAGTGACGCTGCGCACGACCAGCCTTAACCCGCAAGTACCGTGTCCACAACCCCCACGTAGAGAATCTTCCCGGTGACCGGAAGGTGAAGCCGACGTCCCACCAGGCCCAGCGCAAAACCTCCCGGCCCGACGCCGTATTATCGGACGGCCATGCTGAACCCGCTACGGCCCGTCATGACGCGCGTTTTCACTCCGGTCGGCGCGGTCCTGGCGCGTACTCCGGTAACGGCGAACGCGATCACGATCGTCGGCACGGTCGGCGTGGCGGGCGGGGCGCTCGGCCTGTTCCCGATCGGCGAGCTGTTCCCTGGCGCCTTGACCTGCACGATCTTCGTACTCCTGGACATGCTGGACGGCGTGCTGGCCCGGATCAAGGGCACCAGCGGGACCTGGGGAGCGTTCCTCGACTCGACCATGGACCGGATCGCCGATGCCGGCATCTTCAGCGGCCTGGTGATCTGGTTCTTCCGCGGCGGTCACGACCCGCTGCTCGGCGGGGTGTCACTGTTCTGCCTGGTCGCGGGCATATTGGTGTCCTATACCAAGGCCAGGGCCGAGGGCCTCGGGCTGCGCTGCGACGTGGGCCTGATCGAACGGCCCGAGCGCATGCTCATCTCGCTGATCGCGGTCGGCGTTTCCGGCCTCGGCGTGCCGTACATTCTCAACGTGGGGCTCTGGGCGCTCGCGGCGGGGAGCGCCTTTACGTTCGGGCAGCGGGTACACGCGGTCTACCGGGCGGCCCGGCCCCAGGCAGGTCTCGGGGAAGGGCCGGACGAGTGAGAAATCTAAGCGAGCGGCTGACGGGGCTGGCCTATCAATTGGGCTGGAAGCTCATCTGCCGCATCCCGGAGTCGTGGGCCAAATGGGCCTTCGCCACGGTGGCCGGCATCGCCTGGCGACGGCAGGGCCCGAAGGTCCAGGTGCTGGAGGCCAACCTCCGGCGTGTGCTGGCCTTTTCCAGCACCAGCCCGGACGTGGACGGCAAGGAACTGCGGACCCTGTCCCGCGCCGCGCTGCGCTCGTACGCGCGGTACTGGCTCGAGGTGTTCCGGCTGCCGGCCATCCCGGTCGAGCGGATCGTGTCCGGGATGCACATCGACCCTGCGGGGGAGCAGGCCCTGTTCGCCAACCTGAAGGCCGGCCGGGGCGTGGTCATCGCGCTGCCCCACATGGGCAACTTCGAGCAGGCCGGGGCCTGGGTCGTGGCGCGCGGAGCCGGCTCGTTCACTACCGTCGCCGAGCGGCTGCGGCCGGAATCGGTGTACGAGGCGTTCGTCCGGTTCCGTGAGAGCCTGGGGATGGAGGTCCTGCCGCTGACCGGCGGCCGCAGCCCGTTCGGGACGCTCGCCCAGCGGCTGCGCGCCGGCGGCCTGGTCTGCCTGGTCAGCGACCGTGACCTGAAGGACACCGGCATCGAGGTCGAGATGTTCGGGGAAAAGGCGCGGATCGCGTCGACCGCCGCCCTGGCCGTGCACACCGGCGCCGCGCTGATGCCGGTCGCGACCTGGTTCGAGGGGGAGGACTGGGGCGCGCACATCTATGAGGAAATCCCGGTGCCCGAGTCGGGCACCCGGGCGGAGAAGATCGCGTCCATGAGCCAGGACCTGGCCCGGGTCTTCGAGGCCAGCATCGCCGAACACCCGGCCGACTGGCACATGCTCCAGCGTGTCTTCACCGCAGATCTTTCTCCCCGAGGCAATCCATGAAGATCGGGATGGTCTGCCCGTACTCCTGGGACGTGCCCGGCGGCGTCCAGCAGCACGTCAGGGACCTGGCCGAGGCCCTGATCGAAGAGGGGCACGAGGTCTCGGTCATCTCCCCGGCCGACGATGACACCCCGCTGCCGCCCTACGTGGTGGGAGCCGGCCGCGCGGTGCCCGTGCCCTATAACGGGTCGGTGGCCCGGCTCTCGTTCGGCTTCCTGTCGGTGAGCCGGGTCCGGCGCTGGCTCCACCAGGGCGGGTTCGACGTGCTGCACGTCCACGAACCCGGCATTCCCAGCCTGTCCCTGCTGGCCTGCTGGGTGGCCTCGGGTCCGATCGTGGCCACCGTGCACACCGCGATCCCGCGTTCGCGGGTGCTCGTGGTCACCTATCCGGTGCTGCGCACCGCGCTGGAGAAGATCAACGGCCGCATCGCGGTCTCCGAGGCGGCCCGCACCACGCTGGTCGAGCACATCGGCGGCGACGCGGTCGTCATTCCCAACGGCGTGGCCACCCGCCGCTACCGCAAGGCCGAGCCACTGCCGGGCTGGCCCGGCCCGGGTGGCGCCATCGGCTTCATGGGCCGGCTGGACGAGCCGCGCAAGGGCCTGGCCGTCCTGCTCAAGGCGTTCGGGATCCTCGGCCCGGAACGACCCGGGCTGCGCCTCCTGGTGGCCGGCCCGACCGCGGACGCCGAAGAGGTGCGGCACCGGGTGCCCGCCGGCCTGCGGGACCGGGTCGCGCTGCTCGGGCAGGTTAGCGAGGACGACAAGGTCCGCGTGCTGCACTCGGTCGACGTGTTCTGCTCACCGAACACCGGCGGTGAGTCGTTCGGCATCGTCACCGCCGAGGCGATGGCGGCCGGGCTGCCCGTCGTGGCCAGCGACATCGACGCGTTCCGCCAGGTGCTGGACGGCGGTGAGGCGGGAGAGTTGTTCACCGTCGGCGACGCCGCCGACCTGGCCCGCGCGGCCGGACGCCTGCTGGACGACCCAGCGCGCCGCGCCGAGCTGTCGGCCGCCGCGCTGGCCGCCGTCGCCCAGTACGACTGGTCGCTGGTGGCCCGCGACGTGATCCGCGTCTACGAGATGGTCATGCTCGGCCGGACCCGCGTGGCCGTGGCCCCGGACACCGGAGACTTCCGGTGATCGCCGACATCATCCTGGTCATCGCGGGCGCGCTGTTCGTCGGGGTGTACGTGTCCTGGCGTGCCGGGCGGATCGACCGGCTGCACGCGCGGGTGGACATGGCGCGCATTGCGCTGGACGTGACCCTGCTGCGACGCAGCTCGGTGGCCCAGGAACTGGCCACCTCCGGGCTGCTCGACCCGGCCACCAGCCTGCTGCTGGCCGGCGCCGTGTACGGCACCCGTTCCGGCGGGGACAGGCCGCGCGACCTGGCCGAGAGCGACCTGACCCGGGCCCTGCAGGCCGCGTTCAGCCAGCCGGACTTCCGGGCCTCGCTGAGCGGCAAGGAGGGCGCCGACGAGCTGCTGGCCGAGGTCGAGGAGGCCGCGTACCAGGTGTTCGTGGCCCGCAAGTTCTACAACGACCTGGTCGCGGTGACCCGGGACGCCCGGAGGCGGCCGCTGGCCCGCGTGCTGCACCTATCCGGCCACGCGGACGCCCCGGTGTTCTTCGAGATGGACGACTCCCTCATCGCGGACAAGCCCGGCGCCTGGATGGGCCCGGCTGGCCATACGATGGTCTGAAGCAGTCCTGATTGACCAAGCGAGGTTCGAGTGTCCACTGTCAACGCCATTAACACCACCGAATCGGCCACGGGGACCGCACGGGTGAAGCGCGGCATGGCGGAGATGCTCAAGGGCGGCGTGATCATGGACGTGGTCACGTCCGACCAGGCCAAGATCGCCGAGGATGCCGGCGCGGTCGCGGTGATGGCGCTCGAACGCGTGCCCGCCGACATCCGCGCCCAGGGCGGCGTGGCCCGGATGAGTGACCCCGACATGATCGACGGCATCATCGCCGCGGTGTCAATCCCGGTCATGGCCAAGTGCCGGATCGGGCACTTCGCCGAGGCGCAGGTCCTGCAGGCCATCGGGGTCGACTACATCGACGAGTCCGAGGTGCTCACCCCGGCCGACGAGGTCCATCACGTCGACAAGTGGAAGTTCACCGTGCCGTTCGTGTGCGGCGCCACCAACCTGGGCGAGGCGCTGCGGCGGATCGCCGAGGGCGCGGCCATGGTCCGCTCCAAGGGCGAGGCCGGGACGGGCAACGTGGTCGAGGCGACCCGGCACATGCGGTCCATCCGGTCCGAAATCGCGCGGCTGTCCGGCTTGCCCAGCGAGGAGCTGTTCACCGCGGCCAAGGAGCTCGGCGCGCCGTACGAGCTGGTGGCCGAGGTGGCCCGGGCGGGGCGGCTGCCGGTCGTGCTGTTCACCGCGGGCGGCATCGCGACCCCTGCGGATGCCGCGCTGATGATGCAGCTCGGCGCGGAGGGCGTGTTCGTGGGCTCGGGCATCTTCAAGTCCGGCGACCCGGCCAAGCGCGCCGCCGCGATCGTGAAGGCCACCACGTTCCACGACGACCCGGACGTGATAGCCAAGGTCTCCCGCGGCCTGGGCGAGGCCATGGTCGGCATCAACCTGGACACCCTCCCCGCCGACCAGCATTACGCCGACCGCGGCTGGTAACCCCCGCCCGCCGTCTCCTAACGACGCGGTCAGGCCGCGGGAAGCGGGAAGAAGAACAGCGGTTTCGGTGTTCTAACCTGGTCACGTCTGGAGGGGTAATGACTGCACGGGTTATCGGAGTGCTCGCCTTGCAGGGTGACGTGCCCGAGCACCTGCGCGCCCTCGAGGATGCCGGGGCCCGTACGGTGCCGGTGCGCCGCCCCGAGGAGCTCCATCAGCTCGACGGCCTGGTGATCCCGGGCGGCGAGTCGACCACGCTGTGGCGGCTGTCCGTCGCGTTCGACATGCTCGAGCCGCTGCGCAAGCTGATCGCGTCCGGCCTGCCCGCGTTCGGGTCGTGCGCCGGGATGATCATGCTGGCCGACCGGCTCGCCGACGGCGTGGCCGGGCAGCTGACCTACGGCGGGATCGACATGACCGTGCGCCGGAACGCGTTCGGCCGTCAGGTCGACTCGTTCGAGAGCGACATCACGCTCTCTAACTTGGCGGCTGCGCCGCGGGCCGGCCTGGACGGAAGCGACGCCACGCCCCTTCGGGCGGTCTTTATCCGGGCCCCCTGGGTGGAGCAGAATGGCGAGAACGTCGCCGTCCTGGGCACCGAGCAGCGCACCGGTAGGATCGTCGCGGTGCGGCAGGGGCAACTGCTAGCCACGGCCTTCCATCCCGAGCTGACCCCGGACCGGCGTATCCATGAGCTATTCGTAGACATTGTGAAGGACAACACATGAGCGGCCACTCCAAGTGGGCCACCACCAAGCACAAGAAGGCGGTGGTCGACGCCAAGCGCGGCAAGCTATTCGCCAAGCTGATCAAGAACGTCGAGGTCGCCGCCCGTACCGGCGGCGGAGACCCGGCGGGGAACCCGACGCTGTACGACGCCATCCAGAAGGCGAAGAAGAGCTCGGTGCCGAACGACAACATCGACCGCGCCCTGCGCCGGGGCAGCGGCGCCGAGGCCGGCGGCGCGCAGTACGAGAACATCACCTACGAGGGCTACGGCCCCGGTGGCGTCGCGGTGCTGGTGGAGTGCCTGACCGACAACCGTAACCGGGCCGCCTCGGACGTGCGTACCGCGTTCAGCCGCAACGGCGGCTCGATGGCGGACCCCGGGTCGGTGTCTTACCTGTTCCACCGCAAGGGCGTCGTCGTCGTCGAGAAGAACGGAGTGACCGAGGACGACGTGCTCACGGCCGTGCTCGACGCGGGTGCCGAGGAGGTCAACGACCTCGGCGAGTCGTTCGAGGTGGTGTCCGAGCCGGCCGACCTGGTGGCGACCCGCACGGCGCTGCAGGACGCCGGGATCGACTACGACTCGGCGGACGTCGCGTTCCTGCCCAGCGTCGAGATCGACGTGGACGAGGAGCACGCCAAGCGGGTGTTCCGGCTGATCGAGGCGCTCGAGGACTCCGACGACGTGCAGGACGTGTACGCCAACTACTCGGTCTCCGACGAGATCATGGAGAAGCTCGAAGGCTGACGCCGGGCGGTAGCCAGCCCGCCCGGCTCCTGCCGTACGGTGGGTGGTCGTGGCCGACCAACCCGACGCGACTCCCGTCCTGATCCGTGCCGTCCGTCCCGACGACGACCTGGATGCGCAGCTAGACCTGGCCGAACGGTCCTTCGGGCCGATCAGCCCGGCCGGGCGTGACCGGCGCCGGCGAACGCTCGCGGACCCGATCGCCG
>Ga0307474_10003239_pt1 | contig 11746 bp, 8 predicted proteins | sample atmos_gasesECM1C_2_FD_203312 | JGI IMG/M metagenome (GOLD analysis project Ga0307474, IMG submission 203312) | Hardwood forest soil microbial communities from Morgan-Monroe State Forest, Indiana, United States - atmos_gasesECM1C_05 | ecosystem: Environmental > Terrestrial > Soil > Temperate... | reverse complement strand
CCTAGCAAAGGCCTGTCCGGCAATCAGCGTGTCGTACTCGCCGATGCGCTTACCCTGCCGTTCAAGTTCCGCGCGAATCTCGCCCGCCGCCTGCGCGTCACCCTCGGCAAAGTCGAGTAGGTCTACAGCACTTCCCAGAAAGGTGGCAAGCCGATTCGCATTCTGCGCCGCGCGGCCGCTCTTGGCCACGCCATACCAAAGTTCATGAGCCACTATCGATGAAGTTGCGGGAATCGTCCCTCGGTTCACCGCTTGGGAATATCTCCGGCGTACTCGACCGGAGGTTCCATTGATCAGCGCAATGCAAACATTCGTGTCTAGCAGGTAGCTCACTTGAAGTACTCACGAATTGGAGCCAGATTCTGTTTGCGTCCCTCAGGAAAAATCGGATCGCCTCCCATAGCATCCATCCGCGCAAACATCTCTTCCGGCGTTTCCTTCTTGACTGAAGACAAGGGCTCGATCAACACACCCGCCCCCATGCGTGTCACCCGCACGCGGTCGCCGTCAAACCGAAACTCCTTGGGCAGACGCACAGCCTGGCTCCGTCCGTTCCAGAACAGCTTCGCATCGGCTGACTTTAAGCCAACTTGTGTCTTTGTCTGTTGCGTCTTTGTCGGCATCGGCGCCTCTATTTGGTCAATACCAATAGTATATACCATTTGCGAGCCTATGTCGCCCTGCTATTTCAATGGAATTGCTGTCATGCTTGATCTGATAAAACGAAGTTGCACCTTAGCCTACTTCGTAGGGTTGTTCCCCCAATGCACCATCACTCATTTATTCTCGTTTCCTCCCTGTCCCTCTGCCTCCCGCTCTGCCTCGCCCAAAATGATCCCTACGCCAAAGCCTCCATCACCGACCCCTCCGCCTCTTTCCTTGACGTCTCAGCGCGCCGCGCCGAACTCACCCACGCCACCACCCCTCGCGTGCTTGAGGCTCTCAGTTGGAAGACCGGCTGCACGAATTCAGACCAGCCCGCGCCGCCGACCGGCCGCATGATCATCCCGCACCACTACCTTACCGGCAGCAACGGCCCCATCAATCCTGCAGAGAACATCGCAACCGCCCCCTATCGCAAACTTAACGATGCAGTCAGCAACGGCGCGAGCCGCTATGTCGTTACCGGCAACCCGGCCGAGGCGCACTGCGTCGCGGACCTGCTCGCTCGTTGGGCCGCGGCCAGTACCCTGCTCGATTACAGCTATCAGGAAAGCAGTCAGGCCTGGTACCAGGTCGAGTGGACGCTCAGCTCCGTCTCACTCTCATGGTCCGTCGTCCAATCCGACGCCAACATTCCGGCCGCGCAGCGCACCGCGATCCTCACCTGGATGCACAAAGTCACCGAGTATATGCTCGACCAGGATCCTCATCCCGGCGAACCTGCTCGCGAAAACAACCACGCATACTGGCGCGCTCTTTGCGCCACATCGGTCGGCATCCTAACCTCCGACAATGAGCTCTATCGCCGCGGTCTCGCCCAATATGTCCGCGCCATCGGGCAAATCAATCCCGACGGCTCTTTTCCGCTCGAAATGGCGCGTCATGAAAACGCGCTCCACTATCAGAGCTTCGCCCTTGCGCCGCTTGTCATGATCGCCGAGCTCGCCTGGCGTCAAGGCCCTGGACCGGGAATCGACCTCTATAGCCTGCGCATCAACGGCCACACCATCGGCGACGCCGTCGACTTTCTCGTGCGCGCCTCAGCCAATCCCGGCCTCATCAAGCAATACGCATCCGAGCCGCAGACCTTCTCACTTTTCTCAGGAGAAGAGCCGCCCGCCTGGACCGAGTTCTGGGCCGCGCGTCACCCCGGCAAGCCCCCGGAGAATCCCTGGACCGACATAATTACCGCGCCCTTGGTCGATTCAACAATCGGCGGCAACGCCACAATCTACGCCGCCCACACGCAGACGAAATAATGCACCGCCCATGTGGCCGAATCCACGCCGCCCCGGGCCTGTGAACTGGGAACTGTGAACTACGAGCTCTGCACTGCCTTCCGCGACCACAGCATATAAACCGGAACACCTAGCAGAACCAGAATCAATCCCGGCCATGTGTACTGCGGCTTGTAGCGCAGCAGCGCCGCGCAGATGCCGGAAGCCATCAGAATGTAGATCACTGGAAGAACGGGATAGCCGATAGCTTTGTAAGGCCGCGGCGCGTCGGGTTGCTTGAAGCGCAATACAAAGAGCCCAACGATGGTCAGAATGTAAAAAACCAGCGCTGCGAAAATAATGTAGTCCAGCAACTGACCATACGAACCGGACACGCAGAGAATCGTCGTCCAGATCGCCTGCACCATTAGCCCTGCCGCTGGCGTGCGAAAGCGCGGATGCAGCTTCCCCACCGATTTGAAGAACAGGCCGTCCTGCGCCATCGCGTAGTAGACGCGCGCGCCCGCGAGCGTCATTCCATTGGCGCAGCCGAAGGTCGAGACCATAATCGCCGCGGCCATCAGATAGCCGCCAAAGTGCGGAAATATCTGTTGCAGAACAGCCGCGCCGATCCGATCCTCGGCCGCGTATTGAATACCGCGCGCAAAAACAGTCGCGCCATGCGGATCGCCGTGCAGCGGCAGCACCATCATGTATGCCGTGCTCGCCAGAAAATACGTGATCACAACAAAACCCACTCCCAGTCCGAGCGAGAGTGGCACGTTGCGTCTTGGTTGCTTGATCTCGCCAGCCGTAAAGGTGACGTTGTTCCACGCATCGCACGAAAAGAGTGACCCCACCTGAACCACCGCCAGAACCACGATGGAGCCGACCAATGCAATTGGCCCCTGCACGCCCACCTGCACCGGATGGAGCGAATGCCAAGTGCCATTGCGCCAGAACTCGCTCCAATGAGCGCCAAAATTCGCCGCGAACGCCCCGCCGTTGCGGCCGATGGTAAATCCAAGAACAATCAGCCCGGCCAGCGCCAGAGCCTTGGCCACTGTGAAAACATTCTGCAAGCCGGCGCCGAATCGCACTCCGCAAATGTTGACCGCAGCCACGAACACCACCACGGCGATGCCTGCCAGATTCGCAGTGTTCACGCCGATATCCATGTTGCCCAGCACCATCGGCCCAAGCGGAATCGCCGGAACATGCGCGATGTGCCACAGCCAGTGCGTGCTCGATACGGTCGGGAAGAAGACACCGAGAAATTTCCCAAAGGCCACGCAAACCGCCGCGATGGTTCCGGTCTGGATGACCAGAAAGAGTGTCCAGCCGTAGAGAAATCCCCACAGCGGGCCCAGCGACTCGCGCAGGTAAACATATTGCCCGCCGGCCTTCGGCATCATCGCAGCGAGTTCGCCGTAGCTGAGCGCACAGATCAACGTCATCGTTCCGGTCACGACCCAGGCAGCGAGAAAGAGCGCGGGAGAATCTGTAAGCCGTGCAATATCGCAGTCGACTATAAAGATGCCGCTGCCAATCATCGACCCGACAACCAGCGTCGTGGCGCTAAAGAGCCCGAGGCTCTGCACCATCTGCGCGCCGCCGCCGGACTTATCCGCGTCCGATCCGAGTTCAGTTGTTGGCATCGTCATTCGAGTATCTCTGCTGCTCCCTCACCGCGCATCGCGCTCCAAAGCGTCTTCATGTCCCAATGCATCTTCGTGTATCGCCGCGCGTCATTCATCGTAAGCGGGCTCCAGCTTTCCGTCGACTTTCATCAAGCCCCGCGCTCTTCATCAAACATTGTCGCAGACTATCTTCACAAGCGATTTCGTCATCGGATTCGCCGTATTCGCCGCGCGCTGGTTCCGATGCAAAGTCGATCACGTGGACGGGCCACTTGAAGCCTGCAAGAAAGGCTATACTCGATTCGCTTGAAAGTTCGCGCCACTCGACAACTCGGAGCAGTTCCAGCACCGGGATCAAGCAGAGCGACCCAGACCACAGACAACAATAGACAGGATCCCATGAGAATTCAGACAGCGATTTTCGTTTCAGCAGGATTGTGGCTCGGCTGTGCAGCGGCAATTGTCGCGCAACAGCCAAGCCCGGCGACTCCAGACCGAATCGAAGCTAACATCGACGCCTCCCAGACCGGCGTGCCAGTCTCCCAATACGAGTACGGCATGTTTATCGAGCACATCGGCAGCACCATGTACAGCAGTCTTTGGGCTGAAATGATCGACGATCGCAAATTCTACTTCCCTATCGTCTCCAAAGATCCTGAAACCGCGCCCCGCGCCGGCAATAATCCCATGCGCTTCCAGCTCCGCAAATGGCGTCCCGTCGGGCCTGACGAAGCCCTCACCATGGACAGAGACAATCCCTTTGTCGGTGACCAGAGCCCCCGCATCGAGCTCGACGCCACAACTCCGCACGGAATCCGCCAGGCCGGCCTCGCCCTCGTCAGCGGCAAAAAATATACCGGTCGCATCTATCTCAGCGGTACTCCCGGCGCCCGTGTAAAGGTCGCCCTCGTTTGGGGCAGCGGGGCGAACGATCACCAGACCATTTCCTTCGCAACGCTCACCAGCGCCTATAAGAAATATCCTCTTGCCTTCACCGCGTCTGCTGACACTACCGATGCCGCAATCGAAATTTCCGGAACCGGCACCGGCAACTTTCACATCGGGACCGTTTCTCTCATGCCCGCTGACAACATTGAAGGTTTCCGAGCCGACACCATTTCGCTCATCCGTCAAATCAAGTCAGGCTTCTGGCGCTATGGCGGCAACTACACTTCGAACCTCATCTGGTATCACACCATTGGCGATCGCGATAAGCGCCCACCCGATTGGGACAACGCCTGGAGCGCCATGCAGACCAACGATCTCGGCATGGATGAATTCATGACTCTTTGCCGGCTCATCGGCGTCGAGCCTTACATCAGCGTCAACGCCGGCCTGGGTGACTCGCACTCCGCCGCCCAGCAAGTTGAGTACATGAATGGTTCAACCAACACCGAAATGGGTGCTCAGCGTGCGCGCAACGGCCATCACGAGCCGTACCACGTCAAGTTCTGGAACATCGGCAACGAACCCTGGGGATCGTGGCAGATTGGCCGCACCGATCTGAAGTACTTCATGATCAAGCACAACGAATTTGCCAAAGCCATGCGTGCCGTGGATCCTTCCATCACCCTCATCGCCTCCGGCCTCATGCTCGAAGATTGGTATTTGACCGGAGAGAATCGGGCCAAATACGCCGGTAACCTCGGCCCGCTCTACGGTACGGATGTCGACTGGGACGGCGGCTTTCTGAAAAGCTGCATGGGCAACTTTGACGGCATTGCACAGCACTGGTACGGCCAGCCCGGCCGGCACCTCGACATCGACCATGAACGTAATCTGCCGCTCGACGCGCCAACAGACGATGCGTACGTCAAGGTCGACCAGACTCTGCTCGAATTTGCCCGCTATCCGGCGAATATCGTGCATGGGCAGGCCGAAGAGTGGCAGGGCTACCAGCAGCGATTTCCTGCTATCGCCGATAAGAAAATCTTTCTCTCCATCGACGAGTACGCCTACTTCGGTGGAGGCTTTGGCCGCGCCGTGACCCTCAAACAGTCGCTCGCCTACGGCATGATCTTCAACGAGATGCTGCGGCACACCGACATTCTCACCATGGCCGCGCACACCACAGGCGTTTCAACCATCGACTTCAACCGCACCTCCGCCACCATGAACACGCTCGGGCTTACGTTCAAGTTGTATTCCGGCAACTTCGTGGGCGCCATTCCGGTCGCCATTTCCGGTAACTCACCGCAACCGGCGCCCAAATTCCCGCCGGGTGGCGATGAACCAAAGACCAGCTCCGGCAGCCCCACCTATCCTCTTGACATGTTCGCTGCGTTCTCTGCCGACAAAAAGTTCCTAATTGTTTCTGTAGTCAACGCAACAGATTCCGAGCAGAAATTCGACCTGAACGTCAGCGGTACACGCCTCACCGGACCATCGACACTTTGGCAGTTAACCGGCGCGACTGTGGACGCCGCCAACCGCGCCGGCCAACCGCCCCAAGTCGAAATCAAGCAGATCTCCATCAGAGATGCCCCAGGAACCATTTCGGTCTCCCCGATCAGCGTCAACATCTACCGCTTCCCGGTCGCGGCGCAATAACGTTGGGTCACGAAAAACAGAGCAGGAGAATATAGCCATGAAAACACCGAAGAGCCTTTGCGTGCTTGCGCTCATGGCGTCCCTTGCATTTGCCGACGCCGTATTGAGCTATGCACAAGTTCAAACCGATCTGCCCCCGGTCGTCCCCGGAGCGAAGCCGGTCACCGTCGAGCACATCAAGATTCACGGCACGTCGCTTGAGGGCAACCTCGAAGGCGAGAGCGTCGATCGCGATGTCTTCGTCTTCCTCCCTCCCGGCTACGCAAATGCCAAGCATCGCCGCTATCCAGTCGTCTATGCGCTCCATGGATTTTTCATCGGCGCCGAGCAATGGACCCACGAGATTCGAGTCCCTCAGACCATCGAGGGTGCTTTTGCAAAGGGCGCTCAGGAGATGATCGTGGTCCTGCCCGATTCGAAAACTATTTACGGCGGATCAATGTATTCAAGCTCGGAGACTACCGGGGACTTTGAAAACTTCGTTGCCCACGATGTCGTCTCCTACATCGATGCCCACTACCGAACGATCCCCGACCGCACCAGCCGCGGCCTTGTCGGCCACTCCATGGGAGGCTACGGCGCATCCCGCATCGGCATGAAGCATCCCGATGTTTTCGGCGCCCTCTACATCATGAGCCCGTGCTGCATGTCTGCTATGACCGGCGGCGGACCCGGCCCCGCCGATCAGATGAAGGAGCGGGCGATCGCCAACGAAAAGAAGGTCGCCTCGGCCAAATCTCCCGCCGACCTCGCAGCCGCATCGCCGGGCTTCGCCTCTGTGCAATTCGCCACCGCTGCCGCCTGGGCGCCCGATCCCAAAAACCCTCCGCTTTATTTCGATCTGCCAACCAAAGACGGCGTTCCGCAGCCGTATGTCGCGGCCAGGCTAACAGCAAACGCGCCACTCGCATTCATCGACCAGTACATCGGAAACCTGCGCAGATACCGCGCCATTTCAATCGATGTCGGCGACCAGGACGGCCTGCGATTCGACACCATCAAGCTCCACGACGTTCTCGACACCTATGGAGTCCCGAACACTTTTGAGATATTCTCAGGCACGCATACCAGCGCCGTGGCTTACCGCTTCCAGGATCACGTCCTGCCGTTTTTCAGCAAGAATCTATGCGGAGAGAAGAATTGCAAATAAGCAGATGACCGTCGGCACATTAGGCTGCAGGTGCCCGGATGGAAACTTGAACTTGAACCGTCTGACGGGGCGGTCGTTCGGCAGAACACCCCTTATGTCCGGCTACCTGGTTTACGCTCATCGGGCGACGAACTGATCGAGGCGGCGACATTTCGCAAGATAGTCTTGTGAAGATAGCGGTCCCTCGCCATGCGTGGCCAGTAGTGCAAGCCGTGCCGGCGCATCGCTTGGCCTAGGCTAGCCTGCCACCAGAAATTGACGTTGAGGCTCGCCTCAAGCGTACGGAACTGATGCCACCAGTAAATGGGAATGTAAATGAAGTCGCCGGGCTCGAGGATCGCACGGAACGGAGTCGCACGACTGAATAGTGGGTAGCGGGAGAGGTCCGGCTTTTCGATCTCGACACGGCTGAAGTTCGACATGTAGTCCCAGGCGCTTCGTGGATAAAGCTCGTCGAGCTGCGTCGAAGGGAACAGAATGATCTCCTTTCGGCCAAGGAGTTGGATGTTGATGTTATCTTCCATGTCGTAGTGTGTCTTCGTGACGTTTCCGGTCGACCCCATCCAGATGTTCTTGGTGACGAACTTGCGCAGAACGTACGGGATTGCTGGCGACTCTTCGTTTAGCGCACCCCACGTGTGGAGCGGCTGCTGGTGAACGCGGCACTTCTCGTCCGGGCTCGCCGGCGTGAATATACTATCGACGGCCTTAGCGAACGCGACTTTCGGTTCGACACCGATTTTCAGCCTCTCGGCATAGTCGAGGTAGTCGCCATTCGTGGAAACGCCAATCTCCAGACTACGCGCACCGTACATCGCCTTCAAATACTCGGGCGTCCATTTCTTCGAAGGGGGCCAGTCTTTGACGGCGCCACGCACGATGACGGGGCGCTCGCGACGCACATAGCGTTCAGCGAACTCTTCCACGCTCGGCGCAACAGCGACGTCGATAGGTGCAGCGTCCTCAAACATGCGGCTGATATTATCACGGGCGCGATTGACGCGCCACGCCCTTTTTTTGGCCTCAGCGGCAGTGGGCGGTTTGAAGCCCTTCTGAAAGGCGGCTCCGCTCCCCTCTTGTTGAGACACGGAGTCAAGCAGTCAAAGTTGTTAGGGCGTGAACTCCAATGTCCGCATCGGGCCAATCGCGTCATCTTGGCGCCCCGCCGTCAACTTCCGGTCCGCCCCCCGGATCACGCTTGACGTCTATATACAGGCGGGCGACGACCAGCAAACGGGCCGCCCACCCGGAGATCAACCGCAATTACCCGGTGCGCCAGCCGTTGTTGAGGGTGTGAATCTGTTGGTGCCCAGAGGGGGACTTGAACCCCCACGGCCGGTTAAGGCCTGCGGATTTTAAGTCCGCTGCGTCTGCCAATTTCGCCATCCGGGCACGCCTTTATATTATGAGACCGCCTCGCCCTTCCCGCCCTCCCATCCAACTCCCGACGCTCTTTTGGCAACCTTTCGCCCAGCCCACCATTGCCCGGCCTTTCCACAGCTTGCCCTCGTGCGCCGCCCCCCCGTATCATCCCGCAAGAGCAAAAATCATGTCAGAAACGGAAAGCAACGCCGGACTGCGTGTGAAGGGGCGGCTCATGTCCGCCTCCGAAATTGAGCGCACCCTCGTGCGGTTGGCTCACGAAATCGTCGAGAAGAGCAACGGCAGCGGAGATCTGGCTCTGGTCGGAATCAAGCGCCGCGGCGTTCCCTTGGCGCAACGGCTAGGCAAGCTCATCTCCACCATCGAGAAGCACCCCGTCGATACCGGCGTGCTCGACATTCAGTTTTATCGCGACGATCTGACCACTGCAGGCGTTCGCCCCGTCGTCACCCCGGGGGCCATTGGCTTCAACATCGAGGGCCGCGACATCGTCATCTGCGACGACGTGCTTTACACCGGCCGCACCATCCGCGCCGCGCTCGACGCGCTCTTTGACCATGGCCGTCCACGCCGCGTGCAGCTCGCTGTGCTCATCGACCGCGGCCACCGCGAGTTGCCCATTGAAGCCACCTACGTCGGGAAACATGTTCCCACCAGTAGCCGCGAGATTATCGAAGTCAAGTTCCAGGAAGTCGACTCAACTGAACAAGTCCTTCTGGTAGAGAAGACCAGCTAAGATACATCCTTCCAGCCGCGGCCTCTGGCCTTTAGGGCAGCACGCCAAACGGTTGGAAGCTCGCAACACGAATGCGCCTCTTCAACCCGATCGGGGCCATTTGCTTCGATCCTGATGCTCCGATACTGATGCTCTCTGATATAGGCCAGCGATGAATCCAGCCGCACCCGCGACCCGCCGCGCACTCACAACTCCGCCCCCACCCGCGTCCGCGTTTCCGTACAACCCGGGTTCGCTCCTTTCAGTTCTCGATCTTTCTGTCGATGAGGTAAGCCGTCTGCTTGTACGCGCCACCGAGCTTGAGAATGAGGATCCCATCACCCGCGATCGCATCCTCGCGAAACGTCGCATCGCGCTCCTCTTCTACGAGTCGTCCACGCGCACCCGAACCAGCTTCGAGTTGGCCGCCAAGGCATTGGGAGCCGACACCACACTCGTTTCAAATTTGAGTTCCAGCATTGAAAAGGGCGAATCGTTGAAGGACACGGGTCTCACGCTGCGTGCGCTGGGCGCTGAGGCGATCATCCTCCGCCACAATTTTTCCGGCGGAGCATGGCTGCTTGAAGAGACAACGCGCCTTCCCGTCATCAATGCAGGCGACGGCATGCACGAGCATCCCACGCAGGCGCTCCTGGACCTGCGCACCATTCTCACGCATCTTCGTCCCGGACTGACCGGCGTCAAGCCAGACACGCTCGCCGGAGTCACGGTAATGATCGTCGGTGACATCCTGCACAGCCGCGTAGCGCGCTCCAATATGCAGCTGTTACCGCGCGTGGGAGCACGTGTCCTGCTATGTGGGCCAAAAGAACTATTACCCGAGCAGGCCGCGCGCTCCGGCCCTGGCATCGAGATCGAGCGCGACTTCGAGGCCGCGCTCAAGCAGTCGCAGGCTGTCATGATGCTGCGCATTCAGGCTGAGCGGCTCGCGGGGATGCAGCTCGACCTCGAGGACTACAAGGCAAGCTATCAACTCACCGGCCAGCGGCTGGCAGCGCTCGCGCCACAAGCGGTCGTGCTCCATCCCGGTCCAATCATCCGCGGCATGGAGATTACCGCCGGCGTAGCCGACGGCGCGCAGTCAGCTATCCTCGAGCAAGTCACCAATGGCCTCGCCATTCGCATGGCGGTTATGGAGCGCGCGCTTACAGCGCAAAACGAAACCCGCAACGAAGCCCGCGCAGACAAGTCTCCGTCCGCGAAACGGATCAAGGGAGGCCGCGCATGACCACCCTCGCAATCCTCAACGGCCGCCTCGTCGACCCCGCCGCAGGAATCGACGAACTGAAAGACGTGCTGCTCATCGACGGGCGCGTCGCCGAGATCGCCGCCACCGGCAAGCTCAAAGGCATGAACGGCGCTCAGGTCCTCGATGCAAAAGGTCTGGTCGTCGCGCCGGGACTGATCGATATTCACGTTCACCTGCGTGAGCCGGGACAAGCGTACAAGGAAACCATTGCCACAGGGACTGCCGCGGCAGCAGCGGGCGGCTTCACCAGCGTCGCAGCGATGCCGAACACCACGCCGGTGAACGACTCACCGGAAGTCACGCGCTGGATGCAATCGCCGGAGCGCGGCGCGCATGTTCGCGTCTTCCCCATCGCCGCGGCAACGCGCGGATCTAAAGGTGAAGCGCTCAGCGATTACGCCGCTCTCAAATCCGCCGGTGCAGTTGCCGTCACTGACGACGGACGACCGATCCTCAAAGACAGCATCATGCGCGAGACTCTCGCCGCAGCGGCCCGCGTGGGGCTTACCGTGATCCAACATGCCGAGGACACGCGCATGACGCAAGGTGCCAGCATGAACCTGGGGCCGGTGTCCTTCAAGCTTGGCCTGCGAGGAATGCCGCCCGAAGCCGAGACCAGTATTGTCGAGCGCGACATTCGCCTTGTCGCGGAACTGAAAGACGCGCATCCGCATCTTCACGTAGCGCACATATCCACCGCTGAAGCGCTGGCAGCGGTGCGGCAGGCGCGGCGCAACGGGCTGCGCGTCACCTGCGAGATTGCGCCGCATCATTTCCTGCTCACCGATGAACACGTCGGTCTCTACAACACCCACGCCAAGATGAATCCGCCGCTTCGTTCGGATAAAGACCGCGAGGCTATGATCGAAGGTTTGCTTGATGGCGTTATCGACGCGATTGCCACCGATCACGCGCCGCACGCGATGCACGAGAAAGAAGTCGAATTCGAGCTGGCGCCGAACGGAATCACCGGCCTTGAAACCGCGCTTGGTCTCAGCCTGCGCTGGCTTCATCGTGAGTGGCGCATGCCCCTCGGCCGCGTGCTCAGCCTGCTCAGCGCCCAGCCCGCAGCGCTGCTCGGTTTGAAAGGCCGCGGCACGCTGACGGTCGGCAGCTTCGCCGACGCAGTTGTCTTCGATCCCAAAGTCGAATGGAATT
>Ga0307474_10003238_pt1 | contig 11748 bp, 15 predicted proteins | sample atmos_gasesECM1C_2_FD_203312 | JGI IMG/M metagenome (GOLD analysis project Ga0307474, IMG submission 203312) | Hardwood forest soil microbial communities from Morgan-Monroe State Forest, Indiana, United States - atmos_gasesECM1C_05 | ecosystem: Environmental > Terrestrial > Soil > Temperate... | reverse complement strand
TCAGCGCGGTAGAAGCACGCTCCGATGCCGAGCGCAGCCACTGCGTGAGAGAATGCAGATGCCACTGGCAAGCCTTTCTTTCAACGTCCGCGAGAGTCGGAATTATAAGCGATTGGTGGTGATAAGCGGATTTATCAACATCTATCCGGACCGACCTGTCCCGGCATTTTTTTTAAACGCGTAACGTCCGTATCGCCCGACTTCGCCAACAGCGTGCCAATTACGGCACACGTGTCGATACGGGTACGGAGGCTCGGAGCCCGTCGCCGCGTACGATCTGCCTGTATGTGTTCGAGGCGAGTTAGGTTCATCGTATCGATTCTAGTTGCGGTGGCGTGCACGCTGCCCGCGCTCGGAGACCGTAAGCCGCAAGCAGAACCCGCCGACTTCCTTCGCACAGACAAACATATTGGTCTGGCGCTGCTTGAAGCGGCACACAGATCCGCTCCAGGCCGCAACGTGATCGTTGACGCGATTTCGGTATCAGTCGGGTTGTCAATCTTCTCGGACGACCACTTCATCGACGAAAAAGCTCACGACGAACTTGAACAACTTACAGGTTGGGATCAAAACGGTCGTGTATATCCGGCCATCCGAATGTTGCTGGCGCGATTCAAGCCCGATGAGAAATGGGAATTCCCCCGTGTGAAGGATGAACCGTTGCCTCAAATGCTTGAGCAGGAGGCAAAAGCAGACGCCCCTGAGCTGTCGCTGTCGGCAGCGCTCCTGCATAGGAGTACGAACCCGTTCGGGTACATATTCGGGTACACCGCACGTCAGCTTGGCTTTTCCTCGCGTGCGGCGAGTGTAAGCGGAAGTCAACAAGAAGTTCTAACAGCAAATTGGCCCTCTTCGACGCCACTTCCCGACCTCGCGGGGCATGACGAAGGTGACTTCTGGATTATAGCGGCCACAAAGTTGCGAACTACTTGGGCGGGCAATACCTTCGTGCTCTCGAAAGTCCAACAGGAAGACTTTCATGTCTCTGCCGATCGGGCCGTGAGCGTTGACGTGCTGCCGAGCGAAATGGGGTATTACGACTATGCGAAAACCAATGAGTTCGAGGCGGTGGAGATTCCCGGCTGGCTGGCTTCTGTCGTGTTCGTTCTTCCGTCAAAAACAGCAACCGTACAGCAGCTCGAAAAAGAACTAGCGAACGACACAAGCTATGTGGAAAGACGGTTGAATAGCCGCGAGGGCCAGCTCTATCTGACGCCGTTTCATTTCAAATACGCGACGGACATAAAGTCGGCACTGCAGCAATTGGGTGTACGCCGCTTGTTTGAGTCTGGGGCACTTCACCTCCTGGATTACGGAGCAGATGATCCCGGCGCTCGATTGACCGCGATCGAGCAGAGGTCGGATGTGACAATCGATCGAATCGGAATCAAGGTGGATTCGGGAACGGCCTATGCGGGCGTCTATGGCGGAATCGTTGGCAAGAGCGGCCAGCCCTTTCAGATGCATTTGGACCGGCCGTTTATCTTCTTGATCCGCGACACAGTAACTGGGGCGCTGCTTTACGCGGGTGCTGTGATCGACCCGACTCAAGAGCCACAACCGTCGAGTAAGCCATAGGAGTGAGCGCGGACGAATAATTTCGCACTAAGCTCGAATCCGCCTTGAAAATGGGACAAACAAGGGGAATACATGCTCATCAATTTCCTGGTCAGCGTGGCACTAGCGTCTTCTGGTAGCTCGCTGCGGCAAAACCAGAAGTTCGACTACAACAAGCATGCGGAACTCGATGCGGCAGGGAATATTTATGTGAGTTCCGATGAAGGCAAGCTCATAAAGATGGCAGGCGCGGGGCATTGTATAGAGGTGATGTTTGCATTGGACAGGCAAACCGTGGGGTGCAGCGTTGCGCGGGACACAGAGCCCGAAGAGGCCATGCGGTCATTGCGGTTGGAAATTTATTTGAAGAATGGGCAGAAGAGAATCATTGAAAGCAAAACTCCCATCGTAGAGTGGAATTTCTGGCACGACGGCCAGCAGGTAGCGGTCCATTGGTCGTCCCCGGGCAAAGGGAGTTATGCGCTATACGATTCGGCGAACGCACACCTCGTTGAGGAATTCCCAGAGCCAGATGAGGGGAGTTCACTTCCTGAATGGGCTAAAGGCCGCGGCCAGGTCCAGGACGAATCTGTCCCGATGGGTCTGGACTATGACCGGGAGCGCACAAAATGGATTGCCCAAGTTATGCGACGAATCGCAAAGATCGAACCCGGCATGAAGAGGCAGGACCTGTTGAAGGTCTTCACAACGGAAGGGGGCCTTTCCACTAGGTTCCAGCGTACTTACGTTTATTCCGGATGTCCGTACATAAAAGTGAATGTCCGGTTCAAATCGGCAAGCAACGACGGAAACAGCGACCAGGAAGAACCAGACGACATCATCGAGTCAATTTCGCACCCGTATCTTGCGTGGGGCGTAATGGATTAGTTGGTCGTGAAATCCAGCCAGTTTGCCAGCGCTGATTAACGCCGTAATCGGACATGTGGATCGAAGAGAAAGCACTTTTCTGGTAACGCAACTAACCAGGCCTTTCGCGACCAGCTTTCGATTAACATAACTTTCGTGAAGAATCGAAAAGATTGATTTCGTTCAGTTCATTTTTGTAGGGGAACGAATGCACATGTTTTTAGTGCTGTTGGTGATGTATGGCACTCTGATTCGCTCTGACGGAGCTTCAGTTAAATTCGTTGCCATGCAACAAAGCCCGGACGTGGCGGAACTCTTTGAGAAATTGCGCTTGCCGGATACCACTACCAACGCCTTCGTCCAGCTGGCCGCGCGCGCAAAGTCCGATCCCTCAGCCAAGACCTACTTAGGCGCTCACTTGCCCGCCTTGATCGACGAAGGGCCTGAATATAACATCCAGGAGCCCACTCCAAACTCGAACGGTGGAGTCAGTCAGGTGTGGCTCAACGCGGTGGCATTAGCCGGGAAGCTGAAAGTGACGCAGGCTATTCCGGTACTTACCAAGTGGATTAGCGTCGACACGAGTGTAATGGGGAGTCTCAGCACGGCGACGGCGCTAACGAACAATCCGGCGGCTCAGGCCCTAATCCAAATAGGAAACCCCGCTGTACCGGCCCTACAGGCGATCCTACAGAACGGAAAATCAGATGAACGGTGGGGCGCATATCGCACGTTAGCCCAAATCGGAACCCCCCAAGCTGGCGGTGTGTTGCGTCGTCATCTGCCTCACGAAACGGACCCAGGTCTCGCAGCCGCTATAAGACAAACTCTATCGAAACGAAAATTTAATCATCAATAGCCCGCACACGAGCAACCTCGCCTGGGATCGTCAACTCCTGATTAACGCGGTTACCGGAGAAGTGAAGCTTCACCTCATATGGACGGTAAAGCGACTTATCAGGAGTTGGCCGGAAACGCTTTCCTGCAGAGGGTTGCTGCACGGTGAGCGTGCGATTCTGCGTTTGGCTTGCACCCTGGCAGCTTGCATATAAGACAGACTTAGTCGAAACGAAATTTCGGTGCTTGGCGCATGCGCGCATCCTCTCTTGGGACCGTCAACCCGTGATGTACCTAAGGGCGCGTGCTTCGGAGGACATAATCCATGGGAATGCGGTAGATGTTGCCGAGGCCGTCGAACATACTTCGCGATTTTTCAGTAAATTCCTGATAACTGAGAGGCTTCTCGCGTTTCTCGGTTTGCATCCCGCGCTCGCTGGTAAAGATTAGCCATTTGCCATCGGCCGTGACGCGCGGACTGTATTCGCGCGCAAGCGTGTTGATCGTCGGGCCCAGGTTCTTCGGAGCGCTCCACAAGCCGCCTTGGTTGTAGCTGATAAAAAGATCGGAATTGCCATATCCGGGCTGGCGCCCGAAACTCCCAATCAAGAGGTAGCTTTCGTCCGGAGCCACGAACGCTTCCAGGCTGGAAATTGTCGGCCCATTTATTGTCGGCCCCAGGTCTTCGGCGTCTGGATACTTCCCATTCACCGGGCGCGAGCGATAGACGTCGAACTGCCCTTTGCGGTCCGATGTGAAGTAGAGGTCGCCATTGTTCGACACCGAGGCAAACACCTGGCTGCCTTCACTGTTTACCGCGCCTTCGAGCGGCCTCGGCTGGTCCCAACCGTTCGCCGTCTTTTGCGCTGCCCATATATAAAAACTCTTCCCACGCGACCCCGCAAGCGGCCGGTCCGAGGCAAACAACAGCGTCTTGCCATCCGGCGAAAGAACCGGGTCTGAGTCGCGATATTGTCCGGAGAACGGCAGCACTTCCGGTTTGCTCCAAGCGCCGCGCACCAAACGCGATACGCACATCGTGTACAAATAGTGCGGCGGTACGGTCACGTCGAAATAAATCTCCGTGCCGTCAGGGGAAATCGATCCGCCGAACTCGTCATTCGGAGTCGAGATCACTCCTTCTCCGATTAACTCTGGTTGCGGAGCTTGTTCCGGCGCGATCGCTTTGTTGATTGTCCCATGCGCCCCAAGCACGCCAACCGCCAGCAGCATTGTTGCTAGTTTTGCCCGCTTCATTGTTTCGCCGCCGCACTGTCCGCGATGCCCAACTGCGCCGCGTCAATGAAAAAAACGTTGCCGTGGCCGTTGAAGATCGATTCGAGACCGCGTTCCATTCCCTCGTAACTCAATCGCTCCCGCAGCGGCACATCGAACACATTCCGCTCACTCGTAAAGAACAGGTAATGTCCGTCCGGCGTCAGTGTCGGGAATCCTTCTTCCGCCACAGTATTGATTCCGTGTTCAAGGTGTCGCGCTGGAGTCCATGCCCCATTCCGCTGCAGACTGATGTACAAATCCGCCCGCGGATAAGGCCTTCCGCCTCCCTGCATATCTCCGGCTCGCGCCGCATACGGAAACGCCTGATCGCCAGTCGACGAAAAAATCAGAATCTTCTGGTCCGGTGAGATATATGGCTGGGCGTCGTTGAATTTCGAATTGATCTCCGGGCCCAGTTTCTCGGCAGCCGCATATTTCCCGCTCTCGTACCGCGCCCGGTAGATTTGAAAATGAAACGGTTCCTCACGGTCCGATGCGAAGTAAATCGTTCCGTCGCTGGCCACTGACGCGTCAATATTCCAGCGGTCCGTCGGGGAGTTGATGGGCTCTGGCAATACGCGCGGATCGCCCCAGCCTTTTGAGGTCCTCTCCACCGACCAGATTCGCAACACATGTTCGCTGTGCCCCGGAGCTGGTCGGGAGGAAGTAAACAGCATTGTTTTCCCGTCGGGCGAAATCTTCGGTCCCCAGTCCAGATATTCACCCGAGAACGACACAACCTCTGGCGTGCTCCATGCCCCGTTGCTATAACGCGAAACGCAAATCACTCCGTACCGAGGAAAGGTCGTGTACGGTACGAGCTTCGTGAAATAGACCTCAGTCCCGTCCGGCGAGAAAGTCACGCCGGCCTCATCATCCACTGTGGAAATGACCCCCTCCGCGAAAACTCGCGGCGTAGGCGTCGCTTCCGCCACAGCATACGGCGGCGTGGCTCGATCGTCGCTTCGCGACCACGTTGTGCCACCCACCGCGAACGCGATTGCGAGCGCATTGGCGGATGGCAGGATCCAACGCGCAGCTCTCCAGAATCGGCTCATGGCCACCTTCCAGTTCGGTTGAGTGATATTTCGAGGCTAATAACTGCTGGAAGGATTGACTCCCAATCGGGTTGAAAGTGAGCCGACTTCAGAGATCGAGGGATGCTAACTCGATGGAATCGACGCGCCGTGAGTAACGGATAGCACCTTGGCGGTTAGTGGGCACTCGCGCGGGCCGCCAGCTGTCACAAATCTGGCAACGAACGGCAGTATTCGACGTCAGACCATTGGCAGAGTCGTGTCTGTGCATTTGCGGAGGAAGTGGCCCATGAAGATTGTTTTGCTCTTGATGTTGTTGAGCCCATCGGCATACGGCGTGGGTTGCCCGACTGGCCAGGCGAAGGACGAGGCCGCATTGGTTGCAATTGAACACAACTGGCTACGCGCTGTGCAGCAGTATGATTCTGCGGCGCTGGCGTGCATCCTGGCGGATGAATTCGAAGAGGCCGATTTTGACGGATCACTCATCAACCGGTCCACGATGTTGGCGGGCGCGACAAAGCCTCAGAAGGGCCACGATGAGTTAGAGGATTTGCATGCGCACATTTATGGCGAGGTGGCTTACGTCCGCGGCATCGGGGTGCACGTGGAGAATGGCGGGCCTGCGGGAAAAACGCGGTTCACCGACATCTTCGTCTATCGTGACGGACGCTGGCAATGTGTCGCGGGGCACGAATCTCGTTTTCCCAAACCGTGAGGATTGGCGGGAAACCGGCAGTAGCCGCTTCATCGATAGGTCTCGATGCGTCTCGATACGGGGCCCGGATTAGTTTTCTTTTTTCAACTCAACTACTACGACCTCGATTGGTTTATCGCCGGCGTTGACGTCGGAGTGCATGGTGTTGGGCGGGTTCGCGGGGAGCCAGTAGGCTTTGCCGGTTTCCCAGACGTGCGATTCAGCCGGACCGTTCTGTTCGACAATCTTCATGGTTCCGCCGGTCAGCGCTACGATTACGCGGGGATGTTCATGGCGGTGCAGCGCCAGCGGTGCGTCGGGCAGAATGACGGACTTCCAGACCTTCACATCGTCATTTTCAAACAGGGGAACTCGCTGGGTCTGTGCGGATTGCTGGGCCTGAGCGGCGAAAAAAATAGAGGATGCAAAAACTGCGCCAAGAACAAACATCTTCATGGAAACCTCCGGCCGCGCATCGTAGCACATGCCACGCCGGACTTAGCCCGCATTCACCTGGCAGTTCGACTTCTACGTAACGGGGTTGCCGAACATGCCGAATTTCGGAAAGAGAAAAATGTCCGGTTACGCGACTAACCAGGACTTGGCTTCGTTGTCGTAAGATCGGATTGCGTGTCACTGATGGCGATGCCTGCGATTAAAACCAAAAGGACGGCTGCGGAGGCCCAGAAAAAGTGGTCGCCGATGGAATGATGGAAATCAAAAACAAGCGCGCCAATTAGGTTCAAAATCCACAGTCCCAAGGCCACGAAGCCCAGCGTCATGCCCCTGCCGTTCGCTGAGCGGCTAATTCGGAACGATATCCACCAAACTAAGCACACGAGAGCAAAAATTCCTGCGGCGGGCAGACCACCTTCCATTCCTAAACCTGCTATCAAGGTGGTGTTTCCAAATAGCAGTACAATCAAGAAAAGCAACGTCGCCAGTTTGCCACGAACGCCCGGACTCATAGCCGTTGCTTGGAAACCCATACTTCGTTGGCCCTCTAACCTTATGCTAACAAAGACTGTATCAGTCGGTGACGACCCCAATCGGCGAAACGGACTAAGCATAACTCCTGATCAACGCGGAAGCCGGACATGTGAAAGTTACAGTACGGCAGACGTTCGGTATCGCGACTTCTCAGGCAAGTGGAATTGGGTCGGTAAACGCCAGCGAGTTTCACAGGACTAATGTTGAGTTCGGTAAACATTTGGTCACTGAGCGCATTGGCCTGAAGGCAACAGTTGAGCCCAGGGTCGCTTAGCCGGCAAATGAGGCTATTCGGCCAGGCGGCGAGAGCCCCCGTTCTTAGTGAGCATCCGCCGCCAGCCTTAGGTGTATCTCGCGCATGACGATCATCAAAACTTCAACTTCTTATTTCGCCGGCGCTAGACCCGCAACAACTGCGGCAACTTTATCGAGGGTCTCGTTCCAGCCCTCGAATTGTCCGCTGTTCTTGGCGTCTTCCATGGGTTCATTTCCAATCAGGGTGAGTTTCGTCTGGCCGTTTCCGTAATCCTCAAAAGTCACCACGTCGCGCGCATCTTCTATGGCGTCATGTTCAATTCCAAGCTCCGCGGGATCAACCTTGTTTCCCTGCGCGTCGGCAAAGTACATGGAGTAAACGATCTTCTCGAGTGGAACAATCTCGTGGTATTCGCCCCCGTTCCAGCCCTCCTGCCCATCCGGCGATTTCATGCAGCACAGAAATTTTCCTCCCACGCGAAAATCAATCTTGCAAACGGGGGCGGTAAAACCTTTCGGCCCCCACCACTGCATCACATATTGCGGGTCGGTCCACGCTTTCCAAACCAACGCGCGTGGAGCGTCGAAAACTCTGGTGATAACCATCCGCTCTTTCTCGTTAACCGTGTTTTTTGCCATCTCTGGCCTCCGCTTTTTTCATTTGATTCAGAACCACATCTAACCTGTCGAACCGCTCGTCCCAGAATCGGCGATAGTTAGTCGCCCAGTCGCTGACGGTCTTAATCGCTTCTGGCCTGAGCGTGCACACGCTTTCTCTTCCGCGCTTGGTCTTGATCACAATCCGCGCCCGCACCAGATAGGCAATATGTTTTGAAATCATCTGCTGCGAGAGGGCAAACGGTTCCGTCAATCCATGCACGGAGGCAGGCCCATGAGAGAGTCGTTCGATCATGGCCCGGCGGGTGGGATCAGACAGAGCGGCAAATGTTGTACCTAACTTATCCACAACCGTATGGTAGTGAATTATCCACCGATGTCAAGTGTGGATTTTGGATCGCCGGTTCGCAGTCGCGAGGACGACGCCATCTATCTGTGTACCTCCGAGCGCACGTTCGATGCTTTCGCGCAAGACGAGCTTCGAGAACTCGGGCTGGATCGAAAGATGGTGATCGAAGCGATGGTACAAAAAGTCCTATCCATGCTGGTTTAGCCGCGGTCTGAGGGTGCGCCGCCGGGCGCATAGGGTCAGGCTGGTTTGTAGATCAGGCCGATGACCGCGCCGACGATGAGCCATTGAAAAAAGTAGGCGATGCCCTGATAGACGGTCAACTTTACGCCGATGTTGAGGTTCACGTAGTTGTGGATGACGAACATGCCCACCACGAAAAGGCCGATCAGCGCGCCCAGACACGCACCGGATGCGAGGCCGGGGACGGCGCCGAGCGCGACGCCCGATGCGGGGCCAACTGCTGCGGCGCAGATTTTTGCGTAAAGAATCGCGATCACGACGATGCTGACTAGAATGCCCACCATGCCGTAGGGCATGACTTTCATCATGCTTTCTTCCGTTCGGTAGACGTTGGGATACTTTTTGAATTCGGTCTTCATGGAGGGCCAGGCGGCGAACATGGCGAAGCCGTAGACGAAGTAAGCGACCGCGGCCCCCAGCGAGGCCAAGGCAATGCGGACTAAGTTCATGGATATTCCTTGTGAAGCGAAAACGAATCCCGGGGTCGCGCGCGATTCTACGTGCTTGGTCCGACAAGCGTCAACATTTAGGGTGCGGAGTTAGCTGGCTTCTCGGCTAACCGGGGAGAAGTTTTTTTACCCGGCCGCGGAGCTTGATGAGGCCGCGGGCGGCTGTGGGGGGCAGGTGCTGAAATTCCTGGAACAGGGTGTCCATGCTGGCGATGAATTCGAGCATTTCGTTGATGCGTTCGCGGGCGTAGGCCTCGGAAGGGCCGGCTTTTCCGGCCTCGGCCACACATTCACCCAACACGCGAATGGTGGGATCGATTTCGCGCTTCTTGCGTTCATCCAGGATTACCCGGAACATCTCCCAAATGTCCTTCATGGACTCGAAATGCTGGCGGCGGTCGCCGAGGATCGGGGCCACGCGGACGATGCGCCAGCCCTGGAGCTCGCGGAGGCTGGTGCTGACGTTGGAGCGGGCTACGGCCAGAGTGTCGGAAATCTCGTCGGCGGGCATGGGTCGCTGCGAGAGATAGAGCAAGGCGTGAATCTGGGCCACGGTGCGATTAACCCCCCAACGGGTGCCCATTTCGCCCCAATGCAGGATGAATTTCTGGGCGACGGAGGAGAGGGCCGGCTTGGAGTCTTTGGGAACGGCGGGGGCTTCGGAGATTTCAGTCATGACTGAAGATACTGTATTTTGAAGCGATTGTCCACGGTTGGAGCTGACCCGCTCGAGCCGCATGGTATTGGCATTCAGCTACGGAGTTTTACGTATCGAAGTGCATCCGCACCAGCGCTATGATTCGCGACGCAGTGACAATCTGAAATGCGGCTGCTTTAACATCGTCACCGCAGGCCACCGAGGAGCATGAACGCATGAAACCCAAGAACACGATTTGCCTCTGGTATGACAAGGACGCGCTGGACGCCGCGCAATTTTACGCCGCGACCTTCCCCGACAGCAAAGTAACGGCGGTGCACAAAGCGCCAAGCGATTATCCGAGCGGCAAAGCCGGCGACGTGCTGACCGTGGAGTTCACCGCGGTCGGAATTCCCTGCCTGGGTCTCAACGGCGGCCCGATGGTCAAGCACAATGAGTCCTTCTCCTTTCAGATTGCGACGGACAACCAGGAAGAGACGGACCGCTACTGGAACGCGATCATCGGCGGCGGCGGCGCGGAAAGCGAGTGTGGCTGGTGCAAAGATCGGTGGGGTCTTTCCTGGCAGATCACTCCGCGGGCGCTGACCGACGCGCTCGGGGCCGGCGGCGCCGAAGCCAAGCGGGCCTTCGCGGCGATGATGACCATGAGGAAGATCGACGTGGCCAAGATCGAGGCCGCGCGGCGGGGTTGAGGACTTAGGACAGGTGCGGAGGCCATAGCGCACCTGCCCTCCTCGGCTTATCGAGGTTCGTCGAAATCGAAGAATTGCGATTTGCGGACGACGCCGTGTATGGCTTGCGAGCCGAAATGGCCGCTCGCCGGAGCTGCGAACACCAGAGTCACGTTGGAAAACGGGACGTCTTTACCTCCGTTGACACAGACCTGGAGCGTCGAAAGCACGGTGTCGCCTTTCGAGAAGGGAGCAGGGCCCCCGTTGCCGGTAATGGTAGCTGGGCCGGTGACCATGAATCCAGGGTTCGTGGTGTTGGTTGGAGGTGGATAGGTCGGGCAGGTGCTGGTGGCATCGCTAACGACGGCGTCTCGCATCGTGATGTGGTGGGTGTGGGGAATGCGTGATGCCGGATCGTCAAACTGAGTAACGACACCGTTGACAACCGTGTATTCTGCCAGCTCCATGTTCATGGCCGCGGAAAAATCGGCCAAATTGGATCGGCCTTTCAAATCCAAGGACCAGGTTCCGTGCATGACGTACGGACCAACCAACTTGCCCGCTACAGTCCCGGGCGTATAGTCGTTGATCAATCCCCTAAAGTGCCGGGGCGTTGGACCTTGAGCCAGCGCACCGATGCTAACCGCGAGCACAGCGACCGCTACCGCGCTTACCATCCACCACACAGCTTTGCTCTTCATGAAAACCTCCAAGTTTGTGAATAATCGATTGGCGACGCGAAACTTCCCAGACCGAATCGAGGGGTCCCGTCTCTATGGGCCGCGCGGCACAGGTTCGAGCAGCCGCTGGAACGCCAGCGCAGAATGATTGCGTCAGCGGGCTCAGTCAAACGGCAATGCACGGAACTGCCGCCGTGCGGTCAAATGCCGCCTTTTGCAGTTACCCCCCGGTCGACTTACAATCGGGTAAACCGCTCGGCCGCCGAAGCGGATCATTCAGGAGAACGTAATGGTCCAACCTTCCCCAGACGCGCCGCCTCCCGAGAGACCGTCCGACGGCCGCCTCGACTCCTGGAAGGAAATCGCGACCTACCTCGGTCGCGATATAACGACGGTTCAGCGCTGGGAGAAGCGGGAAGGAATGCCGGTCCACCGGCACCTGCACGATAAGCGCGGCTCCGTTTACGCTTTGCGAGCGGAACTGGACGCCTGGGTGCGCAGCCGCAATCTTCGAGCAACGCCAGAGACCCAGGAAACCCAAGAGACCGGCGACATTCCGTCA
>Ga0307474_10003237_pt1 | contig 11749 bp, 9 predicted proteins | sample atmos_gasesECM1C_2_FD_203312 | JGI IMG/M metagenome (GOLD analysis project Ga0307474, IMG submission 203312) | Hardwood forest soil microbial communities from Morgan-Monroe State Forest, Indiana, United States - atmos_gasesECM1C_05 | ecosystem: Environmental > Terrestrial > Soil > Temperate... | reverse complement strand
CGCATGCAACACCTTGCGAGTTCCCGAGATTCTGATTTTGCATGATGAGATTTCGGGACCACGAATAAACAGCACGTGGCGCATGGACGCCCTGACGTCACCTGAACCCGCTCACCTCGGTGCCGGCATACCCAGTATCGACCGAATCCGGTATCGGTCGCTTCTCTCCCGTGGCGACCCTCCATCCTTCTCCAGCCACTTCGTGAAAACCCCCAACTTCACTTCATGCTCCACTCGAACATCGGCCACCGAAACCTTCACGACATTCATTCCCTGAGCGAAACCGGCCACCCATTCATTCCCTCGAATCGCCGCCAATCCTTGCGCCACTGCCTCATAGAGCGTGCTCGCGGTGACCTCCACGGTGTGCGCTACCCCTTCCATATCTTGAATCGTGACGCGGCAAGATCGCACGCCCATAAGGGGCAAGGTATCATATTCGCTTTTTGTTCGCCACGGCTTTCCGCGGACTTCCCCGGGCCACTTTGGGCCTGAGGTATTTGGTATTTCGCTTTTCGGCAGCGTGTGCGGAAAAAGGAGTGCGGGAGGGGGGAGAAACCAAAAAGTAAGGGCGCATCAGCGGTTAAGCTTTTGCGCCCTCTTAAATTGAGCCGTAAAGTTTTTAGGCTTCCCGGTTCAATCTGGCGTGAAGATAATGCCGCTCCCCATCATAGTCAATCTGATTCGCGTTCTTTCACTGTGCAAATCTGTGGAGCCCTGTGCAAAACCAGCGGGCCGCCTTCCTTGAGAATGCCAAAGGCGTCTGTGCCAGCAGGGCATCGACTTCTTAGTGCGGGCTGACGAGTATTTAGAGCTCATAGTTTTTCAGCGACCTGCGTGACCCAAGTCACGCAATCGGCTCTAGAATTCCACGCCCCGAAAGAATTCTTTATCCCGTTCGTGGGTAAGCAGCGCCTCGACCTCGGATCTTTCGACCCATCGCGCTTCCGGATTGTCCGGGTCCACCGGCCGCAACGATCTTTCGCCTGTCCGGAACAAAAACATGGTGATTGTTTTGAGCTCCGAGCGGTCGTCGCCGCCATTCACGCCAATCTTCGGCCGTTCATAGGTTCCCAGTTCGCCAATCAAATCCAGGTCGCGGATCCCGCTCTCTTCATAGATTTCCCGCCGAGCCGTCTCCAACGCGCTCTCTCCCGGATCGATGTGCCCCTTTGGCAAAGACCACGACGTTCCGCGCTGGCTCACCACCAACACTTCGCCCTCGGGGTTGACCACCACACCGCCCGCGCTACGCGTCTTAATCATCCATTTCAGTCTAGCTTACTCAGTCTCGGGCGGCCTCAGCCCGGCCGTGAGAGCGACGCGCAGCAGGCCGGGAGAGAACGCTTACCTTAGCTATTGAATTTTCGACGTGGTGGTCACGGAGAACGAACGGGTACCCGCAGCAAACGGTGAGCCGGGGATCGCAGTGAGAGAGCCGCTCGCAGGATCAATGGCGTATCCAAAAACGTTGTTACTGCCAGCAGCAGTATTCGTTATATATGCGAATTTCCCGGAAGGCTCCACATGGACCCACCTTGGACTCATACCGGTCGAGAACGGGGAAGTAGGGGTTTTGTTCAGGGCTCCCGAGGCGGGATCAATCGCAAACGCCGAGACGCTGCCTGTACCGCTGTCTATTACGTACGCGAACTTAGCAGATGGCTCTACGCTAACAAAGACTGGGATCATACCGGCAGAAAATGGCGAGCCAGCAACTGAGGTCAAAGCGCCATTCGTCGCGTCGATCAAAAACGCCGAAACACCGCCGCCTTGGTTGGCCACGTAGAGAAACCTGCCTGAAGGATCCACTGCCACCGATAGAGGGCCTGAACCGGCCGGAAAGGGTGACCCCGAAACTGTCGTCAGCGTCCCACTTACGGGATCTATGTTGTAAGCGAAGATTACGTTGCTGCCAAAGTCCGCTACATAAAGGTACCGTCCCGTGGGATCCGGGCTGGCATGGATTGCGTTGCCGGTGACCGCGAACGGTGAACCAGCGATAGCACTCAGCGCTCCTGAAGTGCGATCGATGGTATAGCCCGATACGTCTCTCGTTCCCGCGTTCGGAACGTATACAAACCTTCCGGTGGGATCCACAGTCGCGGCAAAAGGAGCGGTTCCCCCGGTGAAGGGTGAACCTGGTATAACCGCCAGTGCCCCGGTGTTGGCACTGATTGTGAATGCCGAAACATTCGCTGAGTTGTTGTTTGCTACATACGCGAATTTCCCGGTTGGATCTACTGCCACGCAGATCGCTCCCGAGCCTGCGGGAAAGGGCGAACCTAGGACCGCGGCCAGCGCTCCGCTATTGGCATCCACGCTATATCCGGTGACATCGTTGGAATCGTAGTTCGATACGTAAGCAAACTTCGGGGTATACGTCACTGCCGCCGTGCCCACACTGAAGGCGATCCCCGCCGCCTGTGGCCGCGTCCGTACCTTGCTGGCCAGGCTCAAGGCCCCCGTGGCGCCGATCGAAAATATTTCCACCTCGTTGGCCGATAGCGTCGGGACATAAGCGAATTTCCCAGCCGGCTCGATTTGAACCGAGCGCGGACTCGAAGTCGTCGGAAACGGCGACCCGGTCACGGCCGAAAGCCCACCACCGGCATTGATGGTGAACGCCGAAACGCTGCTGGAACCAAAATTGGCCACATACAAAAACTTTCCGGTGGGGTCCACGGTCACCCCGGCAATCTCCATCCCCGCTCCGGTCGGAAAAGGAGACCCGGAAACCGGGGTCAATGCGCCAGACGCAGAATCGACCGTGAACGCCGATACGTCCGTGGATACAGCATTCGCTACGTACACCACGTGTCCGGCAGGATCAAAGGTGACCGCCGAGGGTGACGCTCCCGCCGTAAATGGCGAGCCGGATGCCGCGGTGAGCGCGCCGCTGCCCGGGTCGATCTTGTATCCAGACACGTTGTTGGACGTCGGGTTAGCCACATACACGAATCTTCCCAAGCTGTCCACGGCAATCGAGCCAGGATTGGCTCCTGCGGCGAAGGGCGAACCGGCGATTGCCGCCAACGCACCGGTAGTGGCATCGATGGTAAAAGCAGAGACGTCGCCAGAACCCGAATTCGCGACATAGAGAAAGGAACCGGAAGGATCCACGACCAAAGCGCTGGGAGCCATCCCAGTTGCGAAAGGCGAGCCGGCCACCGGTATCAGCGATCCGTTGGCGGGATCAATGGAGAACGCGGAGATGGTGTTATCACTGGAGTTCGCCGCGTAAGCGAACTGGCCGCGCGGTTCCACGGTCAAGGCTTCGGGCAGCTTCCCGGCAAAGGCGTAACCATTGTGCCGCAATTGCCCGGTTCCCGGATTTACTGTATAGACCGAGATGATTCCATCGACGTTGTCGGCCACATAGGCGAAACGAGCCACTGATGTCGAGGCCCCAACCACAACGATCAGCCGCGTCGAGCCGCTGATATTTCGGGACGTTGCCTTGATTTGCGGCCGCCCGATCGCCGCTGCCATCGCCAGCCCGGCGCTGCTGATCGTCGCACGGGTGCTATCCGACGAACTCCAGTTCACCGTGGCCGTCACGTCTGAGGTGCTTCCGTCGCTGAACGTACCCATCGCCGCGAACTGCTGAGCCGCCCCGGCGATCACCGTTGCATTAGCCGGTGTCACCTGGATGGCCGTCAGCGTCTTCGTCGGCGGAGGGGGCGGAGACGAAGATTTCGAACCACAACCGACCAGAAGCGGAAGGGTGATAGCCAAACCGAGCGAAACAGCGAAAGCTAAGAATTGCCGTTTTCTTCCATCCATGAATCACCTCTACGCAGGCAGCACGCCCCCGCGGATGGTGGCGATATTCAATCGGGCGGAAAGTCCTTGCAAGCGACATTCAACGACAAAAGCCGTTTGGCGCTCCTTGACGCTCCCTGAAGAAAGGGAAGGTGGCGGCAAATAAGGTGGGTGCAATTAAATGTGGACAGCCCTTCTTGGCTGTCCTATCTAAGGCTAGTTACCCCAGGGCTTCCATTTGGAGCGCTTCTTTACGCACAGGCAGGACGGGGAATACTCCGGAGCAGTTACGGTGACGTGATTCGGCAAATCGTAGGTGACCTCGGCGTTGAGCTGCGCGGAGTTGCGGCCCTTGTCGATGCGATATTCGTATTCGATCGTCAGCGGCAGCGGCTGCTCGGAAGTATTGGACGCGAAGGTCCACGAGCAGAGATTTTCCTTGGCCGCGCTGACCAGAGCCGGCGGCCCGGCGGGATCTTCCGCAAAGGCAAAGCGCCCGTCTTTGTGCACCAGGATTTTCAAGGTCACTTTTCCGTGCACCTTAGCCTGCCAGGCCATCTCCGGATAGCTCGGCGCCTGGAAATGAGTCACTCGCGGCAACTCGGTCGACATCGGCGCATCGGCGGTCGCCGGCGTGTCGAGCGCAACCGGTGTTTCGGCAAACAGTAAAAACGAGAAAAGGAATGCGAGAAGGGCGTTCATTCCCAACCTCCAAAATAGACTCTGCGAACTCTTTCGCGACCTGCCACGCGCTTTCGAAACTTGCGCGAATCTCTTACCTGAACGGCCTCGCCACGCTCGGGCGCAGCCGTCCTACGCCCGTACAACGACCGCCAGCTCGTTTCCGTCGAGCAGATCAGTTTCCGGCTTCGCTCTTCTTGCGCGCGGCTTCGAATTCGTCGCCGGGCTGCCAGCCGGCCAAGGCCGGCTGCGATGCGGCTTTGGTTCCTAACACGAAACCGAAACGCGCCATCTTGGCCAAGCCCGTAAAATCCATCTCTGGACGATACTCGTCGCTGGGCTGGTGATAGCGATGATCGACATAATCTTGCGCTTGCGCTTGGCCCCACGCCGCGTCGTGGCCTTTGAATTTCAGCCCTTCACTGATGGAAAACGACGGCACGCCGACGCGCGCCAAGCTGAAATGATCCGAGCGGTAATAATGTCCCGCTTCCGGCCGCGAGTCGGGGCGGATAGCGAATCCAAATTCTTTCGCGGTGCTTTCCACCACTGGATAAAACGTGGTGCGCTCGGCCCCGCTCACTTCCGTTTCTTCGGGATCGCCGATGGGTGAAAGGCCGTCGTAATTTAGATCGAGGGAGATTTTTCCCGGTGCTACTGGAGAATGCTTGCCGAGATATTCGGAGCCAAGCAGGCCTTGCTCTTCAGCAGTGACCGCCGCAAAGAGAATAGAACGCGGGGCAGGCTTCGCTAGCGACCAGGCGCGCGCCAATTCCAGCAGAATGCCGCAGCCGGTGCCGTTGTCTACCGCGCCGTTGTAGATGTTGTCCCCAGGCATGCTTGGATCGATTCCCAGATGGTCGTAGTGGGCTGTATATATCACAGCTTGGTCCGCGCGTCGTGGGTCAGATCCGGGATATTTGGCGATCACATTTCTCGAGACGAAGGGGCGCAGTTGGCTGGCGACGTGGGCTTGCAGTCGCAGCGGTAATTCGATGGGCTTGAAGTCGCGCGATTGCGCTTGCTGAAACATTTTGTCAATGTCCTGGCCGGATATGGCCGCCAGTTTCCTGGCGACGTCGACGTGAATCCAGGAAGCAGCTTGCAATTTTGGTGTAGCGTCGCGGCGGAGGTGCGCGCGCTCCGTACCCTGGGAATTGCGGATCACCTGCCAACCATAGCTGGCCAAGTCAGTCCGATGGATGATTAGCGTGCCGACCGCTCCGTGCCGCGCGGTCTCTTCGAATTTATAGGTCCAGCGGCCGTAGTAGGTGAGCGCTTTCCCTTTGAAGAATTTCGGATCGTCAGAGATGGGCTCGTTCACAAAGAGCAGAGCGACCTTGCCTTTGAGGTCGAAGCCTTTGTAATCGTCCCAATTATATTCAGGCGCGGTGATGCCATAACCGACGAATACGATCGGCGCGTCGATATCGGCGCTTTCCGTTTGGCTCTCATTGTTGGTGACGAAATCATCCAGATTTTTCAGCGTAATGCTTTCGCCGTTCGCGGGCACCAGTTTGAAGGAAGTCGCCGGCAGAGTTTTCACGCCCACCATCGGCACATCCTGAAAATAGCTTCCATTTTCGGCGCCAGGTTTCAAACCGTAGAGCGCGAACTCGGTGGCGATGTACTCTGCCGCGATATCGCCGCCGCGTTGGCCGGTGCCACGGCCTTCGAGTAGGTCGCTGGACAGGAATTTGACGTGAGCACGGATTTTTTCGGGGTCGATTGCAGCGGAGGGATCGCTCGATGAGTTGGCAACGTTTTTCGGCGCGGCAAAAGAAACACCAATCAGGGCAACGACCAAAGGCGATAACAAAAGCAAGCCTGGCCTGTGCATCATTTCTTGCTGCGGTCCTTCAGCAAATTTTTCAGTTCGGACATGAATTCCTGCACGTCCTTAAAATCCATGTAAACGCTGGCGAAACGAACGTAAGCCACTTTGTCGAGTTTTTTCAGGCGGTGCATGATCATTTCGCCGATTTCCGTCGTCGTCAGTTCGCGCTCGGTGGCTTCGTGCACTACCCCTTCGATTTCGTCGACGATCGCTTCCAGCTTCGGCGTAGCCACCGGCCGTTTCTCGCAAGCTTTTAGCAAGCCTTGCAAGATTTTCTGGCGTTCGAATCGTTCGCGCCGGCCATCCTTCTTGATCACCATGTACGGAATTTCGTCGATGCGTTCGTACGTGGTGAAGCGGCGACCACATTTCAAGCATTCGCGACGGCGCCGAATCGTGTCGCCGCTGCGCCCTTCTCGAGAATCGATCACCTTATCATCGACGTGCGCACAGAAAGGGCACTTCACTCGGCAATTTCTCCTCGAGCGCTCGGAAGCTCAGCAGCCTTTTCCGCCTCGGCCATGTGGCGCAATTCGCCAAGCGACCAACCTTCATGAAGCAGGAGCGGTACGCCGGCCAGGATGCACATGGCGAAGGATATAAGCCAGAGCACGATAGCGGCGGCAAGGGCCGGCTCATTTTGTACTCCAAAGATCTCGTGGTATGCAATGAAGGAACCAGCCTGCGAACCACCTCCTACGCCCGGAGCCTGTACGGCGGAGCCCACCAGCGTAAAAGCCAATACCAACAGGGCGTCGCTCAGAGTGATGCCGGCCAGCTTTCCGCCAAAACTGTGCGACACCCACAAATACACCAGCAGCACCAGAAACCAATGGGCCATTGAGTATAGAACCGCCAAGGCCAATTGGCCCCAGGAGCGAATGGTCTGTACCCCGCGAGCAAATCCCAGAACAATGGAGGCTAATTTGGCCTTCCAGCCGTGCGCTACCACCACCCCCTGTAGCCGCCTCTCCAACAGTGCGGTGCCATGCAAGCGCAGGTACACCAGCACGATAGCCGCAAAGAGGACGCCGGCAACCAGGACGGACCCGGTGGTCTTGGCGGCGGTTTGTATTTTACTGCTTGCCTCGCCGGCGTGCGCGTGAGATTGATACAGGAGCAGGCCGAGGGCAGCGATGACGGCCGCGCTAGCAGCGTCGAATATCCGTTCGAGAACGTAAATTCCGAACATGCCGGAGAGCGGGAGTTTTTCCTTGCGTGCGAGCAGGATGGGCCGGACAGGCTCGCCCGCCCGGCCCAGTAGAAAAACGGCGGAGAAGCCCGCCAAGGTCATCGTGTAGATAGGCCAGAAATGCGAGGGACCAAGATTACGCTGAAAAACCTGCCAGCGTAGAGCGCGAAGCGCATAGCAGCCATAAATGGCTGCTATGGAAAGGACCAGAAGATAGGCATTAGCGTCCCGCAGGGAATCCAGCAGTTTGGTGCCGCTGAAATCGCCGAAATGAAATAGGCCCCGCGAACGATAAGCGACAAATCCCAGGACAGCCACGCCAATAAGGGCGATTAACAGTTTCCTCGAAGATGCACGCATGAGCCTGCCAGCGTACTGGCGGCGGGGCCTAGCGTCAAGGCGCTCCAGATCGTGGCAGTGAGCCAGGTTCCGACAAGCGCCTTTACCAAGACTTCAAGCTGCTTGCCTGCGCCGTCAGAATTCGGGCTATTGTTGAAAAATCGGGGGAGGGCCGCTGACCCGCTTCCACTTCAGGTTGACGTTTACTTCCACTCGGTTGGCGATCTTGATGAAGGGTATGCCCTTGTTCATGCCGTAGTCTTTACGGTCGAAGGCCATCGTACCAGCGATGCTGCCTGAACTTGTTCCCTTGCCGTTATCCGTTACGGTCAGCTTTTCCGTTTTGGTGACTCCGCGAATCGTAAAATCGCCTTCCAGGTCAAACGTGTTAGGTCCGGTTTGCAGAACCTTTGTGGACTTGAACGTGATCATCGGAGACTGCTTCGCGTCAAAGAAGTCTTTGCCCTTTAGTTTGTTATTCTTCAGGCCGCTTCCGGTATTCACGCTGTCCGCCTGAATCTTGATTTCCAAAACGCTGCTCCTGACGTCGGTGGAAGCAAAGGTCAGATTGGCGTCCCACTTATCGAAGGTTCCCTTGATCGGGACGGACGACTCGACGCCAAAGGTAACGGAGCTTTCCACGGGGGTGACTTCGTAGACAGGAACCTGCGCTCGACTCACGGATAGGAACGCACAGAAGGCAAGGAGATATGCGGTTGCAAATCGCATGTCGCGTATCCTGATGGATATTGTGCGAAATTTCAAGAATTGCTTGGTCGCAGGCGGGCAAGCGCACCGCAAGTCCCAAGTAAGACGTAACTCAATTCGGCAGGTTGAGCTTCTTCAAGAGCGCGGCGAATCGCGGGTCGTTGTGCAAGCTCTTCAGTAGGGGCTCCACTTTTGTAGACCCCAGACTGGGATCACGTTGAGCATAAGCTCGGTCCAGCCACTCGAACGCCTCGTCGGTCTGGTTCCGGAAAGCATAAATCGTGGCGATCTCGAATGCATTACTTGCATGGTATTTCGTGAGTAACTCACTCAATGCGGCATCCGACTCCTTTTTCCGACCAAGCGCGTAATATGTAAGCGCATACAGATGCGCACGGTAGGGAGCGTAGTGTACGTGCTCGATTTCAGACAAAGCACCTTGTGGCCGCCTCTGCAGCAGATAGACTCGGCTTAGATTGATCGGGCTGGACCAATGATAATCGGGGCTCACTTCAAGAGCCTTCTTGCTGTGTGCTGTGGACTGGTCTAGCTGCCCCATATATAACTCGGTCTCTGCAAGGGCCTCCCAGCTATCTGCATTCAAGGGATCCAAGTCAATGGCTTGGCGGCTCAATTGAAGGGCCTTGTCAAAGCGGCCAAAGCAGGCTGCCTGGAGAGCCGCCAACCATAAATATTGAGGATTTCCCGGTTCGAGAGCAACCGCTCGCTGGAAGGAAACATTCGCTCCAGCCCAATCGTAGTCGACCTGTTGCTTAATCCGCCCCATTTGGGCATGGGCCTCTGCCAGGCTCGGGTTCAAGGATAAAGCTCGTTCAACTGCTTCCCGCGAAAGCCGGCGACCCTCTTCCATAGGGACTAGACCGTCATTGGCCTGCCAGTTGCGTACCCGAGACAGGTATGCCCAGGCCAAAGCATAGGAGGGATCAAGCTGGGTTGCTCGTTCGAAATACTTTGCAGCCATGTCCGCATCTTTGTCGGTGCTCCCCTGAAAGAAGTGGTACCCCTGCAAGTAGGCATCGAAGGCTTCCGAATTGATTGCGCGTGATCGTGTCAAGTCTTCTTGTTGATGCGACGTCAAACGCACCCGAATCTCCCGGGCTACAGCCTTGGCTACCTCGTCCTCGACATAAAGAGTGTCTTTCGCCGCATAGTCGTAATCCTGTGACCACAGTTGAGTTTGGTCCTTCACCTGAATCAGCTGAGCGGTAAGGCGCAGGTGATCACCGCTTTTGCGAAGGCCGTTTTCCAGCACATACTGCACGGAAAGATCGCGTCCAATCTGGTCCAGGCGTACGTCCTTGTGCTTGTATCCCATGACAGACGTTCGTGCGATCACACCCAATTGTTCAGGGTTAAGCCGGCTTAACTGCGAAATCGTCTCCTCGGTCAGCCCGTCCGCAAGATATTCCTTATTGGGATCGCCGGTGAGATTCTGAAATGGCAGTACCGCGAGCATGATTTTCTGCGACGCTGGTCGCGCTATTCCCCCAAAGTGCCGCCAGGACGCAAAACACACGACCGCCAAAAAGGCGGCAGACGCACCCACGACCGCGGCTTTCTGCCAGTGCCTCGGCGCTTTTGGAACCGCATCATCTGTGGGACTCCCGAGCGCAGGTGGCGCATCGGCCGGCGAACGTTCTTGTTTTGCGGTGTCTGCTGCTTCGGCGACCGTGACATCCGCCGTGAACTGGTAGCCCTTTCGAGCGATGGTCACGATCAAGCGAGTGTCTTCCGAGTTGTCACCTAGAGCCTTGCGCAAATGGGAGATGTATTGTGTCAGGTTCCCCTCTTCTACGAACTTGCCGCCCCACACGGCTTGCAGCAATTCCTCTTTGCTGACCAGACGCTTGGGGTTTCGAGCTAGAAAGAGCAGGACGTTGAAAGCCTTAGGGGTGAGAAAGACAGGTGAATCAGCGCGAGACAGCGTACGCTTCGCAGGATCAAGTTCAAATTGCCCGAAACGGTACAGGCTGCTCATGGGAAGGCGTCAATTCGGCAGGTTGAGCTTCTTCAAGAACGCGGCAAATCGCGGGTCGTTGTGCAAGTTTTTCAGTAGGGGGTCCACTTTTGTCCAGTTCAGATTGAGATCATGTTGGGCATAAGCTCGGTCTAACCACTCGAAGGCTTCGTCGAGCTGGTTCCGGAAAGCGTAAACGGCGGCGATCTCGGACGCACTACTTGCATGGTACTTCATCAACTCGCTCAATGCGGCGTCCGAGTCCTTTTCCCGGCCGAACGCGTGGTACGCAAGCGCATACAGACACGCACGATAGGAAGCGTAGTGTATGCGTTCGATTTCCGGCAAAGCATCCTGCGGCCGCCCCTGCATTAGGTAGATTTGGCTTAACAGGATATGGACGCCTGCCGAATCGGGCTCCAGCTCAAGGCCCTTCTTGCCGTCCGCTGCTGCTTGGTCTAGTTGCCCATTTAAACGCTCAATCTGCCCAAGGCTCCACCAACTCTCCTCATCGAGCGGATCCAAGTCAACGGCTCGGCGGCCTAATTGAACCGCTTCATCAAAGCGGCCAAACATGGCTGCCGACCAGGCCCCCATTCTTACACCTTCGGGATTACCGGGCTCGAGAGAAATCGCTCGCTGGAAGGAGGCATCCGCACCAGCCCAATCGAAGTCGATCTGTTGCTTAAGCCGTCCCATTTCGATATGAGCCTTTGCCAGATTGGGGTTCAACGATAAAGCTCGTTCAACTGCTTCACGCGCAAGCCGGCGACCCTCTTCGATAGGGATTAGACCCTCATTGGCCTGCCAGTTGCGTGCCCGAGTCAGCCATGCCCAAGCCAATGCATAGGAGGGATCAAGCTGGGTTGCTCGTTCAAAATACTTCGTAGCCATATCCGCATCTTTGTCCGTGTTCCTCTGGAAGAAGTGGTAACCCTGCAAATAGGCTTCGAACGCTTCCGGATTCACAGGGTGTGGCTGGGCCAACTCTGCTTGTTTTTGCGGAGTCAAACGGAGCCGGATCTCCTGCGCGACAGACTTGGCTACATCGTCTTCGACACGGAGAATGTCTTTCGCCACATAATCGTAATCCTTTGCCCATAGGTGAGTTTGGTCCTTCAGCTGAATCAGTTGAGCGGTAAGGCGCAACTGATTTCCATTTTCGCGCAGGCTGTTTTCCAGCACATACTGCACAGAAAGATCGCGTCCAATCTGGTTCAGGCGTGCGTCCTTGTGCTTGTATCCCATG
>Ga0307474_10003236_pt1 | contig 11752 bp, 8 predicted proteins | sample atmos_gasesECM1C_2_FD_203312 | JGI IMG/M metagenome (GOLD analysis project Ga0307474, IMG submission 203312) | Hardwood forest soil microbial communities from Morgan-Monroe State Forest, Indiana, United States - atmos_gasesECM1C_05 | ecosystem: Environmental > Terrestrial > Soil > Temperate... | reverse complement strand
GCTTCTCGCAGCAACCTTCAATGGCTGTCGCCGAGCCCTGACTACCCCGGCGTTGGCGCGGTCGTTCTTCGCACTGCCGCTCGTCACCTTCAAGATCATTGCCGCCATCCATTGGGAGGCGCTGCGGCTCTGGGTCAAGGGGGTGCGGCTGGTGCCGCAGCAGAAGGTCACCGCGAATAGCGGCTTGGCGATTCGACAAACCGACGCTTATAATTCGCGGATATTCTCTGCCCGCGGCAGAAGGTGAAGCAAGGTCGAGACGACCATGGCCGATGCGATTCCGGTCACGTCCGAAACAGTCGATGTCCTCTTGCCGGAGTTGCCCCGCCTGGTCCGGCTGACGCTCGGCTTCGGCTCGAAGCTGCGGCACGGCTTGCTCGACGTTATCCTGCCGGACGGCCGAACTGTGAGGCTCGGCAACAACGCACCCGGCCCCGCCGCCACGATGAAGGTCTTCAACTACGGCTTCGCTTCGCGATTGCTGCGCAGCGGAGATATCGGCATCGCCGAGGCCTATCTGCGGGGCGAATGGGACACACCGGACCTGACCCAATTCCTCTATCTGTTCTGCATCAATCAGGACTGGATGCAGACGATGAACATCGGCAAGCCGCTGGTGCGCACCGCCCAGACCATCAGGCACCGGTTCAACCGCAACACCAGGCGGCAGGCCAAACGCAACATCTACAGGCATTACGACATCGGCAACGCCTTCTATTCGGCCTGGCTCGATCCGAGCATGACCTATTCCTCGGCGCTGTTTGAGGGCGGCACGGCGGATCTGACCATCGCGCAAAACAATAAATATCGAAGGCTCGCCGAAGCGATCGATCTGCGGCCGGGCCAGAAGCTTCTCGAGATCGGTTGCGGTTGGGGTGGTTTCGCCGAATATGCCGCTAAAACCTTCGGCGCGAAGGTGGTCGGTCTCACCATCAGCAAGGAGCAGCGCGAATTCGCGCAAATCCGCATCCAGTCGGCCGGTCTCAACGACCACGTCGAGATTCGACTGCAGGACTATCGTGACGAGCGTGACGCTTACGATCGAATCGCCTCTATCGAGATGATCGAGGCCGTCGGCGAGGAGTTCTGGCCCAGTTTCTTTTCACAGCTGCGCGATCGCCTGTTGCCCGGTGGGCTTGCCGGAATCCAGGCCATCACCATCCAGGACAAGCTGTTCCATACCTATCGACGCGAGGTCGATTTCATCCAGCGCTATGTATTCCCCGGTGGCATGCTGCCTTCGCCGGAGATACTGAAGTCACTTGGCGAACGGTTCGGCGTGCCCGTCATCCGCGAGCGCATTTTCGGGCAAGATTATGCCAAGACCCTTGCAACCTGGCGAAATAACTTCCGCGCCGCCTGGCCGAACCTGATGCCGCTCGGCTTCGACGACCGCTTCCGCCGGCTCTGGGAGTACTATCTCGCCTATTGCGAGGCCGGGTTTTTGTCGGGAAATATTGACGTCCGCCAGGTGGTGTTTGCGAAGGCGCAATAGCTCGCACTGCACAATGACGCGCGAATCCGGCTTCCACTTTTGCCAAACGCGCTCTAGGGTCGTTGCTGCAATTAGCAGCAGACTGACAAGAATTCGTGCACATGATTTATCGTGACGTCATCGAAGCGATCGGCAACACCCCCCTGATCAAACTGAAGCGTGCGTCGGAACAAACCGGCTGCACCATCCTCGGCAAAGCCGAGTTCATGAATCCGGGCCAGTCCGTCAAGGATCGCGCCGGCAAATGGATGATCCTGGAAGCCGAGAAACGTGGAGAGCTCAAGCCGGGCGGCCTGGTCGTGGAGGCTACCGCTGGCAATACGGGCATCGGGCTTGCGGTGGTGGCGAGCGCGCACGGCTACCGGACCTTGATCGTCATTCCCGAAACCCAGAGCCAGGAAAAGAAGGACGCGCTGCGTCTTTGCGGCGCGGAATTGGTCGAAGTGCCAGCGCTGCCCTACGCCAACCCGAACAATTATCAGCACGTCGGAAGAAGGCTGGCCGAGCGCTTGCGCAAGAGCGAGCCGAATGGGGTTCTGTTTGCCGATCAGTGGAACAACCTGGACAACTCCAAAGCACATTACGAATCGACCGGTCCGGAGATCTGGCAACAGACCGAGGGTAAGATCGACGGCTTCATCTGCTCGGTCGGCACCGGCGGAACGTTGGCCGGAACAAGCGTGTTCCTGAAAGAGAAGAACAAAAGCGTCGTCATCGGCTGTGCCGATCCGCGCGGCGCGGCCATGTATGAATGGTTCAAGCACGGCGAAGCCAAGGCGACGCCGGGCGGATCGATCACGGAAGGGATCGGGCTTGGTCGCGTCACGCCGATCATCAAGCAAGCCAAGGTGGACGAGGCCTATCTCATTCCGGATGAGGAAGCGGTCCCGATCATCTACGATCTGCTCGAGCAGGAAGGCCTTTGCCTCGGTGGCTCCACGGGTATCAACGTGGCTGGGGCGATCCGGCTCGCCCGCCAGCTTGGCCCCGGCAAGACCATCGTGACCGTGCTTTGCGATTCCGGAAGCCGCTACCAGTCAAAACTGTTCAATCCGCAATTCATGCGTTCGAAAAACTTGCCCGTTCCGCAGTGGCTGGAGAAACACGGCAAGATCGACGTGCCGTTTGAAAAGGCCTGATGCACTCACCGCAATATCTGGCTGAGGAACAGCCTGGTTCTTGCGTGCTGCGGATTGGCGAAGAAGTTTGCGGGCGTATTGGCCTCGATGATCTGCCCGGCATCCATGAACACGACGCGGTCGGCGACCTCCCTGGCAAATCCCATTTCATGGGTCACAACAAGCATGGTCATGCCTTCGTTGGCGAGGTCGACCATGGTGTCGAGCACCTCCTTGACCATTTCTGGATCGAGCGCCGAGGTCGGCTCATCGAACAACATCACCTTTGGGTTCATGGTCAGCGCACGAGCAATCGCCACCCGCTGCTGCTGACCGCCCGACATCTGGCCTGGATATTTGCCGGCCTGATGGGGGATCTTCACCCGCTCCAGATATTTCATCGCGGCGGTTTCCGCATCTTTCTTCGGAATATTACGCACCCAGATCGGTGCCAGCGTACAGTTTTCCAGCACGGTCAGATGCGGGAAGAGATTGAAACTCTGGAACACCATGCCCACTTCGCGCCGGACTTCGTCGACCCGCCGCAAACTCGGACCCAGTTCAATTCCGTCCACGACGATCCGGCCTTCCTGAAATTCCTCGAGCGCGTTGATGCAGCGGATCAGCGTCGATTTTCCCGAGCCCGAAGGGCCGCAGATCACGATGCGCTCGCCCCTGCCGACATCAAGATCGATGTCGCGGAGAACGTGAAAATCGCCGTACCATTTGTTGAGGCCGGCAATGCTGACAATGGGGTTTGCGGTCATGGTGGTTTACTCAGGTGCGGCGGTGGACGTTCAGCCGGTTCTCGACAAAAAGCGAATAACGGGACATGCCAAAGCAGAAGGCGAAGTAGATCAGACCGGTGAAGGCAAACCCCGTAAAGAGCGTGGTCGGCGTCGCCCAAGTCGGATCACTGAAGGAAGCCCGGAGCTGTCCGAGCAGATCGAAGAGCGCGACGATTGAAACCAGTGAGGTATCCTTGAACAGCGCGATGAAGCTGTTGACAAGGCCCGGGATGACGTGGCGCAAGGCCTGCGGCATCACGATCAGCGCGGTGGTCTTCCACCAGGACAGGCCGAGCGCGCTCGCCGCTTCGGCCTGCCCGCGCGGGATCGCCTGCAAGCCACCGCGAACGACTTCGGCCTGGTAGGCGCCGGCAAACAGCGCAATCCCGATCAGTGCACGCATCAGACCGTCGACGTTGAACCCGGTCGGAACAAAGAGCGGCAGCATATAGGTCGCGAAGAACAGCACCGTGATCAACGGTACACCGCGCCAGAATTCGATAAAGGTCGTCGAAAAAATCCGGATCAGCGGGATCGTCGAGCGCCGGCCGAGCGCAAGCGCAATGCCGACCGGCATCGACGCCACGATTCCGGTCACGGCCACCACGAGCGTCACCAGTAGCCCGCCCCAGAGCCGCGTATCGACCACCGGCAATCCACCCCTGTCGAGCTTAAGGACGGCAATGATGATTCCCACACCCAAAAAAGATGCGACGGTTGAGACCAGCGGGCGCAAGCCGGCGCGCACGCCGCCGCCCAGCCACAACGACAGGATCGACACGGTCGCGGCCGTCACCGCCAGGTCGATCCAGACCGGCTGGCCCGACATGCGAAGCTGATCGTTCAGCCAGGTCAGTGGCGTGAGTGCGTAGTGAAGAAGCAGGCCGATCTGGGCAACAACCCATCCGAGCGCATTCAGCAACGATCCGGCGATGGCGGTGGGTCCGCTTAGTGAAGCGCCGGCCCGCGACAAGGCGGAGCCCGCCTCGGCGATGCTGCTGGCAAATCCGGATAAGAGGCTTGCCGTCCAGCTGACGGCAAACCCCTCGAGCCCGCCACCATGCAGCAGGAAAAACGCAACGACAGGAAAGGCGAAGAAGAACAGGCCCGCATTAATCCCCTTCCAGGGGATTTTTGGAATCAACAACGGCAGCAGGAGGGTCGCCGCCAGAAAGAAGGTCAAATTGACACGCCAACGCTCTGGCTCCGGATAGAAGCCATAGATGAACTGGCTGAATTTGGCCTGAATGAACGGCCAGCACGCGCCGACGGAATGTCCCGCATTTTCGGAAAGACAGGCCGTCCGATCGTTTCCGCTCCAGACCGCATCGATCAGCAGGAACTTGGTCGAGGGCACGATGATGAACCACAAGAGCAATGCACTCACGATCGTGATCAGGATATTGGTCGGCGAATTGAAAAGCCGGGTGCGCAAAAATCCGACGAAGCCGGTTGTCTTCACCGGCGCCGGGCGCTCGGTAACGAGCTCCTGACGGATGAAGGCGGAAGTTGCGATCTCGTTCATCCGCCCATGCCCCGTTCGAGCCGCCATCCGTAGAAACTCATGATTGCGCTCGTCACGAGCGAGATCAAGAGATAGACGCCCATGGTGATGCCGATGATTTCGATCGCCTGTCCGGTCTGGCTTAAGGTCGTTCCCGCGAACACCGATACGAGGTCGGGATAGCCGATCGCGACCGCCAGCGACGAATTCTTGGTCAGGTTGAGATACTGGTTGGTCAGTGGCGGCAGGATCACGCGCAACGCCTGCGGGATCACGATCAGCCGAAGCACCGGCCCTCGCTGCAGCCCGAGGGAAGCACCCGCCTCCATCTGTCCCTTGTGGACCGACAGAATGCCGGCGCGCACGATCTCGGCGATAAAGGCGGCGGTGTAGGTCGAAAGCGCGAGCGTCAGCGCCACGAACTCCGGGATGATGCGCGAGCCGCCGGCGAAATTGAAGCCCTTCAGCACAGGTAATTCAAACGCTACCGGCACCCCGAAGAGCAGGACGCTCGCGAGCGGCAAGCCGACCAGCAGACCGAACACATAGGGCCAGACCCTGATCATTCTTCCGTGCTGAAAGAGTTGCCGACGCGAATAGCGCCACAACGCGACGGAAACGCCGATCGCAATCAAGCCGGCGAGAGCGAACGGTTCAAAACCCGGCTCGCCGATCGGTTTTGGAACGATCAGACCGCGATTGCTCAGGAAAAAAATGCCGAACAGCGAGATGCTCTGTCGCGGACCGGGAAGCGCTGCAAGGACCGCGAGATACCAGAACAGGATCTGGAACAGGAGCGGCAGGTTGCGCACGAGTTCGACATAACCGGTGGCAATTCTTGCCAGCAGCCAGTTGGGCGACAGCCGCCCGAGCGCGACGATGAATCCGACCACGGTGGCAAAGAAAATGCCGATCGCCGAAACCAGCAACGTGTTGATCAGGCCGACCAGAAACACCCGCGTATAGGTATCGGACCCGGAATACGGAATGAGATTCTGGTTGACGTCAAATCCCGCCGTATTCACCAGAAAGCCAAAGCCGGCCGTGATCCGCTGTACTTTCAGGTTCTCGCTGGCATTCGATACGATCTCGTAAGCGAGCCAGGCGAGCACGGCGGCGAACAGGAGCTGCAACACGAAGCCGCCCCACCCCGCTCTTCCGCCAAGCGCTCGCCGCAGCTTGTATGAAAACTGCAACGGGGGCTTTCGGGGCTTACCGTTCATCACAGCCGATACCGCGATCAGCGGATCGGCGGCGCGTATTGAATTCCACCCTTGGTCCAGAGCTGGTTCAGTCCACGGGCAATCCCGAGTTTCGAACCGGCACCTACGTTGCGGTCAAACGCCTCGCCGTAATTGCCGATCGTCTTGACGATCCGTATCACCCAGTCCTTGGTCAGGCCGAGCTGTTCACCGAGATTGCCATCGCTGCCCAATGCACGCCTGAGTTCCGGCTTGTCGGATTTTGCCATTTCATCAACGTTCTTTTGGGTGATGCCGAGTTCTTCGGCATTGATCATCGCAAACAGCACCCATTTGACGAGATCGAACCATTGATCGTCGCCATGCCGCACCATCGGCCCGAGCGGCTCCTTCGAGATCACTTCCGGAAGCACGACGTGATCGGCGGGGCTGGCAAGCTTCAGCCGCTCGGCATAGAGTCCCGACACGTCGGTAGTGAAGACATCACAACGTCCGGATTCGTAGGCCTTGACGGCTTCATCGGCTGTGCCGAACGCGATCACCTCATACTTCATGTTGTTGCCCTTGAAGTAATCGGCGAGATTTTGCTCGGTGGTCGTGCCGGTCTGGACGCAGACCGAGGCACTGTTCAATTCCAGCGCGGAATTCACCTTAAGGGATTTTTTGACGATGAAACCTTGACCGTCGTAATAGGTCACCCCGGTAAAATTGGCGCCGAGCGTAGTGTCGCGGGACAGCGTCCAGGTCGTGTTGCGGGAGAGAACGTCGATTTCACCGGATTGCAGAGCCGTGAAGCGATCCTTGGCCGACAGCGGCACGAACTTGACCTTGGTCGGATCGTTGAAAATGGTGGCAGCGATCGCACGGCAGACGTCGACATCGAGTCCGGTCCAGTTGCCCTTGTCGTCGGGCGAGGAGAACCCCGGCAGTCCCTGGCTCACACCGCAGGACAACATGCCGCGGTCCTTGACCGTCTTGAGCGTTTGCGCGGTCGCAGAGTGGGCTGAAAGACCGGCAACAATGGCAACAGTAAAAACGAGATATGCGCGTTTCATGGCGAGGCCTTTCGAGGGTCGTCCGGAACGAGTTACTTAACATCGCCAGTGCCGATGGGCCAACCAAGCGATCCGCCATTGCGAAAACCCGGCCCAAATGGGCGGGCTGCCCCATAATCCGGTTCAGGGTGAAATCGCGGTCGCGGCAGGCCCCTCAACAACAGCGACGGATGGTTAGCTGGCATCACAGAACGACTGGCCGGCCCGGTCAAGGGGTTGACGCACGTCTTCTCTGTCCTGCTATTAACCATTCCGCCAGCGAGGCCAGGCTTCAGCGGGCTTCGACGTGGCAAGGATACCGGAAAACCATTGGGCGACGGAAAAATGAGCGCATCAGGAGATGAACGGCGGACCACTTCGCAGAAGGTGGAAACGACGCTGGTGACCGCAGGCCGCGACACCAGGGCGCAGAAGGGCTTCGTCAATCCGCCCGTCGTCCATGGTTCCACCGTGCTCTATCCGACGGCAGACGATTTGCGTGCCCATCGCGGTGAGTTCCGGTATGGCCGTCTCGGAACGCCCACAACAAGGGCTCTGCAGGAGGCGATGATGGAGCTGGAAGGCCGGCAATGCGCCGGCGTCGGTATCGCGCCTTCGGGTCTGTCGGCCATCACCACCGCGCTGCTCGCCGTTTTGAAGTCGGGCGATCATCTTCTGGTCTGCGACAATGTTTATTTGCCCACGCGCAATTTCTGCGATCGTTTTCTTGCCCGCTTTGGCGTCGAGATCACTTATTTCGATCCGTTGATCGGTTCCGGCATCGCGGAGCTGTTTAGGCCGAACACAAGGGCGGTGCTGGTCGAGGCTCCCGGGTCGCAGTCGTTTGAAATGCCCGATGTTCCCGCCATCGCTTCGGTCGCGCACGCGCGCGGCGCGATCATGATCGACGACAACACGTGGGCAACCCCGTTGTATCACCGCTCGCTGGAACAGGGCGTGGACATCAGCATACAGGCCGCCACCAAATATATCGGCGGACATTCCGACATCATGTTCGGGACCATTTCGGCAAACGCCACCACCTGGCCGACGATTGCCGAGTCGATCCGCCTGCTCGGCGTCTGCGCCGGGCCGGATGACGTTTTTCTCGCGATCCGCGGCTTGCGGACACTCTCGGTGCGGCTTGCGCAGCATTACAAATCCGGAATTGAAGTGGCACGATGGCTTGCGGCGCGACCAGAAGTGATCAGGGTGCTGCACCCGGCTCTTGAGGGCGACCCGGGCCATCAGATCTGGAAACGCGACTTTACCGGCGCGTCCGGCCTGTTCAGCATCGTCCTGAAACCGGCGCCGCAAGAGGCCGTCGACGCGCTTCTCAATAGCCTCAAACTGTTTGGCATGGGCTTTTCATGGGGTGGCTTCGAAAGCCTGGCCGTCCCGTTCGATTGCACCTGCTATCGCACCGCCACCAGGTGGCAGCCGGGTGGCCCCGCCGTGAGACTCCATATCGGACTGGAAAACGTCGAGGACCTCAAGGCCGACCTTGCCCGCGGATTTGATGCCTTCAACCGCCACACTAGTGGTGTTTAGGATTTGACGTTCGCTCGTGAACCTGCGGCCAGATGGGGAGCGAATGTCAAATCCACTCCACTCGTCCGCTTTTTAATGAGCATCGGCAGGCCATGCGCAGGCCTCAGCGTCACGCGAAGCATCGGCCATACCTTGTGGCCCGGACAAAGCGCGAAATCGAAGTTCTTGACGATTGCCGCCAGCACAAGTGTCGCCTCCTGCAATGCGAACGCGGATCCGATGCATTTCCGCGGCCCGACCCCGAACGGAAGATAGGCGAAGCGATCGATCATGGAACCCTGATTTCCGAGGAAACGGCTGGGATCAAACACGTCCGGTCGATCCCAAAGCGAGCGGTGCCGGTGCAGGACGTAAGGCGATATCACGATTAGCGAGCCCTGCCTGACGCGCTCGCCGCCCAACTCATCCTCGCCCAGCGCAACGCGACTGATTGCGGCGATCGGCGGATAAAGACGGATGGCCTCTTCAATGACGGCGCGCGTTGCAACGAGACGATCCGGAACATCGGCCGATCCAGCCTTCATTGCGCTGTCGACTTCGGGCTTGACGCGCTCCCGCCATTCCACCGATTGGGAGAGCAGGAACAGAGCCCAACTCAGCGTATTCGCCGTCGTTTCGTGACCCGCCGCGATGAAGGTCAGGATGTTGGATCGCAGCTCGGCTTCGGTGAAAGCCTCGGTTTGGGAATCGAACGCCCGCAAGAGATGCGTCAACAAGTCGTTTGGCGCGCAATCCGGCCTCTCGGCTAAAATCCGCCGGCGAGCGGAGATCACGCGATCGACTTTGGTTTCGAAAAATTTCAGCGTCCGATGAATTCGTATCCGTCCCAAGCGCGGGACGAAGTCGGGTACGCCAAGAATATCGAGCGGGCTGATTTTTCCGATGGTGTTGAAATAGACGGCCATCGCGATCCGGATGTCCTCGGCATACGATCCTAGCCCGTCCGAAAAGATGGTGCGCTCGAGCACGTCGAGCGTCAGCCTCGTCATTTCGGCCACGACCTCGATTGTCGTCCCATCTCCAAGGTTGGCCCATCGTTTGATGAGATCGTCGGCAGCCCCCGCCATCGCCGGCCCAAATTCCAGCACCTGCCTGCGCGCGAACATCGGCGCAAGCAGTTTTCGCTGGATTCGCCATTGCTCGCCTTCCACACTCAACAGGCCGTCATTCAGTCCCGCTGACAGCACCCGAAGCTGGAAGCGGTCCTTGCGGTAGTTCGCAGGGTTATCAAGCAGAACGTGACGAATACTGCGAGGTTCGTGCACCAGCAACACGTGCCCGATCGGCAGTCCGCCCGAAACGACGGGTTGCTCGAAATGCTGCCTGGCCCAGCACTCCAGCGGGTTGCGCTTGAGCGTGCGAAGCAGGGCGATCGGGCCCAATGGATGGGCCTGCGGGCTTGGCGCCGGAGGAATGTAGGCCTGACCCGGACCGGTTCTTGCGACCTGGAGCATAAAAAAATGAACCCATCGATCGTCTAAAAGAAAATAAAACGCGCCCGGAGCTGGCTGGGTTCCTAGCCAGCGTTGCCGTTAACCAATTGCTCAACCTTAGTGCGGAATGAGAGTAGCCCTTTCCAACCGATGCGGACACGAAAAGGGCGGCCAGTGCCGCCCTTTTCGCTTTTGCTCTTGCTGTTCGAGGCAGTTGAATCATGGCCGGCATTAATTCGCCAGCGCATTGGGCCGTATCTGGATGTGAACGGCGCGCGGCTTCGAACCCTTGCCACCTTCCATCAACCACGGCACACGGTCGCCGCTTGAACTCCACAACCCCCGGCCCTTCCATCCGGCATTCGGATCGTCGATGCGGGCATCAAGGCCCTTGGCGAAGAAGCCGATCGGGTACGGAATGCGCAGCATCACCATCTGCCCGTCCTTGAAGGCCACGAAGCCGTCATTGAGATTAGCGGTGGAGATCGGGACGTTCTCGCCCAGGCCCACCGCGTTGTGCTGATCAACCCAGGTATAGTAGCTCGCCTCCGCGCTCGTGTTTTCGAAGCCCTCAAACCCCGGACCCGGATATTTGTAGAACGCAAAACCTTCCGGGCAGTGGTTGCCGGTCGCATTCGGCCCGTTGAGCTGGTTCTTGCATTTGCGCCGATCAAAGCTGATCAGGCTTCCGTTCGAGCCCGAGCCCCAAACCACGCCGTCCCTGTCGATGTCTCCGCCGCGGACGCCGATGCCTTCCTTCGGAATGGCATAGAATTCCGACAGCTTCGTTTTCGGATCGAACCGGATGAAGCCGGGCGTGCCGGCGAATACATTGAAGGTGTACCAGACCGAGCCATCGGTCGGATGCGGCATCACCGCGTAGGGCCCCGATCCGGCGATCCGCATATCCTTATCCGCCTGCTGCGGTTGACCCGGTTGGGTGTAGTCATCCACCTTGCCGTTGCCATTGGTATCGAGAACCCACGGCGCCCAGCCCTGCGCCTTCGCCGCATCGCCGGTTTCGTCCCACACCTTCGTATTAACCCAGCCGGCCACCGGACCACTGCCGGAGAGCCACAGCGTATTGTCAGCGTCGTAGCCGAATTGCGGGTGATGGGTGCCGAAGCAGGTATCGATGAAGCTGTATTTCATGGTTTTGGGATCGAGCATCGATATTTGCCGGCCCGAACGTTCGAGCGGAAATGCCTTGGCCGATGGATGGTCGGAGCCCTTCTTGCAGAAATCAGGGTTTTCGATACCGCGCACGGCGGCGGCAAACCATACCCGACCTTTGCCGTCGAACATTCCGTTGTGATTGTTTGCCTTCTGGCTCCAGATTTTCTCCTCACCCCAATAGGCCGATGCGCCGATTGGCTTCGGCGTGGCATTGGGATGCAAGGGCGGCCCGAACGATTCCGGTGCGTTCGGATCGGCGACCGGCATCTTGAAGAACGTCACCGTGCTCGTCTTGGGATCGAGGATCGGCATGTAGTCGGAGGAATATTCGTTCGATCCAAATAACGGACCGTAGGCGTTGACCGTCGGGTTGCGCCGGTCCGATGAAATCAGGTCGTGCACGAAATGCTTCTCGGTCGCCCATTCCCACGAGGAGATAACCACGTTGCGT
>Ga0307474_10003235_pt1 | contig 11756 bp, 9 predicted proteins | sample atmos_gasesECM1C_2_FD_203312 | JGI IMG/M metagenome (GOLD analysis project Ga0307474, IMG submission 203312) | Hardwood forest soil microbial communities from Morgan-Monroe State Forest, Indiana, United States - atmos_gasesECM1C_05 | ecosystem: Environmental > Terrestrial > Soil > Temperate... | reverse complement strand
ACACCGCAGATCGTCTGCGGCTGGGAGGACGACCCGGACCTCTTTGCCGCCACCTTCCCCATGGACCTGCGGCCGCAGGGTCCCGAGATCATCCGTACCTGGCTCTTCGCCACTCTGTTGCGGTCGCACCTCGAGCACGACGAGGTGCCGTGGAAGCACACGACCATCAATGGGTGGATTCTCGACCCGGACCGCAAGAAGATGTCCAAGTCGAAGGGCAACGTCGTCACGCCGATGGCACTGCTCGAACAGTACGGCTCCGATGCGGTGCGCTACTGGGCCTGCAACGGCCGCCCCGGGACCGACACCGCCCTCGACGAAGGGGTCATGAAGATCGGCCGGCGCCTGGCCATCAAGATCCTCAACGCGTCGAAGTTCGCGCTCGGGCGGCTCGGTGACGGGCCGGTTCCAGGGCTCGACGCGGTCCACGACGCCCTCGACGTGGCGCTGCTCGCGGAGCTGGCGAGTCTGGTCGACGGCGCCACCGCCGCGCACGAGGGCTTCGACTACGCCCGCGCGCTCGAGCTGACCGAGGGCTTCTTCTGGTCCTTCTGCGACGACTACGTCGAGCTCGTCAAGACCCGCGCCTATGGGGAGGGCTCGACCGGTGGGGCCGAGTCGGCGCGTGCCACCCTCGCCATCGCGCTGTCCGCCCTGCTCCGCCTCTTCGCACCCTTCCTCCCGTTCGTGACCGAAGAGGTGTGGAGCTGGTGGCAGGAGGGCTCGGTGCACCGGGCGCCCTGGCCGACGGTGGCCGAGGTGGGGCCGCACGCCGGCGCCGAGCCCGCGGTGCTCGACGTGGCGGCAGAGGTGCTCGGCGCCATCCGGCGCGAGAAGACGTCGCACAAGCGCTCCATGCGGGCCCGCGTCGCGACCCTCACGGTGACCGCGCCACCCGCGGTCCTTCTCGACGTCGAGGCGGCGCGCAACGACATCGTCGATGCCGGCGGAGTGGACGACTTCGTGACGCAGGAGGACGAGGCCCTCCGGGTCGACGTGGTGCTGGCCGACGAGGCCTGAGCGACAGCGCTAGCCGAGCGTCTCGGCGCCGAGATACGCGCTGACCACCTCGGATCGGATGTCGGCGGGCTTTCCCTGCTTGACCAACGATCCGTTGACCATGATCGCCGCTTGGTCCGCGAACGACAGCGCCGTCTGGACGAACTGCTCCACCATCACGATGGTCAGGCCCTCCGACGCGACCAGCTGGCCGACGACCTCGTAGAGCCGGTCGACGATGATCGGTGCCAAGCCCATGGAGAGCTCGTCGAGCAGAAGGATCTCCGGCTCCGTCGTCAGGGCCCGGGCCATGGCGAGCATCCGCTGCTCGCCACCCGACAACGTGCCCGCGAGCTGCTTGCGCCGGTTCGCCAGCGCGGGAAACCGAGCGAAGGCCTGCTCCTCCACCGTCGCGCTCTTCAGGCCGGCCTGGCGGAACGTGTACATGAGGAGGTTCTCCGACACCGTGAGGTTGGGAAAGATGGATCGTCCCTCCGGGATCATGCACACGCCCGACCGAGCCAGATGCTCGGTCGCGTTCCTCTTGAGGGGACGGCCCGACACCTCGACCGTGCCCGCCGTCAGGGGGATCTGTCCTGATATCGCGTTGAGGAACGTCGTCTTGCCCGCGCCGTTGGGGCCGAGCAATGCCATGGAGGTGCCGGATCGCACGTCGAGTGAGACGCCGTGCAGCACCTCGATGCGGCCGTAGCCGGCGCGCACGTCGAACGCGGACAGGGCGAGAGGCGACGAGCCGGTGGCGGCGGGCTCGCCGTCGGCGGGGCCAACCTCACGAGCAACGGGCGTCGCGTCGCGGACGGCGATGGGCGCAGGCGTCTCCTCTTTCGTGTCCCCGCCGAGGTACGCCTCCTGGACGGCGCGGTCGGCCTGGACCGCGGCGGGATCACCGCGTGCGATGACGGAGCCGTTGTCGAGCACGTCGACCCGAGCGCAGACCGACATCACGAGCGTCATGTCGTGCTCGACCAGGAGGACACCCATGCCCTCGGACGCCAGCTGCTCGAGGACGTCGCCGACGCTCCGCGTCTCCTCCGCGTTGAGGCCGGAGCTCGGCTCATCGAGGAGCAGGACCGAGGGCGTGGTGGCGAGGGCGCGCGCCATCTCGACGAGACGGGCGAGACCCGTCGGCAGTGAGTCGCTGGGCTCGTCGGCCACGTGGAGGATGCCCACGCGCGCCAGCTGGTATTCCGCCTCCTCGGCCGGGGTTCTCCCACTGGTGAGCTTGTGCTGCTGCACCTCCGCCGCCATCTGCACGTTGTCGCGGGCGGTCAGCGTGCCGAACAACTCGAGACGCTGAAACGTTCGTCCGAGTCCCAGCCGGGCCCGGGCGTGGGGCCGATAGCCGGTCACGTCCCGCTCGCGCAGGAGCACCTGGCCGTTCGTCGGGCGCTGGAGGCCGGTGACGACGTTGAACAACGTCGTCTTCCCGGCGCCGTTCGGACCGATCAGCCCGTGGATCTCCCCCGGCGCGACGTCGAGGGTGACGGCATCGAGCGCCTGCAGCCCCCCGAACCGCACGGAGACGTCCTTGACGGTCAGCACCGAGCCCTCTGCGTCAGCCAACGGAGCCGACCTCCGTCCGCAACCCACCGGGGATCTCCGAGGGTGGCCCCGTGCGCGCCCCGGCGCGCCGGGCCGCTCGCCACTCGTCCAGCCGTGTGAACATCAGGCCGAGGCCGTAGGGATTGCGACCCACCGCGATGATGCCGACCCCGAAGCCGATGTACGTCAACCCCTTGAACCCCGACCAGACGTTGGCGGTGAGCCAGGTGGTCAGGATCGGCAGGAAAGCCACCGCGAGGCCCGCCCACACCGCGCCGGTGAGCACGGTGATGCCCGCGAGGGCGACGGCCACGAACAACACGAGGCTGTTCACGAAACCGAACTGCGAGAACGACACGACTCGGTCCATCCCGCCGTAGAGCGCGCCCGCGAGACCGGCGATGCCCCCGGCCACCACGAATGCGACCAGCCTGGTCCGGATGATGCTCATGCCCACCGTGGCGCAGGCCGCCTGGCTGTCGCTCATGGCGACGAGCCGACGGCCGAACGGACCCCGGCGCAATGCACCCACGCCGATGAGGCAGACGGCGAAGACGATCGCCACGAGCACCATGAAGGCCCGGTCGGTGGTGAAGCGCATCCCGAAGATGTCGGGGCGCCCCACGCTCATCGAGCCGCTGGGGAGGACCGACGGGTTCGTGAAGAAGAGCTGGTCCATCAGGACGGCGAAGGCCAACGTGGCCAAGGCCATGTAGAGCGCGCGAAGCCGGATCGCCGGGAGGGCAAGGATTCCTCCGGCGGCGGCGCACAACCCGATGGCCGCGACCACGCCGAGGACGGAATCGCCGCCGCCGACCTTGGACATGGCCCAGGCGCCCAGCCCCATCAACGTGAACTGGCACAACCAGACCTGTCCGCCGTAGCCCGACAGCAGCACGAGGGACAGCGCACCGAGCCCGATGGTCAGGGCCAGCCCCAGGGCGGACAGGTTGTTCCCCGTGACGAACTCGCCCACGAGCAGCGTGACCGCCACGAGCAGCGCCGCGCCGATGAGCGTGGACCCCAGGCTGGCGGGTTTCGGGGGCCGCAAGCGAACCACGCGGCCGACGGTCAGCTTGGACTGGGGCAGCAGGAGGAGCGCGACAATGAGTAACCCCATCGGCAGGATCGCGGTGACGTAATTCAGGTAACTCGCCGGGACGTACCCAACGGCCAGCGACTCGCCGACGCCGAGGATCATCGCCCCGAGGAACGTGTAGGGCAGGCTGCTCAGACGCCCGACGATGGCGGCGGCGTAGCCGAAGATCACAAGCTCCGAGAGGATGGCGATGCTCATGCCGGATCCGGGCGCGAGGAGGATCCCCGCCAGGCCGGCGAGCATGAAGCCGACGATCCAGGCGAAGCCGGCGATCCGGTTCGTGCGGGCACCGGTCAGCGAGGCGAGGCTGGGGTCGTCGACGACGGCGCGCATGGAGACACCGACGCGCGTCAGTTTGAAGAGTGCCCACAGCGCCAGCGCAACGACGACCGCGCAACCGATCGTGATCAGCTGCTCATACGTGAGCGTGACCCCGAACACGGTGACCTGATCGCCGAGGAACCATTCCGGCAGGTTGCGCGTGATCGTCTGGTCCCAGATGGTCTGCACCACGCCGTAGAGCACCAGGAACAGGCCGAGGGTCACCACGATCATGGTGCTGAGCGCCGCGCCGTAGAGCGGCCGCATGAGGACGCGCTCCACCAAGAGCGCGAACGCCGGAGCGAAGACGAAGAGCACCAGCACCAGCGACAGCACGGGGTTCCAGCCCCAGCCCTGCCAGAGCTGCCAGTACAGGTAGGCCATCAGCATGCCCACGGCGCCGTGGGCGAAGTTGAAGACCCCCGTGGACTTGTAGGTGACCACGAGGCCACTCGCGGTCACGGCATAGATCGACCCCGTGACCAACCCGGCGATGACGAAGCTGACGAACTCGTTCACGACGTCTGCATGCCCATCAGTGCAGCACTACGGCGGGACGAGACCGGCGGGCTAGCGCGAGATGCCCTTGTAGCTGCTGGGGTAGAAGCCCCCGGGGCTGCAGACGAAGCCGGCCTTCGGGTCGGGCGCGATGCGATGCCATTTCCCGTTGTTGTACTCCGCCGCGATCCAGCACTGCCCCGGGATCTTCTTGGCCGGATCCTGCGTCGTGATGAGGCCGTTGGCATTGAATGACGTGATCTTGTTGAGCTGCGCGTCCAGGCTCGCCCGCGTCGGGTTGGCGCCCGCACCTTTGAGCGCCTGGACGAACATCTCGGCGCTGATCCAGCCGTACAGCGTGTAGAGGTCGAGCTGCGTCTGCGGGTCGACCTTCTTGGCCCAGTGGTCGAAGGTGGCCACGGCCGGGATCACCCCGGCGTCCTCTCCCATGTACAGCGCGGTGACGGTAGTCAAGAGCGCCCCGTTGCCGGCCGCGCCGGGGTTGAACCCCGCCTCGTACGCGGAGGCTCCGGTGAAGAACAGCGCGTTGAGACCCTCCTGTTTGTTCTCCTGGGCCATGGTGGAGATGTACGCGCCTTGTTGGGTGAGCTCCATGATCATTTTCACGCCGGAGTTCTTCATCTTGATCATGTCGGGCAGGAACGAGGTCTCCGTGAAGCTGGCGTCACGGTCGTACACCCAGTTGTAGCCAAGGCTGTTCGTCAGGTTGTGGAACGTGTGCTCCGCCGTCACGGCGGTGGCTGCGGAGTTCGAGCCGATGTAGCCGACCGACTTGACGTCCTGGGGGTACTTGCTCTTGAGCCACTTGAACGGGCCCACGGCCTCGCCGCCGTTGACCACGGGAATCGGCGCATACACGTTGGGATCCAAGTCGAGCTTCGGGTCCAGTGTCTGGGTGATCATCGGCACCTTGTTGGCGTCGATGGCGGACTGCTCGGCGCCGTCGAGGAGCGAGAAGCCGCCCACGATGGCGAAGTCGTTGGCGGCAATGTTCTGGGCATCGTTGGTGACGGTGCCGGAAGAGAAGGCGCTGTCCATGCCATTGATGTTCAGCTTGCGGCCGTTCACGCCGCCCTGGCTGTTGATCATGGCGAAGTAGGCCTGCGTGCCGACCTTGGCGCCCTCGAACAGCCCGGCGATCGGCGCGGAGATGTCGCTGATGGAGCCGACCGTGATGGAGTTCGCCGTCACGCCCGGCGTCGTCGAGGCCGGCTGCGCGCCGGCCGGGCCAGCGAGCGCACCGGCGCCCACCACGAGCGACCCGGCGAGGACCGAGCCGCCTGCCAGCGCCTTGAAGACCCGCCCATTCCGGCCGGACGATCGATGCCGCGCCCCCACAACCTTGGTGTTCCCCACTGCCACCCCTTCTCCTACTCGGTCGCCGTCGAGCCAGCCCCCCGGCCCGATCTGACGCGACGTCAGATGCCGCGGGGCGACTCTATGTCAGAAACATTTCGGGTGGCGTTCACATCCATTGCGGCCGGGCGGGCCGCAGCATGGACGGCACGGGCGGCCTCCAGGAAGTCCCCCACGGCCGACGTCGTGGCCAGGCACCGCAACGAGGCCACGACGTCGAAGGCGTGCTGGGCCAGGGGCAGCTCGGCGTAGGCGACCGGTGAACCGGACACCGCCCGCAAACGCTGGACGAACGTCCGTGCCATCTCGAACGGGACGAGGGTGTCGTTCGCACCTTGCAGCACGAAGAACGGAGGTGCGCCGGCGTGGACCCGGCAGGTGGGCGAAGCAGCGCGGAACACCTCGGGGTGTTCGGACTCCTTGACCTTCATGACGGTCTTCTCGAGCATCTCGACCATCCCGGGACCGAAGATGGCCGAGCCCTCGGGCGACGACGTGAGGTCCATCACGCCGTAGAACGGGACGCAGGCTTGCACCGACGTGTCCGCCTCCTCGAAGCCGGGCTGGAACGCAGGGTCCCCGGCGGTGAGTGCCGCCAGGGCACAGAGGTGTCCCCCGGCGGAGCCCCCGCTGATGGCGATGAAGCCGGGGTCACCGCCGTATTCGGCGACGTGTTGCTTGACCCAGGCGAGCGCGCGCTTGACGTCGACCATGTGGTCGGGCCAGGTTCCCTTGGGGCTGAGCCGGTAGTTGATGGCGACGCAGACCCAGCCCCGGGCCACCAGCTCGAACATCATCGGCTTGCCCTGCTCACGCTTGTCGCCGATGACCCATCCGCCACCGTGGACGTAGACCATGACCGGTGCCTTTTCGCGCGGCACGAGGCGGGACCGGTAGACGTCGAGGCGGTGGCGCGGACGCCCGTCCCCCCAGTAGTCCACGTTGCGCGTGATCTGGACGGCGCGCGACTTCATGGGGATGGCCCGGGTGACGCGCCACCACCGGCCCCACGCCGGTGCGGTCGGCTGGGTCGGGACCGGGAAGTCGGCGCTGCGCACCTCGGCCAGTGCGGCGGCGGTCACGTCAGCCGCCCGGAGGCCCGAGACGCCCAGACCGACCAGGCCGATCCAGCCGGCAAAGGCGAAAGCCAGCCCGAGCCACCCGGCCCAGGAATCGAGGGCGCCGAACTCGATGAAGAGGATCGTGGCGATCACCTGCCAGACGATGTTCTGGAGGGCCAGCTCGCTCGTCCAGCTGGCCAAGACGAAGCTGACGATGGTCAGTGGCTCGCGCCGGATGGGCCGGTAGGACAAGGCGACGGCGACGGCCCCGATGACGGTGACGGCCAAATAGGCGTACGGCACCCCTCCATCATCGCAAGAACGGCCGGCGGCGCGCCCGCCCTGGTGGGAGGGCATTCCCAGTTGCCCCGCCGCCCGACTTGGTGCGAGGTTATGGGCGAGGGGTAGGGAGCAAGGAGCACCCATGACACCCGAACGGCTGAGCGGGCTCGACGCGAGCTTCCTCTACATGGAGACGCCGACGCTGCACATGCACGTGGCGATGGCGGCCGTCTTCGACCCGTCGACCGTGCCCGGCGGCTACTCGTTCCGACGCGTGCGCCAGCTCATCAGCGACCGCATCCCGCTGGCCCCGGTGTTCCAGCGTCGCCTGGTGGAGGTGCCGCTGCGCCTCGGCTTTCCCGTGTGGGTGGACGACCCCGAGTTCGACATCGACAACCACCTCCGGCGGGCGGCACTGCCCGCACCGGGCGGCCTGCGCGAGCTCGGCGACTTCGCGGCCGACGTGATCAGCCGCCAGCTCCACCGCGACCGCCCGCTGTGGGAGATGTGGATCGTGGAGGGCGTGGAGGACGGGAAGATCGCGCTCGTCACCAAGATGCACCACAGCACGATCGACGGTGTCTCGGGGGCAGAGCTGCTCGGGGTGCTCTTTGACCTGGAGCCCGACCCGCCCGAGAGCGTGCCGTCGACAGCGCGCCCGCTCGACACGCACATCCCCTCGGGCCTCGAGCTGACCTCGCAGGCGCTCGTGGCGAACCTCGTCGCGCCGTTCGACATGGGCCGCATGATGCTGCGGACGACGCGCAGCCTCCTCGGAATCCGCCGCGTCCGGCGTGCACTGCCGGGGTCGCAAAAAGGGGCGCTCCCGTTGACCGCGCCGCGCACCTCGATCAACGCCGCCGTGCACGCCCGGCGCCGGGTCGCCTTCGCCGCCGCCAGCCTGGCCGACGCCAAGACGCTCAAGAACAAGATGGGTACGACGGTCAACGACGTCGTGCTGGCCATGGTGACCGGAGCACTGCGCAGCTACCTGCAGGCCGGCGACGAGCTGCCCGAGATCCCACTGGTCTCGGTCGTGCCGGTCTCGGTGACGCCCGACGTGGCGGAGCTCAAGGGGTCCAACAAGGTGTCGTCGATGTTCGTGCAGCTGCCGACCCATCTCGAGGACCCGCTCGAGCGACTGGCCGTCATCCACGAAGGCACCAAGGGCGCGAAGGAGGAGCACAAGGCGCTGGGCGCATCGATGCTGCAGAACTGGGCCGAGCACGCGTCCCCCAACGTCTTTGCCGCGGCGGCGCGCCTCTACACCGGGATGCGCCTGGCCGACCGGCACCGCCCCGTTGCCAATCTCGTCGTCTCCAACGTGCCTGGCCCGGACTTCCCCCTGTACCTCGGGGGCAGCCAGATGCTGGGCATGTTCCCGCTCGGGCCCGTGATGGACGGCATGGGCCTCAACATCACGATCATGAGCTACATGGGTGTCCTCTATTGGGGATTGGCATCAGACGCGCGGGCGGTGCCGCGCCTGTGGGACATCGCCGCCGCCATTCCCCACGCGCTCACCGAGCTGATGGAGGCGGCCGGACTCGAGTCCGAACCCTTCGACGTGCCGATCCACCTCGGCCCGGGCATGCCGCCGACCGCGCGCTGGGTCCGCTCGGCGGCGTCGTTGGAGAGCGGTGCGACCGGTAGCGTGAGCGCATGACGGTTCGAGAGCTCGGCCACCTCGTCCTCTACGTGCGCGACGTGCGGCGCTCCGCCGCCTTCTACCGCGACGTGCTTGGCTGGCGGCAGATCCTGCCGGAGCCGGGCACCGATCCGGTGGGCGCGGCGGCGTTCTCGTCGGGACGCACCCACCACGAGCTGCTGCTCATCGAGGTCGGGGCGGACGCCACACCCATCCCGCCGGGACGCCGTGTGGGCATGTACCACTTCGGCCTCAAGGTCGGCGACAGCGACGACGAGCTCCGGTCCGCGCTGAAGGCCGTGCAGGACGCCGGCGCGACGGTCGTGGGCACCTCGGACCACACGGTCACCCACAGCCTCTACATCCTCGACCCGGACGGCAACGAGATCGAGCTCTATGTCGACGTGCCCGGGGTCGACTGGCAGTCGCACCCCGAGCTCGTCGGCGCTGCCATCCGCCCGCTGAAGCTCTGAGGCTTCCAGACCCGATGGTGCCCGCCGCCCCACGCGGCGCCCCAGCCCCTCTCGTCCACACCGACGACGACGGCGCGCGGGCCGCAGCAGTCACGCTGCAGCGCGGTGGCGTCGTCGTGGTGCCGACCGACACCGTCTACGGGCTCTCGGCGCGTCCCGAAGACCCCGACGCGGTGCAGGCCATCTACCGCGCCAAGGGACGGCCCGGCGGGATGCACCTGCCCGTCCTGGCCGCCTCGTTGGACCAGGTACGGGCGCTCGGCGTGGACCTCACGGCCGCGGCAGGCGTGTTGGCGGCACGGTGGTGGCCGGGCCCGCTCACGCTCGCCTTCGGGTTCGACGCCAGTGCCCCCCGGCCGGACTGGCTCGCCGGGCGCGACGAGGTCGCGGTCAGGATCCCCGACCATCCCTTCCTGCGCGGCTTGCTGCGCGCGACGGGGGTGCTGCTCGTGACGAGCGCCAACCCCCACGGCGCACCCACCGCGCTGGTCGCGGGCGACGTGGCGGCCAGCCTCGACGACTCGGTGGACCTGGTCGTCGACGGCGGCGAGCTCACCGAGGTGCCCTCCACGTTGGTGAACGTGCGCGGTGAGCAGGCCGTGGTGGAACGGGAGGGCGTCATCCCGCGCGCCGAGATCGACGAGGCGCTGGCGGGGTTGCAGTGACCCGCACCTTGTTGGCCATCGAGACGTCGTGCGACGAAACGGCCGCCGCCGTCGTCGACGAAGGGCTCGAGGTGCGCTCCTCGGTCGTGGCGAGCCAGGTGGAACTGCACGCGGATTTCGGTGGCGTGGTGCCCGAGCTGGCGAGCCGCGCCCACACCGAGACCATCACGCCGGTCGTCGCGCGCGCGCTCGAGGAGGCCGGCGTCGCGGGCCCTGACCTCGATGCGGTGGCGGTCACGTCCGGACCCGGTCTGGTGGGTGCGCTGCTGGTGGGCATCGCGACAGCCAAGGCGCTCGGGCTGGGCTGGGGCATCCCGGTCGTGGGCGTCAACCACCTGGAGGGGCACCTGGCCAGCGTGTACCTGGCCGACCGCGAGGTGCCGTTCCCGCAGACAGCGCTGTTGGTCTCGGGCGGCCACTGCATGCTGACGAGGGCGGCCGTCGCGGGGCACTACGAGCTCCTCGGTGAGACCGTGGACGACTCCATCGGCGAGGCCTACGACAAGGTCGCCCGCTTCCTCGGGCTGGGCTACCCCGGGGGCCCGGTGCTGGACCGGCTCGCCGCCGACGGCGAGGACCGCCTCGGGTTCCCGCGCCCGATGCTCGCCGACGGCTACGCGTTCTCCTTCTCGGGTCTCAAGACGGCGGTGGTCAACTACGTGCGGTCGGACCCTGCCTTCGCGGTGGAAGAGGTGGCGGCGTCGTTCGTCGCCGCCTGCATGGACGTGCTCATCGCGAAGCTGCGGCGCGCGCTCGAAGAGTTCGGCGACCCGGCCCTGGCGATCGTGGGTGGCGTCGCTGCAAGCCCGGTCCTACGCGCACGGGCCCAGTCGCTCGCCGATGAGTTCGGCACACGGCTGCTCATCCCACCGCAGAAGATGGCGACGGACAATGCCGCGATGATCGGCGTGGCTGCGTGGCACAAGCTCGCGGTGCTCGGCCCGAGCGACCCGTCGTTCGGACCCGAGCCGGATCTGCGGCTGCAGTTCTCCTAGGTCCTGATGTTCAACGGCAGGCGCTCGCGACGACGGGCTCCGCGCAATCGCCGGGTATGTCGCCGCGGTTGCTTTGCCTCTTGACGATGCCGGTGCATTCATCATCGTCGGTCGACCAAAGCGTGCCCGACGTCGCCTGAGTTAGGCCTGAGAGTGAATTGCATTGGTTTTAAAAGGTTTTTGAGCGGGTAATCATGTGTCGGACTCGCCCGGCAATCGCCAGGCCGGGCGAATCCACTTGGCGACGGCCCCCGGATGTCTTTGACGCATCCGGGGGCTGCTTCGCGTTTCGTCAACTCTCGCGAGAGGACGCGAATCGTGTCCGCGTCTTTCATGCGTCGCCGGGAACGGATCGTTGCAAAGTGCGTTTGTCACGATTTTGCTCTGGGTAGGCGTATTCGCAGCAACGCAACTTGCTGAGAAAGGAAGTACTACTCATGGTTGGGGCTGGAGGACTTGTCGTCAGCATCATCGTCTTTGCAGTCGGGGCCATCCTCGATTGGGCGGTCACCGTCACGCCGTATCAACACGGTTTCAACGTCAACAAGGTCGGGGTAATTCTGATGATTGTCGGTGTCGTTGGTGCCGTGCTGTCGATCATCGTGATGGTGCTCGGCAACACTCGCCGCCAGCGCACCATCGTCGACGACGGCCGCGGCAACGTGGTGCGTCGGGTCGACTCGAACTACTAGAGCTGTCCAAGGAGGAGGGACTTTTGCCATGCTGTTACTGCTTGCACTATTGCTGGTTTTGATCATGTTCGGTGCGGGGTTCG
>Ga0307474_10003234_pt1 | contig 11756 bp, 8 predicted proteins | sample atmos_gasesECM1C_2_FD_203312 | JGI IMG/M metagenome (GOLD analysis project Ga0307474, IMG submission 203312) | Hardwood forest soil microbial communities from Morgan-Monroe State Forest, Indiana, United States - atmos_gasesECM1C_05 | ecosystem: Environmental > Terrestrial > Soil > Temperate... | reverse complement strand
AACTGGGGATATAGTTTGTCGTTGTTGAAGTCGCCGGTGAAGTAGAAAAAGCGCCGGGAGAACCAGTCCCAGAGATCGTTATCGACGCACTCGCCACAGTAGGCTTTGACATCGTCGTAGACGCGTTTGCGGAATTCATCATCAGACAACTGGGCGCGGGCGACACCGACGACCGCAAACTCGCGCGAGAGCAGCCCGGCGCGGGCGAGGTTGTAGAGCGCGGGGATCAGCATGCGTCCAGTCAGGTCTCCAGCCGCGCCGAAGATCACCATCACGCAAGGATCGCCCTGCTTCCCGATGCGGGGCAGAGTCGCTGTCGGCTGTTCCGCTACTTGAGCCATCAGAAAATCTCCTATTTCTCCAAGAGGCTGACACGACTAAGCGGTCTTCTTCGTCTTGGCGGCGGCCTCGATGTGGCCGCCGAATTTCTGGCGCATCGCCGATAGCATTTTCTCGGCGAACGTATGCTGCTGGCGCGAGCGAAAGCGCACATACAAGGCTGCGGTCAGAACGTCTGCCGGGACGGCTTCTTCGATCGCTGCCTGAATCGTCCAGCGACCTTCGCCGGAATCCTGCACGTAGCCTTCGTATTCAGAGAGCGTCGGGTTTTCGGTGAGCGCCATCGCCGTCAGATCGAGCAGCCAGGAACTCACGACGCTGCCGCGGCGCCACACCTCGGCGATATCGGGCAGGTTGAGGTCGTATCGAATGTCTTCAGGCAACTCTTTGCTGGTGGCATTCTTGAAAATGTCGAAGCCTTCGGCGTAGGCCTGCATGATGCCGTATTCGATGCCGTTGTGGACCATCTTGACGAAGTGGCCGGAGCCCGACGGACCGCAATGGATATAGCCGTCCTCGGCAGTGCCTCCCAATTTCTCGCGGCCAGGAGTACGAGGAATGTCTCCCTTGCCCGGGGCAAGGGTCTTAAAAATCGGATCGAGTCGCTGCACGGCTTCTTTCGGGCCCCCAATCATCATGCAGTAGCCGCGCTCGAGCCCCCATACGCCGCCGCTGGTTCCAACGTCGATGTAGTCAATGCCCCTGGACTTGAGTTCGCTGGAGCGGCGGACGTCATCTTTGAAGTACGAATTGCCGCCGTCGATGATGGCATCTCCCGATTGCAAGCGCTGCGCGAGCTTCTGGACAGTCTGCTCGGTGGGACCGCCGGCGGGGACCATGATCCAGACGGCGCGAGGAGGAGTGAGTTTCGAGATGAGATCGTCGAGCGAGGTTGAGGCGGTGGCGCCTTCGCCTGCCAGTTGCTTGACTGAGTCGGGGCTGAGATCAGAGACGACCAGTTGATGCCCGCCCTGCATCAGGCGGCGCGTCATGTTCGCGCCCATCCGGCCTAGACCGACCATTCCTAATTGCATGATTGCTCCTTGCTCTGACCGCGGCTTACAAGGCTTTCTGCACAGCTGAATGCAAAGTTGCGAGTCCGGCTTTCAAATTGCTGCCCAGATGCACGCGCAGTGCACGGCGCCCGCGCTCGGCTAGCACCTGGAAGTCGCCGCGGGCTTGCGCGGCCTTCACGATTCCGAATGTGTATTTCTGTCCCGGCACTGGCAGTTCGACCGAATCGTCGCAAGTGATCTGCAGGAATACTCCTGAGTTCGGGCCGCCTTTGTACGCCTGTCCGGTGGAATGCAGGAAGCGTGGGCCGAAACCTAGACAGGTGGCCACATGCTTTTTGTCGCGCACGGAGTGCCGGATCGATTGCAGGCTATGCTCGTTCTCGGCATTCATCTGGATGTAGCCGAGGACGGCAAAATAGTCTCCAGCCTTGATGCGTGACAGGTGGGCCTTGAGGTATCCCGCCAGCGAGTTGTCGCCGCCTGCAGCTTTCGCCAGTTCCGCGGCGTTCTTTTCGTCGGTGAAGAGTTTCGCGCCGGCATCCTCGAGAATTGGCTTCTCCGGGGGAAGAGAGCCCGTTTTCTCGTACTCCGAGGTCAGGTTGCGAGTGGCGATCTTGCTGGCTTCGACATCGGGCTGGTTGAAGGCGTTGATTCCGATGATCGAACCGGCGACGGCAGTGGCGATTTCCCAGCGGAAGAATTCGGCGCCAAGATCGTACGGGTCAGATATCGAGATGCGCACGACCGGATGGCCCGCTTTTTCTATGGCATCGATTTTCGCGTCGTCGCTGGCGTCCGGTGCTGATTCCAGCCGCAGGTAAACGAATACTCGATCATTGCCGTAGACGTTGGGTTGGCTGAGTTCTTCGCGATCGACCGGGATCATGCCTTCCCCATTTTTTCCCGTAGATTCGGCGAGCAATTGCTCCAGCCACGCACCCAGGTCCGAGATGCCGGGCGAGGTGATGATGGTGACTTTGTCACGGCCGGCATTGGCGGCTGTCCCGAGGATCGCGCCAAGCATGGCTCCGGGGTTTTGCTCGACCACGCTGTCTTTGCACGAGCGCATCATGTCGGCGGCACGGCCGAGGAACTTCTTGGTGTCGAGGCCCATGAGCGCGGCTGGCACCATGCCGAAGTTCGACAGCGCCGAGTAGCGGCCACCGATCGACGGTTTTCCGAAGAAGATATGTAGGAAACGATCGGCTTCCGCGACCTGCTGCATCTTCGATCCCGGGTCGGTGATGGCCATGAAATGGCTGCCAGCCTTCGTCACCCCGATGGCCTGTTTCGTTCGCTCGAAGAAGTACTGCTTGAAAATATTGGGCTCGAGCGTGCTGCCCGATTTGCTGGAGACGATAAAGAGAGTCTTCGGAATATCGATCAGGTGCTCAAAAGCCTTCACCTGCGCGGGGTCGGTGGAGTCCAGCACATGCAGCGTGGGATAGTGGGTGAGACGTCCGAAGGTCACGCGCAGAACTTCGGGGCAAAGACTGGATCCACCCATGCCCAGCAGCAGCACATGCTGAAAGCTGCGCTGCTGCACCTCTTTGGCAATCTTCTGGAGTTGATCTTGTTGCGCGATTTGCTCGTCGACAATGTCAAGCCAACCCAGCCAGTTGGCCTCATCGTTACCGGTCCACAGGCTGGCATCGCGCTGCCACAGGCGTTCGACCTTTTTACCCGATTGCCAATCGGCAACGGTTTTGTTCACGGCGGCAGACAAAGGTTCCGGCAGAGAAGCCTTGAGTGTGCTCACAAGTGTGCTCACGGTCCGCCCTCTATCCTTTTGCTTGCGTGCTTTTGGCGACCGCGGCCAGCAGTTTGTCGAAGGCATCAGCGAATAGCTTGACGCCATCGTTGGTCAGTTTGTCGGTGACCTCTTTCATGGAAACGCCGGCGCGCGCCAGGTCGTCCATGACCTTCTTGGCGCCCGATACATCTTCGGTGAGGCTGTTTCGTACGCGGCCGTGAGCGCGGAAGGCGTCAATAGTCGCGGGCGGCATGGTGTCGACGGTGTCAGACCCGATCAGTTCTTCGACATACATCACGTCGCGGTACTGGGGATTTTTTGTGCTGGTGCTGGCCCAGAGCACGCGTTGCGTCTGCGCTCCCTTGGCCGCGAGAGCCTGCCATTTTGCCCCACTGAAAATTTTCAAGTAGCGCTGATAGGTGAGTTTGCCGTTGGCGATCGCGACCTTGCCGAGCAGGCTCTTGAGCAGCGCCTGCTGGCTGGCATCGGAAGTTGACTTCAGTTTTTCGTTCAGCAGAGAGTCGATAAGAGTGTCGATGCGGCTGATAAAGAAGCTGGCGACGCCCGCGATCTTCTTCAAGTTTCCGCCGCGAGCGGCCAAATCTTCGAGGCCTGCGATGTGCGCTTCCGCGACCTTCTCATAGACTTCCTGCGCGAAGAGCAGCGTTACGTTGATGTTGATGCCTTCGCTGATCAGTTGCCGGATGGCGGGAATGCCCTCGGCGGTTCCCGGGACCTTGATCATCACGTTGTCGCGCTTCACCGTTTTCCAGAGGCGGCGGGCCTCATCCATTGTCTCCTGCGTCTTGCGAGCCAGATACGGCGAGACTTCAAGACTCACATAGCCATCCCGAAAATTCGACTCTTGGTATACCGGACGCAGAATGTCGGCGGCATCCTGGATATCGCGGATAGCGATCTGCTCGAAGCGTGCCGTGGCGTCGAGGTCCTTGCGGGAGGCGAGGGTCTTGAGTATGTCGTCGTAGAGCGAACTTTCGCCGATCGCCTTCTCAAAAATGGATGGGTTGGAGGTCATGCCCCGAAGGCCATCTTCCTCGACCATCTGTTTCAGTTTTCCAGTGGTCAGCAGATCGCGGCGGATGTAGTCGAGCCACATGGACTGACCGTAGTTCAGTAATTCTTTTAGCGGATTCTTGGTAGCTTTCGAATTTTCCACAACGCCTGTTGGCTGCATAAGAACCTCTCTATGAGTATTCGTTGAGACGTAGCAGGCTACGTCGTCTCCCAGACACGAACGCCAAGACGTAACGAGTTACGTCTCTACGAAGAAAGCGCGGCGCGTGCTTCTTCGACCACGTGGTCGACGGTGAAACCGAAAAACTTCAACAAATCTTTCAGGGGCGCAGAGGCGCCGAAACGGCGCATACCGATCATGCGTCCTTTAGGACCGACAAAACGGTCCCAACCAGAGGTGGCAGCCATCTCGACAGAGACGCGGGCGGTCACGGAGGAGGGCAACACGCTTTCCCTGTAGCTGGCATCTTGTTGCTCAAAAATCTCCCACGAAGGCATGCTCACCACGCGCGCCTTCACTCCCTCTGCTTTCAACTTCTCGTATGCGTCTACGCAGAGAGATACCTCGCTCCCCGTGCCCATGAGAATTAAATCAGGTTTTCCGCCGGGAGCGTCGGCCAAGACGTAAGCGCCTTTTGCGACGCCAGAGGCAGCCGCGTATTTCGAACGATCGAACGTCGGCATGGCTTGCCGGCTCAGCACGAGCGCCGCCGGTGAATGCCGCAATTGCGCGATGACTTTCCAGCATTCAGTGACTTCATTGGCGTCACCCGGACGCAGCACGATCAAGTTCGGCATGGCGCGAAGGGATGCCAGTTGTTCGATGGGTTGATGTGTGGGCCCGTCTTCGCCAAGGCCGATGGAATCGTGCGTGTAGATGAAAATTGAAGGGATTTCCATCAACGCCGCCAGCCGTATGCTGGGGCGCATGTAGTCGCTGAAATTGAAAAACGTCGCGCCGAAAGCTCGAATGCGGGAGACTGTTAAACCGTTCACGCTGGCCCCCATGACATGTTCGCGCACCCCAAAATGCAGGTTTCGTCCGGCGTACTCGCCCGCCTGAAAATCACCAGCGCCTTCAAATTTCAGAGTTGTCTTGTTCGAGGTTGCCAGGTCGGCGCTGCCACCGATGAGCCAGGGAATGTTTTGCGCGAGGGCATTCAGAACTTTGCCGCCGCTCTCGCGAGTCGCTATGCCTTTAGCGTCAGCGGGAAACGTCGGCAGATTTTTGTCCCAGCCAGGTGGAAGGTCGCCCCGCTGCATGTAACGCAGCCGCTCGGCCATCTCCGGATTCTTCGCCGAATAGTCGCCGAACATCTTCGACCACCGGGTATGCATGTCCCGCCCGCGCTTTCCCACAACCTCGCGGAAATGCTCGCGCACGCCATCGGGCACGAGGAACTTGGCGTCCTCTGGCCATCCGTAGAATTTTTTGACCAGCCTTACTTCCTCTTCGCCCAGCGGCTCGCCATGGGCGGCATTCGTGTCTTGCTTGTGGGGAGAGCCGTAGCCGATGTGGCTGTCGATAATGATTAGAGTTGGGCGGTCGGTACTCTTCTGGAAGACTTCAAACGCTCGCGCCAGCATTTCAAGATCATTCGCGTCCGCGACGCGCGTGACGTTCCAGCCATATCCGACAAAACGCGTGGCGACATCTTCACTGAATGACCATTTTGCCGGTCCGTCGAGCGTGATCGAGTTGTGGTCGTACATCCAGCAAAGGTTGGAGAGCTTCAGATGCCCAGCCAGCGATGCCGCTTCGCCTCCGACGCCCTCCATTAAATCGCCGTCACTGCACATGGCATAAACGTTGAAATCGAAGATCTCGAAACCGGGGCGATTAAAGTTGGCCGCAAGCCACTTGCTCGCGATCGCCATGCCTACGCTGTTTCCGACGCCCTGTCCCAGCGGCCCAGTGGTGGTCTCGATTCCGGAAGTGATGTGCGACTCGGGATGTCCGGGCGTGCGGCTGTTTAATTGGCGGAAACGCTTGAGTTCTTCCATCGGAACAGCGAGTTCATTGGTGATCTCGCCATTCTTTCCCACCTGCCGCACTTCGGCGAGGTACAGCATCGCGTAGAGTAAGGCAGAAGCATGTCCGTTGGAGAGCACGAAGCGGTCGCGATTTGGCCAAGTTGGATCGGCGGGGTCATATCGGAGGAAACGCTCCCAAAGACAATAAGCCACAGGCGCTAATCCCATTGGCGCGCCGGGATGGCCGGAGTTTGCCTGCTGCACAGCGTCGATGGCCAGAGTGCGAATCGTGTTGATGGACAACGTATCCAGTTGCTGTCCTGTGACTAAGAGTTGTTCACTGGCGACCATACGACGATATTCCTCCCGTTAGCCATTCGTTAAGCGAACCTGCTGACAATAACTAATTAGAGTGCCTTATCAAGGATAAGGGTTCAATACGCCACAAAGTGTATCAATTTCCGCGCACGAGTGGATTACGGCATGTTGAAAACTACTGGGATGGGATTCCGCTTACTTTAGCAGCTGAAGATAGCTGCTTTCGCTCTGCGAGGCGCGGGTGGTGTCCTGCACGAATTTAAGGAACTGGCGCAAGCTGTCGCGGTCGCCCGATGACATGCCATCGAATCGCACGCGAACGCCGGTGGCGGGACCGCTCCGGGTGACGACTCCGCTCAGTGCGAAACCTTTAACCCAGATTTTCCCATTGGCGAGCCAAAGGCCGATTTCCACTTTCGCTCCAGACTTGACCGGGCTGGCGGTTTCGACCAGGCAGCCGCCGACGCTGGTATTGGACAGATTTCCCCAGACTGGAGTGGGCGCATCGTCGACGTGCAACTCCACCGCAACAAAGCACTTGATGCGGGGATGGCGGCGGCGGTCGCTACTCCAGTTCGGGCTGAACAGATCGGGCTCAAACGGCGGCGTGGACGATACGGGTGTCGGCATCGGATGAGGCGTCGAAGCAGGGGCAGAAGAAACGTGTGACTGGACGCTACCGGCCGCCCCGGCCTTGATCTCACGCATCGCGGCCAGCAGGGTCTCTTCGCGTTTGTCGGGCGGAGCCTCGCGATAGGCCTGCAGGAGCTTGCCGACGTGCCGGACCAAATCCGGGTCGGAGAGTATTCGGGTCCAGTCGGTTCCGGTTGCTGCACTCATCGACACTTTTCCATTGACGTCATGGGACACTCTAGCTTGGACTGGGCAGGGGCGGCCTTCAAGATGACCTAAGTCACTCTGGGATAAATGTAAGCTGGACGACTTCGGTAGTTTCGATAGGGCCCGGTTCGAACTTCCACTTTCTCACCGCGTCGGCTGCAGCATCGACCAGGACTGGATTTCCACCCATCACGCGAGTGGCGCGTACGCTTCCGTTTGGCCGTACCACCGCTTCCACCTTTACCACACCTTGCAGCCGCATTTTTCTGGCTAGTTCAGGATAGGTCGGGGCGATGCGGGAAGAGACTTTCCGATCTGAGTTCGGGGACGCTGGTGCGCTTTGGGCGGTAGTCAGGCTTGCCAGTCCGAGCAGCGCAATGGCTAAGCATGCGACACGTTGGCGCACATTGTCCTCCTCTGAAAACTTAGCTTAGCGGTGCTGGAAGCAGCCGGGCAAAGTACCGAAGGCCTTGGACCTCCGGAAAAAAGTCCCTGATCAGGTCGGCGGATTCCTGCATCGCCATTTGTGGCAATTGAATCAAACTGCTACAACTTATCTGTAGAAAAGACGAACGTCCTGGGTCTCTTTCGAATCGCAGCGGGCGTTCCCCCCTCAAAAAAGATGCGGTGCTCATTGAAAGTCTTCGGAAGACTGTGTTTTTGGGTCGTGATCCTGGGATTGCCACCCCTCTTCGCCCAGACCGGCGGGACATCTCCGGCACCAAGCATTTCGCTTCCTGGACAACAAAGCCCTTTCCAGGGGAGCGCCGCCGAGGAAAAGCCGACAGATGGAGTGCTTCGTATCGATTTCAAAGATGCGATTGATCGCGGATTGCGCAATAACCTGGGTCTCCTCACCGCGACAAACCAAACGGAAACCGCCCGCGGAGAGAGATGGAAGGAACTGAGCGAGTTACTCCCGAACCTTAGCGCTCACATTATTGAGAATGCCCAAACCCAGAGTCTGGCCGCCCTGGGCTTCAATAAACTCTTCCCGGTGCTGGCGGCGCCGGGTGTGAATGTTTCCAACCTTCCGCGTTTGGTCCCTGCCTTCAACTACTTCGATGCACGGGCTTCTTTGGGACAAACGATCTTTAATTTCAAGGATTTGGAGCGGGAACGCGCGGCCTCGGAAAACTTGAAGGCGGCACATCTCAACTACAAAGATGCTCGCGAGGTAGTGGTGCTGGCGGTAGGCAATTCGTATCTGCAAGCGATCGCTGCGGCGGCTCGTGTGGAAACAGCGGAGGCTCAGGTCAAAAGTGCCCAGGCCCTTTCAGAAAAGGCGACCGACCAGCAGAAGGCGGGTTTGACTCCGGCCATCGATGCTCTACGGGCTCAGGTCGAATTCCAGTCACGGCAGCAGCAATTGATTGTGGCTCGCAATGACCTGGCTAAGCAGAGGCTCACTGTAGCTCGGATCATCGGCTTGGCGCCGGGGCAGGAGTTTATCCTGACAGAAACGGCGCCGTATCAGGCATTGGCCGCGTTGCCCGTGGGAGTTTATCTGCAACGGGCCTACGCCACGCGCGCGGATTATCAGGCGCTCCAGGCACAGGTACACGCCGCGGAGCTGTCGCGTCGGGCAGCTCAGGCGGGACAGTATCCGTCGCTCGATCTCAGCGCCAATCTGGGGGACACTGGCGTGACGCCGAGCCAGTCGAATGGCACCTGGCAAGTAACCGGAGGGCTGACGATCCCGATCTTTGCCGGAAACCGTGTGCATTCGGATGTGCTCGAAGCGGACGCTCAGCTGAAGCAACTGCGCTCGCAGTTGGCTGATCTTCGGGGGCGCATCGATTACGAAGTGCGCACGGCATTGCTCGATCTGCAGGCAGCGGCCGAACAGGTCGAGGTGGCGCGCAGTTCCGTGGATTTGGCCGAACAAGCTCTTACGCAATCACAAGATCGCTTCACCGCAGGGGTGGCCGATAATCTGGAAGTAGTGCAGGCTCAGGAAGCGGTGGCCAGCGCGCACGAGAGTTATATTGAGAGTCTTTACGGCCACAATCTGGCCAAGGTGGAATTGGCCTATTCTATTGGCGACGCGGAAGAAGGCGTTCGGCGATATTTGAGAGGCACTCAATAACCTATGGCAGAACCAGCGCAAGTTCCTCCCGTCGAGGTCAGCCGGCCGGAAGCGGTGGCCAAGCCGCTGCCATCGACTGAGAAGGATTTTCATACCCGGCCGTCGCGCACGCAAAGCTCCGGGTTTCGCATTGGACTGGCGATCGGAGTCGTAGTTCTTTTGGTGGCAGGAATTTTTGTCTATCGCTACGTGACCAGCTACGAATCGACCGACGATGCCCAGGTCGATGGCCATGTCAACTCGATTAGCGCGCGCATTTCGGGTCACGTCATCAAGCTCAATGTCGATGACAATCAGTACGTGCAAGCCGGGACAGTGCTGGTAGAGATTGATCAGGCGGATTATCAGGTTGCGTACGACCGCGCCAAGGCGGATTTCCAGGATGCGGAGGCGGCAGCGGTGGCAGCTGGGGTTACAGTTCCTATCACGTCAGTAAATACCAGCAGCCAGGTTTCGGCGACCGAAGCCGATGTGAATAGCGCGCGTGCCGGAATCCAGGTTGCGGAGCAGCAATATGCTGCGGCGAAAGCGGAATTGCAGCAGGCAGAAGCCAACAATTTCAAAGCGCAAAATGATCTCGGCCGCTACCGGCAGCTGGTCGACAAGCAGGAAATTTCGCAGCAGCAATACGATCAGGCGGTCGCAGCTTCCAAAGCCAGTGCGGCAGCAGTTGAAGGCGCGCGCGCCAGCGCCGATGCAGCCCAACAACAGGTCACGCAGGCCAGGGGCAAACTGGTGCAGGCGGAAGCCAATTTGCGGTATGCCAATACGGCTCCCAAGCAGATGCAGATCATTCAGGCCAAGGCCGACTCGGCATTGGCGGAGGCGCAACGGAAGAAAGCGGATCTCGAACAAGCCCAATTGAACTTGCAATATACAAAGATCGTCGCTCCGGTGAATGGCATCGTCAGCAATCGCACCGTCGAAGTGGGGCAAAACGTGGCTCCGGGACAAGAATTAATGAAAGTCATCAATCTCGACGACCTGTGGTTCACCGCCAACTACAAAGAGACACAACTGCGGAACATGAAAGTCGGACAGCGCGCTACGATCGAGGTCGACGCCAATGGCCGCAAGTACAACGGAAAAGTGGACAGCATTGCCGGCGCCAGCGGCGCTCGCTTCAGCTTACTGCCTCCGGAAAACGCTACTGGCAACTACGTGAAAGTGGTGCAGCGGATTCCGGTGAAGATTGTGCTTGATCCCGGTTCCAACAAAGACCACCAATTACGTCCGGGGATGTCGGTCGAACCCAAGGTCTGGATTCGCGAATGAGTTCGGCTACAACCACTGTGGATCAGGCGGACGCCTGGCGTCCCGCGGTTAACCCGTGGATTATCGCGCTGGCGGTCACGCTGGCAACGTTTATGGAAGTGCTCGACACTTCCATTGCCAATGTCGCGCTCCCGCATATCGCGGGCAGCCTTTCCGCCGGGCAGGATGAAAGCACCTGGGTTCTGACTTCCTACCTTGTTTCGAACGCGATCGTACTTCCCTTAAGCGGTTGGCTTTCGTCCATCATTGGCCGAAAGAATTTCTACATGGGGTGCGTGGCATTGTTCACAGTCAGTTCGTTTTTGTGCGGGCTGGCGCCGAATCTGGCCACTCTGATCATTTGCCGCGTCCTTCAGGGAGTGGGCGGTGGAGGTTTGCAGCCGAGCGAACAGGCTATCTTGGCCGACACGTTCCCCCCGGCCAAGCGTGGCATGGCGTTTGCAGTCTATGGCATGGCGGTCGTGACGGCGCCCGCAATCGGCCCGACGCTGGGCGGATGGATTACGGACAATTTCACCTGGCGCTGGATTTTCTTCATCAATATTCCAGTCGGAATTCTGTCGATCCTGCTGACGTCTCGTCTGATCCAGGATCCGCCTTATTTCAGACGACGCAAGCTCAGTGAAACCCGGATTGACTACGTCGGCCTGGGCTTTGTCGCGCTTGGATTGGGAACGTTGCAGGTCGTCCTGGACAAAGGACAGCGTGAGGACTGGTTTGAGTCGCACTTCATTGTGATTTTGTCACTGATCGCTGCCGTCTCTCTCATCTTTGTCATCTTCTGGGAGTGGCGGCATCAGGACCCGATCATCGATCTGCATTTGTTCCGGGATCGGACGTTTGGTGTTTCGAATCTCCTGATGTTCATGTTGGGGTTTGCCTTGCTGGGCAGTACATTGTTGCTGCCTCTGTTTTCGCAGACACTTCTCGGGTACACGGCGGAGCAGGCGGGCCTTGCGCTCATGCCCGGAGGTTTCGCCATCATTCTCTTACTGCCGCTGGTAGGATTTCTGCTGTCCCGGTACACCCCACGATGGCTTCTTTTGTTCGGCCTTGTGGTGTTGTCGCTCTCCTTGTTTCACATGACCGGGTTTGATCTCGACATCGATTTCCGGAC
>Ga0307474_10003233_pt1 | contig 11757 bp, 8 predicted proteins | sample atmos_gasesECM1C_2_FD_203312 | JGI IMG/M metagenome (GOLD analysis project Ga0307474, IMG submission 203312) | Hardwood forest soil microbial communities from Morgan-Monroe State Forest, Indiana, United States - atmos_gasesECM1C_05 | ecosystem: Environmental > Terrestrial > Soil > Temperate... | reverse complement strand
ATTGGCGACGAATAAGTCCGCCCATCCGTCATTGTCGAAATCGAAGAAACCCGTTCCCCATTTCACGTACGCGTAGCCGGACTTGGCGACGCCCGCCTTCCAGCTGACATCGTCGAAGCCCTTCTCCCCCAGGTTGTGGTAGAGGCTATCTTCCTGGTCCGCAAAATTCGTCACGAAGATGTCCAGGCGGCCGTCATGATCGTAATCGCCGAAATCGACGCCCATCGATCCACCGGCGTCTCCCTCCGCGCTCAACGCCGCACCGGCAATCATCCCGTTGTCGGTAAAGGTCCCGTCGTGATTGTTGTGGTACAGATAATTCGGGCCGGTGTCGTTTGCGACGTAGAGATCCGGCCAGCCGTCGTTGTCGTAATCGCCCCAAACCGCACCCAGTCCGTAATATTTGTTGGGATCGTTGACGCCGGCCTTTTGCGCGACTTCCTCGAACGTGCCGTCGCCTTTGTTGTGATAAAGCAGATCGGTTTCGCCAATCATGCCCCAGGGGCCGCATTGCACCACGATGCCGCGGAATTTGCAGGTCCCGAACGCCGCCGGATTGGCGATGTCAACGTGGACATAGCGGGCCACAAAAATATCGACGAAGCCGTCTTTGTCATAGTCCGCCCAGGCGGCGCCGGTCATAAATCCACTGCCGCGCACGCCGGCCTTTTCGGTGACGTCGTCAAACTTGCAATCGCCGCGATTGCGGTACAGTGCGTTTCCGCCGTATCCGGTGACGAAAATGTCGGGTAGGCCATCGTTGTCAAAGTCGGCCACCGCGACGCCCATGCCCCAACCCTTGCGGGTGAGACCGGCTGGTATGGAGACGTCGGCGAACTTCAGTGGCGAGGTCTGCCGGTAGAGCGTGACCATGGGATCGCCGCCGGCGTTGTAGCGGTCCAGCGTCGAGCCGTTCACGACCAGCGCCGAAAGCGTTCCGCTGTTGTCGCAATCGATGAAGCCCACGCCGCCGCTCATCGATTCGACGATGTATTTTTTGTCCGGAGACGCGATGTGGGACACCGTGAGCCCAGCCCGGACGGTGATGTCTTCGAAGACCGGAACGGCAGAAGTTAATTTCGAATTTTGCGTCGCCCCGGTAATGAAACAAAGAGCGATTAACGGAACAACCAGTGAAACGGGGTGAGAAGAGAATCGGGTTTTGACCGTGCGGCGGGTTCGCAAGACAAAATAACTCTATCCCGGGCGCACGACCTTGTCCACCGAGCTGGTCCACGTATTTGCCGCACGAATCTTGCAGACGCAACGGTTTCACTTTATAGTCCTCATCGGCTCCGCGCGTTTGATTCACGCGTTCGATTCACGAGTCGGATTCACGCATGGGGCGTCAGGGTTCCGCTGGGCGGCAGTTCAGGCAATTCCCTTCTGGTCCCATCAGTACAATTCTCGTAACTCTCGAGGTTTCCACATGCCACGCCCTCTCCGAACCACTGTGATTGGCAGCTATCCGTTTCCGGGTTGGTTGTCGTTTGCTTCCGGCCATCTGGACGCTTTGGGCAGCGATGACCTTGCTGAAATGCTGGACGATGCCGTCGCCGTGGCGGTGAAAGATCAAATCGGCGCCGGGTTGGACGTGATTACCGACGGCGAACAGACTCGGTTGGATTTTAATTTGTCGTTCTACGGATTTTTGGCAGGGATCGCGCCGGAGCCGCCGTCCGCGCGCAGGTTCGGCCCTCCGGGGCATGACCAGCGCGGGAAACATGAGATTACCGGAGACCTGGCCGCGCCGCGCGGGCTCGGTGTGGTGGAGGAATTTCGCCGGCTGAAGAGGATCGCTCCCGCCGGCGTGCCATTGAAGGCCAGTGTGCCCGGTCCTTACACGTTGAGTGGGCGGCTGATTCCAAACAAACAGTATCCCGATCGCTTCGCGGTGGCGCAGGCGCTGGTGCCGATCGTCCGCCGCGAACTGGAAGCGTTGGTTGGAGAAGGTTGCCCGGAAATTTGCATCGATGAGCCGTCGATGAGTTGTTACGGGCATCGCGAAGATCCCCGGAAATTTGTGGCCATGTTCAACGAAACCGTGGAACCGGCGCGCGGCAGGACGCGCCTGTGCACTCATCTTTGTTTTGGAAATTACAAAGGCCGGGCCATCGCGCCCAGGCGCTATGCTTGCCTGTTTCCTGCGTTCCTGGATGTGCACGTGGAGGAAATCCATTTGGAAATGGCCAGCCGCGAATTTGCCGAGATCGAAATCATCGAGCAAATTGCGAAGAAGAAGGACGTGGCCGTGGGAATCATAGACGTAAAAAGCTATTACATCGAAACGCCGGAAGATGTCGCGAACCGGGTGCGGGCCTGCCTGAAATTTGCGCCGGCGGAGCGGCTCTCGTTCGCGCCGGATTGCGGCTTGAGCCAGACCGCGCGCTGGGCGTCCAAACGCAAACTGAATTCCATGGTGGCCGGGGTGAAAATTGTACGCAAGGAGCTGGGCCTGGCGTGATTGAGCCGGCACTCAAAGACGAGGCGTTGCTTGCCGACATTGCGGCGGCGAATCGCGACGATGGCAATTTCCGTTTGTGGTGGTTGGGGCAAAGCGGTTTCCTGGTGCAGTGGCGCGGCCAGCATCTGCTGCTTGACCCGTATTTGTCGGATTCGCTGACCAGGAAATATGCGGCGACCGACAAGCCGCATGTCCGCATGACCGCGCGCGCGGTGGATCCCGCGAAGTTCGATTTCATCGATGTGATTACTTCCAGCCACAATCATACCGATCATTTGGATGGCGAAACGCTGGGTCCGCTTTTGCGTGCCAACCAGAAAGCTATCCTGGTGATCGCCGCCGCGAATCGCAAGTTCGTCGCGGATCGGCTGCAGATCGATCCGTCACTACCGGTGGGAATCGAAATCGGCGACGCAACTTCGATCGCAACTTCGGCAGGACCCATTCGCATCGAGGCTGTTCCGGCGAAGCACGATGAACTTGGGTCGGAGTTTGTGGGTTACGTCGTCCGATTTGGGCCTTGGACGATCTATCACAGCGGCGACACGCTGCTGTACGAAGGAATGGCGGAGCGTCTACGCGGTTTCAAAGCGGACGTGGCTTTATTGCCCATCAATGGGCAAGCGCCGGAGCGGCGCGTTCCCGGAAATTTGAATGGACCGGAAAGCGCGCGGCTGGCAAAAGCAATCGGCGCGCGCACGGTAATTCCCTGCCACTACGAAATGTTCGAGTTCAATACCGCCGACCCGCGTGAGTTCGTCGAAGAGTGCACGAACATCGGGCAGCCCTACAACATCTTGCGTTGCGGTGAGCGCTGGGAAAGCGGCGAGCTGCCATCCGTCACGCGCAGCTAGCGCGACATTGTCTAAGCATTAGTTCTTCGGTGCGGTAAACGAATAACAGCTCGCGGGATTACCGACAAAAATCTTCTCGACGTCGGCGCTGCTCAAACCGGCTTGTTTAAGCTTCGGCACAAACTCACGCAGCAAAAATGCCAGGCCCGGCCCTCCGCCGTATCCCTTCCAATATTTCCGGCGCGCCGCGTCCATGCCCAGAACAATTTGCGCGCCAAATCCGGCCTGGACCATGGCGACCACCAAATCCAACGTCGGATTGCCCGCATCGGCCGGCCAGCGAAACGCGGAATCGTATTCCAGCAGCACGCCAGTCGAGAGAATTTCCTGGTGATAGGCGGGATCCGGCGCGCGATCGGTGTGCGAAATGACCACGTGCGCGAGCGGCACCCGGAATTCGCGGAACAGTTGCACCTGCTCGAGCGCTCCCGCGCCTTGCTCGGTGTGGGTCAGAATCGGCGCGCCGGTACGGTGATGCGCGATAGCCGCGGCTTCGATCACATTGCGCTCGTGCGTGCTGGGAATTTTTTGCCCGGTGGCAACTTTGATTACGCCCGCTTTGTGCGGGGTACGCGAAATTTCAGGACCGTTATAATCCGCGGCGTCAATTCCTTGCTCGAGGTCCGCGACGAATAATCTTGCCAACTGGTCGACCGTGAGGCGCTCGCCCCAATGCCCCGGCGCATAATATTTCGTAAGGTGCAGGCCCGTAGGACAAACGATGTTCGCTCCGGTGCGCCGCGACAGTTCGGCCAGCTTGACGACGTTACGCCCGCCACCGCACGGCATGGAATCCACCAGCGTGCGGCCACCCGCCGCGTAAAAATCCGCGACATCGACCGAGGCCCGCTCGACCGAATCGAGCAGGAAATCCGGATACACGTGCGTTGTAAAACTAGGATGGATGATGAGGTGTTCGTGCGCGTAGCAAATCCCGGCTTGTGCTGCGCCGATGTCTCCTAGAACTGTGCGCAGGAAGGGCATGGCTTAAGGCGTGGAAAGAATCGCGCCGACTTTCAGCAGAGTATCGCGCAGCGTTGAAAATTCCAGCTCGCGCGGCGCGCGTTTTGTTTTTATGCAAAGCGCCGCGGCGGTTCCGGCGGCCTGCCCCATGGCCATGCACTGGGCCATCGAGCGGATGCTGGCGTGCGCGTCGTGGGTCGCCGAGAAACATCGGCCGGCCACAAAGAGATTCTCGATCTTTTGCGGAATCAGCGAGCGCAAGGGAATCCCGACGCATTGCCCGTCAGGAAGATACTGCCATTTCGTATCGCTGCCTTCGTGATGATCTTCGATGGGCGCGCCGCACAGACCGACTTGATCATCAAACTGGCGCGCGGTGAGCACGTCCTGCTTGGTTACCCGGTATTCGCCATGCACACGGCGAGTCTCGCGCACTCCAATTTGCGTGCCGAACGCAACCAGCTCTGAATCGGCGTAACCCGGAATTTCAGCCTTCAAGAATCGCAAATATTCCAGAGCCTGCCGGCGGCCCTCGATTTCCGCGCTGGTCAGCAAATCCGGGTCGGTCGCGTTGCGAAATCTTCCGCCGGCCGATTCGAAGGACTGTACCCGCGTCATATTCGTGGCCATCATCGATCTGATCGGCGTGACGTGATCGCTGCCTTCGCGGCGCGGCAGATGGAAACGGCCGGATTCCGCGGCGGCCGCCATGCGCTTGTGGAACTCGTCTTTGGAGACAGCCTTTCGCTGGGCCACGTCGACATTGACCACCTTGAAGGTCGTGGTCAGCATCTGCGCCGGCTCGTGTTCGCCGGCAATTTCGCAGGGCGCTCCGGCAAAATAAGAAACATCCGCATCGCCGGTGGCATCGATAAAACATTTCCCGGTGATTTTGCGCAGGCCCTGCTTGGTAGCGACCGTCAGCGCGATGATTTTCCCGGCCGTAACCGTGGCCTCTTGAATCCAGCCGTAAAGCAGAATGGCCGCGCCGGCATCCTGGACCAGACGCTCCCACACCACTTTCAAATATTCCGAATTGTAAGTAACGCCGGTGCCGGCGCCATAAGTATTGGGCCGCTCCATGCACGCACCATAGGCGCTGAGGCCCTTCACCACATCGTCGGCGACGCCGCCCACAACTTTCAGCGACCGCGAACCCGGAGTGTAGAAACCATAAAAGGTGTCCAGCACCGCCGTGCTAGTGCCACCCAAAAAACCGGAGCGTTCAATGAGCACAGTTTTGGCGCCGGTGCGCGCTGCCGCGATGGCTGCCGTCGCACCGGCAGATCCGGAGCCGGCGACGACGACATCGAATTCAATGCTCTCCGAAGACGAAGCAGGAAAAACGTCCATGTCAGCCCCGCACGATCCCGGTTTCGAGGAAAGCCAGGCCCGCAGCGCCGATCACTCCGGCGTGCGACGGGATGCGCGGCAGCACAATGGGAATGTCCGTGCCGATGATAAAGCGCGTGCGCCGATGCAGTTCGATGCGCAGCGGCTCGAGCAATTGCGGCCCCGCCTCGGCAATTTGTCCGCCGAGAATAATGATTTCAGGGTCGACCATGTGCACCAGGCTGGCGAGAGCCGCGCCCAGATGCATAATGGCGCGATCGATGATCCATGACGCGACTTCGTCCGATTCCGCGGCCGCCTGAAAAACCTGCGAACAATCGGAAACGTGCGCGCGGTCGGTGAGTATGGATTGGACCCGGCGGTGCCGCGCTGAATACGCGTCGGCTTCGATGGAACGCGCGGAGAACACGGTTTCGATGCACCCATTATTTCCGCAGATACATATCGGCCCGTAGGCATTGATGGTCATGTGGCCGATATGCCCGGCAGACCCGTGAGCTCCACGCAGGATTTTTCCCTGAGCCAGAACGGCGCCGCCGATGCCGGTGCCGAGCGTCAACATCAAAACATTTTGGCAACCGCGGGCCGCCCCCCAGAGCCATTCCGCGATCATCGCGGTACGCGCATCGTTGTCGGTGTGCACCGATTTTCCGGCCGCGCTCGCGCCCATCATCTCGCGCAGGGAATGTCCTTCGAGCTGCTTCAAGTCGCCCGGCGAGAACATCACCTTGGTGGTTTTCGGGTCGACCACGCCTTTGCAGCCGATTCCGATCGTCTGAATCTCGCGATTGGCGCCGAGTTTTTGCAAAAAAGGACCGATGACCGCGATGAAATCCACGGGATTTCGAGGTGCGGGCTCGGTAAGCGCGATATGCAGGTGGCCGGAACTATCGACTAAGCCGCCCTTCAGGTTGGTCCCACCGAGGTCGAGGCCGATTGCGTAGTGAAGGTTCCCGGATGATTCTCGACTGATTGCCGGATTATTTTCGGGCCGATTTTCGAGCATTGATTTGCGATATTACCGCATCGTTGGGCATAATGACACGACCAACCTATGACCGAAACCTCCAAAAATCCAAAAAACGCCGCAATTTCTTATTTTGATTCCACCATTGAATTACTTAACCGGGTCCGGGCCACGCAACTGCCCAACATCCAGAAAGCCGCCGAACTTTTCGCCGACCGCATCGCCAAAGGCGGGCTGGTGTTTCTCTTCGGCTGCGGCCATTCGCGCATGATGTGCGAAGAAATGACGCCGCGGCAGGGCTGCTTCGTCGGTTTTTTCGCGCTGGTCGAACAATCGTTGTCCAACCACACTTCCATTGTGGGCACCAATGGTTTGCGTCCTCCGCTGTATCTGGAAAAATATGAAGGCTATTCCGAACAGATTCTGAACGGATTCAAATTCGGCCCGCATGATGCCTTCATCGTGATTTCAACCAGCGGCATCCGGCCGGTGCCGGTGGAAATGGCGCGCGGCGCGCAAAAACGAAAACTTCCGGTGGTCGCCATCGTTTCGCGCGAGCACTGCGAACAATCCCAGGCCGCACACTCCTCCGGCAAGAAGCTGATTGATTTTGCGGACGTGGTGATCGACAACATGTGTCCTCCGGGCGATTGCATCGTGGAACTCGATGGGCTGGACTGGCGCACCGGACCGACCTCCACCATGACCGGCGCAATGATCATCAACATGATTCGCTGCGAGACGGCACGCTTGATGCTGGAGAAGAATCACAAGCCGGTCATCTTGCCGAGCCATCAGTTCGTGGGAAATGAGAGTGCCGAAGAGCAACTCGACAAATTCTACGAAGGTTATCGAAAAAGCCTCAAGCATCTCTACGAGTGAAGTTGAATTCATAAATGACCGAGACGCTGCTGATCACCGGGTCGTCGGGAATTGCCGCGGCTACGGCACGTCTGGCCGCCAGCCGCGGGCTGCAGATATTCATCGTCGGCAATCGCGAAAGTGAATGCAAAGAGCTCTGCGCCACACTGCCCGGCTCGGCGTACGCGGTCGCGGATGTGGCAGATTACGCCGCGGTCCAAAAGGCCGTGGCCGCCTGCCTGAAGAAATTCGGCGGCGTTAGCGCGGTCTTCAACGTGGCTGGCATCAGCGGGCGCTCGCTCGGCGACGGCCCGCTGCATGAATGTACTCCGCAGGGCTGGCAGGCCATGATGGACATCCACGCGGCCGGAACTTTCTACGTCTGCAAGGAAGTGATTGGGCATTGGGTCGCGGCCAAGCGGGGCGGCACGATTGTCAACACCGGCAGCGTGCTGGCGCGCTCACCGGAACGTGAACATTTTGCGACGCACGCGTACGCGGCGAGCAAGGGTGCGATTGAATCGATGAGCCTGGCGGCGGCCGCATATTACGCGCCAATGGGAATTCGGATCAACGTCCTGGCGCCCGGGCTGGTGCGCACGCCGATGAGCCATCGCGCGCAGTCGAACGAGAAGATACTTTCCTTCCTGAAGCACAAGCAGCCGGTGAAAGGCGATTTTGTCGAGGCCGAAGAGCTCGCGCGGATTGCGATGTTTCTGCTGAGCGATGAATCCATGCCCATGACCGGCGAAGTGATTCGCGCGGATGCGGGCTGGGCGGTTACTGGTTAGCTGCTGAGCGCGGTTCCTCGACCGCCCAGCCAGCAAACTACGAAAGTTCCCAGCGCAATGGCGATCCTGGCGCGCTCTCTCCCCAAAAACGAATCGCGCCGTCGGCGACTTTGGCCGACATCGACGCGCCGTTAATTTTTAGCTGTTTCACCCGAACTAGTTCCTCCGCGGGCAGCCGGAATTCAACTTCCCATTTCCCCGCCACCGAAGGAGCGTACCAACCCGCGTAGCCAGTCTTGGTCCTCTTAAAACCCAAGAGCGGCGAGGTGAATTCGTATTCGGCCAGCGGCAGCCCGGGCTGAAAGCGAATTCCCTTTTGATGAAAATCGAGTCCTAACAGTTTGGCGCTGCTGTAGAGCGGCCAGGCGTGCGGATGCAAGTTCATCACAGGGAAATCGGTCCAGCTCATACCCCATTCTTTCTGAGTGCTCTGATCGTCGGGCGACGGCAACGCGATCATGGTTTGGCCCGGATGTTTCGACAAAACCGAATTATAAGTGTCGGGCCCACTCCAGGTTCCGTACCAGACTTCCGGATATTTTTCGGCGTGCACCGCGAGCGAATTCTTCTTCCATTCGTCCCAGGCCAGCGCACCATTGTGCAGCGCGAGTGCCCAGATTAGGGTGCCGTTGATACTGGGCCACACTCCACCATTGGTGCCGGTGCCCACCGGGCTGCGCATGGTGGTGTCGCCTTTGCTTTGCACCATGGCGCCGATGGGCGATGGATCGCGCACCAACTGATTCATCGAATCGATGAGAGTTTGGTGCTGCTCCGGCGTGGCCGCGCCACCGATGATAGACCACGGCTGTGGCTCGAGCCAAAGATGGTCGTCACCGATCCAACCCAACTGCGGACCCAGCCACGCGCGCTTGAACCATTTTCCCTGCCAGCAGGCGCGCACCGCGTCACGCTGCGCTTCCGCTTTGGCGTGGGCCGCGTCTGCGGCCTTTTCATCACCCAGGTACGCCGCCAGCCGCCCGTAGTGATCAAAAACGTAAGAAGCCATCGCGCCGTTCAGCACGCTTTCGCCCACTTTACGAATTCCTTCGAAGGTATCCGCCGAGCCGCGCATCACCACCACTTCGTCATTCCAGTCGCCGTTCGAAAGCCGCATCAGGCCGTGCTGGCCGGCGCCGATATCTTCGGTCATGTGACGGAAGGTGCGCTGCAGCCACTCGCGCACGGTAGGATCGCCGGCGCTGACCGCTTCGCCGGGATAGCTGGGGATTTTCTCGTCGAGGAATTTTGTGTCGCGCGTGGCCAGCACGTATTCGCTGGCGGCCCACAACAGCCACATTTCCTGGTCGCTGGGCACGAAGATCGCCGGCATGGGCACGCCGCTGCCGACGATGGCGTAAGGCAATGAACGATCCGGCTGAATTTCCTTCAGCGTGTAACGAATAATATTTTTCACGATTTCCGGATGACTGAAGACAAAAGGCAACGTGTGTTGCAACGGATCGCGCGCCGCACCTTGAAAACCCATCAGGTATTGGTAGACGTGGCCCTGTGACAGGATTTTTTCGCCGAAAAAACTATCGTAGGTCAGGCTGCTGCGCAGGTAGTAGTTGTGCCAGGAAGTTTCGCGTTCGACCCACGGTTCGGCCGCCACGGTGAAGCGAACGCCGTCGTCTTTCCACGCGGCCGAGGAACCCGCCCAGAGTTTCGAAGGCTGCGCCGAATATTTGGCGATCAGCAATTCGACTTCGAATCCCGCCGGCAAATATCCGTACATGAAATAAATTGTGCGGCTTTCCTGCGGCTTCAGTTGCAGGCGGCGCTCCAGCAGATGCGCGCTGGCTGGGCCGGCGGCGTCGAGACTGCCATTGAGCGGCCCGGAAAGGCCGGCCGGATGGTTGACTCCTCCGGCGCCGAAAAAGGATGCGGCGTCGGTGGCCATCCCATCCGCCGGAGCGTCGAGCGAAACCAAGAACGTACGCGGCGGATTCAAATCCTCGAAACTCACCCGCGCGGGGAAATCCGGCACCGGGCCGCCGTAGAATCCCGAGGGATCTTTTTTCAGCGAGGCCTGCACCGCATCCCACATTTGCGTGTCTTGCTCCGAGCGTCCGGTGAATTTTTGCGATTCGATCAGTCCAGCGCGGTTGGGGAGCGCCTGAAATTCGTGAGTGAAGCGCGCGGCAAAGTCGCGGCGGAGTCGCGGAACACTCGCCTTACCGGTAATGGTGCCCTGCATCCAGGCGCGGAAGGAAAATTGATAATTCTGGCATCCCCAGTATTCGACCCAGCGCAGATTTGCTTCTTCTGCGCCGTGATTCGCGATGGTGACCGCGGAAATCAAAACTGGATCGTCGCCGAACGGCGCAAAAATTACCTGCTCGACGCTGTACGGTTTCACATTGACCTTTTTTTGCAGGTAGCCTTCGCCCAAAATACGTTCGAAGCCTTCGCCCTGGCCGCCGTAGCAGGTGCTGACCAGCCGCTGCCCGTCGGTGAGGAATCCGATTCCGCCGCCGAAATGCGAGTCCTCGGGGAAATAGTCGTTTAGAAATTTCGGCGAACCTTCATCCTGGCGCACCTGCACGTAACCAAAGTTGGAAACCGCAGCGACCAGGCGGTCGTTGCCGACTTGGTGAGTTTGATCGGTAGCGCCACGCCAGATTTTGTGGGTTGGGGCAACCGCTTTCGGGTCGGTAACCTGATCGCAGGTGTAGCGGAAAGCGGGCAGGCCGAATTGATCCGTGATCCATTCGCCAAAGTAACCGGAGCCGTAGGCTTTTGCGCCGCCCGTAGCCGCTGCGGGAGAGCCTGGTGCGCTGGCAGAAATCGCTGCACCGTCAAGTACCTCGCCAAACTCCGGCAATTTGATTCCCGCCAACCCGCTTACGCCCACAATGCCCAGAAATTCCCGTCGATTCATACTTGGCCCCCTGCGCTTTGCGATTCCACTTCGTTCGAACGCCGCGATTGCGGGGCGAATATACCAGTCTTGCCCCAGCCTGAAAATTGGAAACTGGCGTTACTCGCGGTTCGCGAGCGCCCTCCCCGCGTTGACTTGTTTACACCTCATCACTAACATGTGCCGGACATGACCGACGCATCTTCGCTGGTGGGACAAACCATTTCGCAATATCGCGTTCTGGAACGGCTCGGCGGCGGCGGGATGGGCGTGGTTTACAAGGCCGAAGACACCAAGCTCGGCCGCATGGTCGCGTTGAAATTTCTCCCCGACGAGGTCTCTAACGACAAGCTGGCGCTGGAACGTTTTTTACGCGAAGCGCGCGCGGCCGCGGCACTGAGCCATCCCAACATCTGCACCATTTTTGAAATCGGCGAATATCAGGGCCGCAGCTACATCGCCATGGAACTGCTGAAGGGCGCCACGCTGAAGCATCGCATCGCCGGTGGCCCACTGGCGTTCGATACGCTACTCGATTCCGCGATCCAGTCCGCTGACGCGCTCGATGCCGCGCACTCCGAAAACATCATTCACCGCGACATCAAGCCCGCGAACATTTTTCTGACCGACCGCGGCCAGAC
>Ga0307474_10003231_pt1 | contig 11761 bp, 11 predicted proteins | sample atmos_gasesECM1C_2_FD_203312 | JGI IMG/M metagenome (GOLD analysis project Ga0307474, IMG submission 203312) | Hardwood forest soil microbial communities from Morgan-Monroe State Forest, Indiana, United States - atmos_gasesECM1C_05 | ecosystem: Environmental > Terrestrial > Soil > Temperate... | reverse complement strand
CGTGCTGCTCGACGTCAACGAACTCACCGAGCGCGCCGACAACGCCATCAAGTTCCTCAGCGACATGTTCTCGGCCAGGCTCTACAAGCTGTGCGCGCAAAAGGTCGGAGTGCCTGACTACAAAGACCTGGTCAAAGAAAAGCTGCAGACCGCCGAAGATCTCTACCGCTTCATGGTCGAGCAATTCAACCAAAGCCGCGCCTTCGTGCTGGAGCTGATGGTGGTCGTCATCCTCATCATCGAACTCGTCTACTTCTTCCGCGGAAAGCCGATTTAACCGATTGAGCGATCGGGTCATTTAGTCATTGAGTGATTTCAACCCCTTTCAGCGTCTCCGCTCCTGTTATCCCAAGGAAAGTCATTCCACACAGTGTCATCCCGAGCGAAGTCGAGGGACCTTGGGTTTGGTGTTGCCTTTGATCGTGTAGGAACAGCCGCCTCGGCTGTTCAGCCGAGCAAAGCGCGGTAGGTTTTTCGCCGGCAGCAAGTTGAACTATTTTGGGGAAAGTTTACTGGTTAGTACGCCCGGGGTCTAATGCCGATCACTTTCTGCCGGCGCGTTTCGAGGTGCTCGAGGACGACGAGTCGATCCAGGCGTCGCTGATTGAAACCGTCAACGCGCTGCTACGGGGCACCATCGAACTCAAGCGCGCCGAACTGGTGCTGCGCGCCCTCAACACCGCGGTCCGCAACATCCGCCGCGTCCACTTCGGCCTGCACCCAGAACGCATGGTCAAAGAGATTCCCGACTATGCCACGCCGCCGCTCGAACAAGTCGACGAACAATACGCCAAGGAACTCCGCCGCCGCGAGGAGCAGGAACAGATCCAGCGCATCTACGGCGACCAGCTCGCCGCCAGCCGAGCCGCGTCCGCCAAGGCAACGCCCACAACTCCCGCCAAAGCGGCCACCACAACCTCTGTCAACCGAGCGCCCGCCAACACTTCAACGTTTTCCACAGAAACTTTATTTCATTCTTGTGACGTACGACCTTTACCGAGAAAGCTCAACAGGGCCAAATTGGGAGTATGCGCGAACGTACTTCCAACCGGGCAACTAGCAATCTCAGCCATTCCTCGCCTGCTCCTGGGACGAAAACCACAGGCGACAGCCGAATTCCCAAAAAGACAGCCCGTCCCGACCCCGCTACCGCCATTAAGTCCTTTGTCCGCAAGATTTTACTCACAAGTCCAATGTTTCCAAGATTATACGCGGATGTCGCCCGGTCCTCCGCCCCTAACTCCAATGAATCCAAGATCTTAGATCAGAGCAAATAAAAAAATAATCGCTACCACCGAAAGGACCAGCAAACCAATGTCAACTTCCAAGTCCTGCATGCATATCAAGGTCTCCGGCGTGCGCTGCGGCTCTCCCTCGATGCGCGGAGAGCAGTTCTGCTACTTTCACCTGCGCATGCTGCGCACCGTGCGCGGGCCCGCGTCGCGCGTCCACCACGCCGCGCTGCGGCTTGCGCGGCGGCGCCGTTTGGTGTGGTCTGGCTTGGGTTGCGAAGCGCTGCGGCCGGGTACTTCTGGGCCGCCCGGACGGGTCGCAGACCCGTCCCCACACGAGCGGGCGGGCAGTGCGGCCAGCGATGCTGCAGTGGCAGTCACCGTGAAAGAGTCGTCGAGAGCCTTCACCAAGCTTCCGAAGGAGCGCCAGATCACAGCCCACCGCGCCAGCAGCGGCTAAGCCGCTAAAAGCGCTGCATGACAAATTCGATTCCGCCGAATAGAGTCTTACCTACAGTGCTGAGATGCGAGGGCTGCTGACTTGAGAGGACTCAAAGACAAGCGCGTCCTGATCACGGGTGGCGCGAGCGGGATTGGCGCGGCTACGGCGGCGCGCTTTCTGGAAGAGGGATCGCGGGTGTGCGTGCTGGATCGCGACGCCAAGGCATGCGAGCACGTCAAGCACGACTTGCCGCTGCTGGGCGAGTCGATCATCGCCGACGTCACCGACCTGATGCAGGTGGAAGCGGCCTTTGCCGAGGCCATCCGGCTGATGGACGGAGTCGACGTGCTGATCAACAACGCGGGCATCAGCATCCGGCACAAGTTTCTCGAGATCACGCCGGAAGAGTGGGAGCGCGTGGTCGCGGTGAATCTGACCGGGATGTTCTACGTGGCGCAGACCGCGGCGCGGCATATGTGGGAGCGCGGCAGCGGCGTGATCCTGCAAACCGCGTCGACCAATGGCGTGATGGGATATCCGTATTACGCCGACTACAACGCGACCAAGGCGGGAGTGATTGAGCTGACGCGGTCGATGGCGCTGGAGCTGGCGCCGAAGGTGCGGGTGTGCGCCGTGGCTCCGGGATACGTGCTGACGCCGATGCAGCGCCGGGAATATTCGGACGCGATGCTGGAGGAAGTGAATCAGAAGATTCCGCTGCGGCGGCACGCCACGCCGGAGGAGATTGCCGGGCTGTTTGCGTATCTGGCGTCGGAGGACGCGGCGTTCGCCACGGGGCAGGTGTTCACGATGGACGGAGGCGAGACCGCGGGAGGGCTGGCTAGCCGGTGATGGCGATCGCATTTCTGGGTGGAGGGAGAATTACCGGCGCGCTGGTCGCGGGATTGCGGCTGGCGGGATATGCGGGAGAGATTGTGGTGTACGACCGCCATCCGGAGAAGCTGCGGGCGTTGCGCCGGACAGCGCGAGTGGAGATTGCGCGCGACGTGAAGTCGGCGGTGTCGCGGGCGGAGATGCTGATTGTGGCAGTGCGTCCGGCGTCGGTGAAGGGAATGCTGAGTGAGGTTGCGGCGTGCGGAGTTGTGGCACCTGGATTGTGCGTGAGTCTGGCAGCCGGAGTTCCGTTGTGCAATTTGCGGGCATGGCTTGGTCCCGTGCACTGGGCGCGGGCGATGCCGAGTCCAGTATGCAGAATGGGACGAGGATTCACGCCGCTGTGCTTTGCCCCCAGCGTTCGGAAGAGCGAGCGGGTTCGAGTGCGCAAGTTCTTTGCACGCGTTGGTGCTGTGGTCGAACTTCCGGAACGCCAGTTCGATGCGATCACAGCGGCCGCGTCGCCCACGCACGGTTATCATGCGCTTGCGACCTTGGCCAAAGCCGCCCAGGCTGCGGGGCTTGAGAGCAAGACAGCGTTGCTGGCGGCGGCGCATGCGTTGTGCGACGGGATTGGATATTGGCGCGAGAGCGGAGAGAGCCTGGACGATCTGTTGCAGGAAGCGGCAACGCCCGGCGGGATTGCGGCGGCGACGACGGCAGCGATGGATACTAGCGGATACGCGCGGGTGGTGGAGAGCGGGATTCGCGCGGGCGTGAAACAGGCGCGGCGGAATGCGCGGCGGTGAAAGCCGCCCCTGAGAGCGCCTTTTACTTTTTCTCCGAGGGCCTGAAAACCAACGACGCGGAATTCATGCAATACCGCAGCCCCGTGGGCGCCGGACCATCCTCGAACACATGCCCCAGATGCGCATCACACTTGGCGCAGCACACCTCGGTCCGCACCATGCCGTATTTCGTATCTCGATGCTCGACCACATTGCTGGCCTCGTCGGGCTTGTAGAAACTCGGCCAACCCGTCCCGGAATTAAACTTCGTCTGCGAATCGAACAGCGGCGCACCGCAGCACACGCAGTGATACATTCCCGGCTCTTTATTGTTCCAGTACGCGCCGGTAAACGCACATTCCGTTCCAGCCTCGCGGGTCACATGATACTGCTCGGGCGTGAGTTTCTGCTTCCACTCCGCCTCAGATTTCATAACTTTCTCTGCCGTCTTTTCGGCCATGACTCAACTCCATTCTGCTGATTTTCTTTGATAACGATTTGATGTTTCAGCGCACCAAAAGTAGCAGTCTACTTCTCCACGTCGTCCCCCACCTTCCGATACTTCCCCCGAAAGAACAGCAATGGCTCACCGTCCCGCACCACCACGTCCTCGACCTCAGCAATAAAGATTGTGTGGTCGCCGGCATCTTGCGCGGAATGCAAGCGGCACTCCAGATACGCCAGCGATCCCTGCAACATCGGAGTTCCATGTCGGGTGCGTTCAAACCGCGCTCCAGCCTCTTCCTCGGCATGCTCATGGTCACGCTCCGAACGCGCGTAGTATTCCGAGATCGCACGCTGATCCTCGCTCAGCACATTAATCCCAAATCGTTTCTTGGCGTGCAGATGGGCGTGCGTGCGCGTGGTGTGATCCACGCAGACGAGCACCAGCATGGGATCAAGCGACACCGAGGCGAACGCATTGGCCGTCATCCCATGCACCTGGCCGTCGAGGTCCACGGTAACGATCGTCACCCCAGTGGCGAATCGCCCCATCGCCTTGCGGAATTCAGAGCCAGTCAGGTTCATATCGACGTAGGGGCGGACGCATTCGTCCGCCCCGCGAGCGAAGCGAGCGCGCCCAGCGATCAAGCCTGGTGCGAGCCGCCCCGGACGAATGCGTCCGGGGCTACGTAACCGCCTACATTACCATGCCTCGGCGTTGTATCATTCGGTCAACGTGGCTGTCCTCTCGAATTCGCCTGCAAGCCGCCCCGCAAGCGCTTTCGCGCTCGCGGACGTTCGTCCCGGCGTGCCCATCTCGCGTGAGGCCGCACTGCACCTGATTCAGTGCGCCGACGACGATCTTCCCGAACTTCTCGCCGCGGCCCGCGCCGCCAAGGAGCGCTTCAAGCCCGGCGTCATCACCTATTCGCGCAAAGTCTTCCTGCCGCTGACGAATCTCTGCCGCGACTACTGCGGATACTGCACCTTCCGCCGCGATCCCGGCGAACCAGGCGCGCATACTATGACTCCCGACGAAGTCCTGGCGGTCGCCCGCGCCGGCGAAAAACTCGGATGCACCGAAGCACTGTTCAGCCTGGGCGACAAGCCTGAACTGCTATTCCACGAGATGCGCGAGACATTGCGCCATCTGGGCTACAAGTCCACGCTGCACTATCTCGAAGCCATGTGCGAACTGGTGCTGCGCGAGACCAGCCTGCTCCCGCATCCCAATCCTGGCCTGCTCAGCGGAGAGTGGATCGCGCGCCTGGCCGCGGTCTCGCCCAGCATGGGCCTGATGGTCGAAACCATGAACTCGGCGCTGCTGGCCCCGGGCGCCGCTCACGATAATGCTCCCGACAAAGTTCCGGCGAAACGCCTGCGCACAATCGCAGACGCGGGCAAACAGAATGTACCATTCACCACGGGCCTGCTCATCGGTATTGGCGAATCTGCCGAAGACCGCGTCGACACTCTGCTGGCGATCCGCGATTTGCACGACCGGTACGGGCACATCCAGGAAGTGATCGTGCAAAATTTCCGCGTCAAGCCGACAATTCCCATGGCGCACTGGCAGGAACCAACCCGCGGCGAGATGCTTCGCACCGTGGCAGTAGCTCGCTTGCTACTCCCCAACGTCAATATTCAGGCCCCCCCCAATCTCTCCGCGCCTTACTATGATGATTTAGCCGACGCCGGCATCAACGATTGGGGAGGGATTTCGCCGCTGACCCCTGACTACATCAATCCGGAAAAGCCCTGGCCGCATCTGGAACAGTTGCGCCTGCGCACGGAAGCCAAGGGATTTGCCCTGCGCCAGCGTCTGCCGGTGTATCCCGAATTTCTTCCCGCCGTCGTAGGCAAGCCCGGACTTCTGTCGGAAAAACTGCGCGCCGCCGCGGATGGTCAAGGCCTCGCTAGCATGAAGAGGGCCGCATGATTTGCGTTCTCAGCGGCGGCACCGGCGGTGCCAAGTTCATCGACGGACTCCAGCAGGTCATGCCTCCCGAGGAAATCACGGTGATCGTCAATACCGGCGACGACCTGCTCTGGTGGGGACTCTACGTCTCGCCCGACATCGATTCCATTACCTATGTGCTCTCCGGCATGCTCAGCCGCGAGCGCGGATGGGGCGTGAAAGGCGACACTTTCCTTTGCCTGCAAGCCATGGGACAACTTGGCGAGCCTACATGGTTCCATACCGGCGATCGCGACCTCGCGATGCACCTGTTGCGTTCGCGCCTGCTGGCCGAGGGCAAGACGCTCTCCGATGCGACCGCTGTTATCTCTGAAAAACTTGGCGTGAAGGCCCGCGTGCTTCCCATGAGCGATTCGCGCGTCGAAACTCGCGTGGATACGCCGGTTGGCGAGTTGAGCTTTGAAGAATATTTCGTGCAGCGCTGGTATCAAGATCCAGTGAACTCCGTGCGCTTCGCCGGAGCCTCTGACGCCGAGCCCGCGCCCGGAGTGATCGAAGCCATCGAGTCTGCCGACGCGGTGATTATTGCGCCGAGCAATCCCATCACCAGCATCGGTCCGATTCTGGCGGTACCCGGCATTCGGGAAGCGCTGCTGCGCTGTCGCGGAAAAGTTGCCGCCATCAGCCCGATTGTCGGCAGCGCTCCCGTCGCAGGTCCGGCGGGAATTCTTATGGCCGCGCAAGGATTGCCCTGCTCGATCGTGGGCGTGGCTCACGCCTATGAGGAATTCATTGACGTCCTGGTCTGCGACAACCGCGACAACCGCGCCGCCGAACTGCTTCGCGCCAACGGCTTGACCGTCGAGTCTACCCAAACCATCATGCGCACCGCGGAAGACAAGGCAGCCCTCGCGCGCGAAGTGCTCTCGTTCGTTTCGTCACCTCAACCCGACGATGCGCGCCAAGCCCACGACAACGCCTTTCGGCGTTTGGACCGGCAGCCGTGATTCTCGTTCCGGTAAAGAACCTGAGTTCCGCGAAGCAGCGTCTGGCGGCCGTTCTCGATCAGCCGTCTCGGACCGCGCTGGCGCAGGCCATGCTGCATGACGTGCTCACGACGCTGCACAACTGGAAAGACCGTCCGCAGGTTGCCCTCGTGACCAGCGATGCCTACGCGATAAAGCTGGCCGCGAAATATAAATTTGAAATCATCCCCGACCCTAACAATCCCGGAGAAACTGGGGCCATCGAGATGGCCACGCGCGTCTGCGTCGAGCGCGGTGCGGACAGCACGCTCGTGATTCCCGCTGACATCCCGCTGATTCAACCCTGGGAACTCGACGAAATTCTGAAGCATGCACCGGTTGAAGGCAGCGTGCTGGTGCCCGCCGCCGATGGACGCGGCACCAACGCCGCCTTCCGCCGCCCGGCAAATCTGTTTTCTCTCCGCTTCGGCAACGACAGTTTCCAGCCGCATCACGCCGCCGCCGAGGCCACCGCCAAACCCTGCATCGTGTTGAAGCTTCCCGGAATTGCCGTGGACGTAGACAATCCCCCCGATTTGGAAGAACTCATCTCGCTCCCCGGCGAAACCCGCGCCCAGCGCCTAGCCCGCGATTACGCCCGCACCCGTTTGGGGACGGGCACTCTGCCCGTCCAGTAGAGACGTGCCAGTTTGCGACAAGTAACCTAAGATGATGGGGTCCCGGCTTGGTGATCGCAAAACCTGTCGAGCTGTGCTCGACGGACAGCCGAGGGCGGCTTTTCCCACACGGTCTTTGGGTTTTGTCCTTTCCTTTCTTTATGCGACGAGCTCAATCGCGGCGAAAAAATGCACCTGACCGTAACACGTCCGAACTTCGCCTGATCCCGATCCCGCTCGCCGACGAAATCCATCCTGGAGATTCACTCGCCGACAAATTGCTGAACGCCCTTCGCCGCTCCCGCCTCCGCCTGCAACCCGGCGACATCCTGATCATCAAACATAAAATCGTTTCCAAAGCTGAGGGCCGCCTCGTCGATCTTGCCACGATCGATCCCTCACCCGAATCCGTCGCCTGGGCGAAACAATATGCCCTCGACGCCCGCGTCATCGAGCTAGCCTTGCGCGAGAGCCGTGCTGTCATCCGTCGCAAAAACGGCGTCCTCATCACCGAAACGCATCATGGCTTCCTCTGCGCCAACAGCGGCGTCGACGTCTCCAATGTCAACGGAGGCTCGCACGCGCTCCTGCTCCCCGAAGACCCAGACGGTTCCGCCGCAGACCTGCGCCGCACGCTCAAACGCCGCACTAGCATTGCCGTTCCCGTCATCATCACCGACAGTTTCGGCCGCCCATGGCGCGAAGGCCTCACCGAGTTTGCTATCGGCATCGCTGGAATGAAGCCTCTGCGCGACGACCGCGGGCGCCGTGACTCCCACGGATATAAGCTCCGCGCCAGCGTCGAGGCCGTCGCCGACGAACTCGCCTGCGCCGCCGGGCTGGTCTGCGGCAAACTCAACCGCGCCCCCGCCTGCCTCGTCCGCGGATTTCGCTACGACCCCGGCTCCGGGAAAGTGACCGACCTGCTCCGCCCCGCATCCACCGACCTATTCCGCTAAAACTTCCGCTACACTGTAGAGACGTTGCTCGCAACGTCTCTTGCCGGCGCAGGTAGAGATGTAGCAAGCACGTCTCTACGGAGACTGTCATGTCCCCCAAAATCACACGCTCGCAGCTGGAAGATTTTCCCTCGCTCGAATGGTCTGACATCTCCCCGCATCTCACTTCAGCATTGCGGTCTTCGCTAGAGAAAATACTCGAAACGCAAAACGGCGCCGCCTTGTCGCTGGAAGAATCCTACAAACTGGCCGACGCCGAAGGCGATGACCTCCTGGGCCTGCTAGTTGCCGCCAACCTGCTGCGTGCTGAACTCGCCGGCAACATCGTCACCTACGTCGTCAATCGCAACATCAACTTCACCAACATCTGTTTCGTGGGATGCAAGTTCTGCGCCTTCAGCCGTGGCCCGCGCGAGTCTGACGCCTATTTTCATTCCCTCGACGACATGGCGCGCAAAGCAGTCGAAGCCTGGGAGATGGGCGCGACCGAGGTCTGCATTCAAGGCGGCCTGCCCCGCGATCTGCCCAAGTTCTACTATCGCGACATTCTCCGCGCGATCAAGCAGGCGGTTCCGCGCATGCATATCCATGCCTTTTCGCCGATGGAAATTGTCTACGGCGTGGAACTCACGGGCATGCCGCTGCCCGACTATCTTTCCATGCTCCGTGACAACGGCCTCGGAACGCTGCCCGGCACCGCCGCCGAAATTCTCGACGACGAGATTCGCCACGTCCTGTCGGCCAACAAGCTTTCCACCGCGCAGTGGGTCGAGGTCATCCGCACGGCGCACCGCTGCAGCATTCGGACTACATCGACGCTCATGTATGGACACACCGAAACTCCGGCACACTGGGTTCGCCAGATACGACTGCTGCGCGAGATCCAATCCGAAACCGGAGGTTTCACAGAATTCGTTCCCCTCGGTTTCGTTCATCAGAACACCTTGCTCTTTCACCAGGGCCTGGCGCGAACGGGCCCGACCTTGGCCGAGCATCTCAAAGTTCACGCGCTGGCGCGCCTGCTGCTCGCCGGTTCCATCAACAACATCCAGGTTTCGTGGGTGAAGCTGAACCGCCATCTCTCGCAACTCTGCCTGCACGCCGGCGCGAACGACTACGGCGGCACGCTCATGGAGGAAAATATTTCGCGCGAAGCCGGAGCCACCGCCGGTCAGTACACTAGCCCGGAAGATTTTCAATCGCTGATCCTCGAAATAGGTCGCGTCCCAGCCGAGCGCAACACCAGCTATACGCGCATCCAACTTAAGTTGCTGCTCGACGCATTCACTGTCGAAGAAACGCAGGAGCCGCAATTTGCCTGACGCGCATCCCATCGCAATTCTGGGGGGAACAGGACCCGCGGGCATGGGCCTCGCCCTGCGCTGGGCGCGAGCAGGTGAGCCTGTCATCATCGGATCGCGCGAGGCGCAGCGCGCGCAGGAAACAGCCTCCGAGATCAAGAAGAAAGCCGGAAACCAAGCCGTCGTCTCCGGACTGGAAAACTCTGCCGCCTGCGCCGCGGCCGATCTTCTGGTCCTTACTGTTCCGTTCGAGGGTCAAGCTACACTGCTCAAGCAGCTAAAATCCGCGGTCCGCCCCGGAAGCATTCTGATCGACGCCACCGTCGCTCTAGCCGCCAGCGTAGGCGGTCGCGCTTCGCGCACCCTTGGCGTCTGGCAAGGCTCGGCCGCGCAACAAGCAGCCGAACTCGTTCCAAAGGGAGTGAGCGTAGCTGCGGCGTTCCACAATCTGTCAGCTGAGTTATTGAATGGAGACGAAGCGCTCGACTGCGACGTCATTGTCTGCAGCGACGACGCCAACGCCACTCAACTCGCGCGTGCTCTCGCCGCGAAAATTCCAGGCGTCCGAGCAATCGACGGCGGCAAACTAGAAAACGCCCGCACTCTGGAACAGATTACCGCTCTTCTCGTTGGACTGAATATCCGACACAAAGGACACGGAGGAATCCGCATCACGGGGCTGCCTCCGGAAGCGTATCGCTAGAGTTAAGCCATCTCAGAAACCAGCGAAAATTCTCAAAGGAGCACGAACGCCCTCGGAGGCTAAAGCCCGCATCTCTTTTGGAGCGTTGGCGGCACGGCTGAAGCCGTGCCCTTTCAAACCCGTTTAGAGCCTTTCAAGACCGTTTAGAAGACGAACGCTAGAACGAATATTTCAGCGAAAACTGAATCAAGCGTGGCGTGCCCACGGTCGAGGTGATCGGTGCAGATCCGCCGCCGGTCGATGGAGATCCGGGCGTGAATGGCGACACCGAGGTAGCCGCCGGAATGGCAAAGGACGGATGATTGAAGATGTTGAAGAACTCCGCGCGGAACCGTAGATTCTGACGTTCGCCCAACTTGAATATCTTCCCCAGGGTGAAATCCACATTCTTCTGCGGAGGTCCGATGATGCAGTTGCGCGGCGTATTGCCGTAAAGCGTACCGTCGCTCGGAGAGCCGTTCGAGAGCGTCGCGAGCGGATCGGGCGAGTATGCAGCGGGGTTAACCCAATTTGCCAGGCGCTGTTCCGGTGTGCCGTGGCTGGGAGCGTTCGCACAACCGAATCCCGGGTTGAAGGTTGCGGTCGAAGATGGTGTGCTCGCCAGGGCGAAGACACTGCCTCCCGCGGGATCAAGAATGGAGAACGGTGCGCCCGATTGGAGGATCAGTACGCCACTGGCCTCCCAACCGCCCAAGGCCACCTTGGTGAAACCGTTGGCGCCAACGAAAAACGGTAGCTGATAGGTGCCACTGGTAACGAATCGCTGCCTCCGATCGAAATCAGAGAGGCCGCGAGAGGCGGCAGCATCGGTCTGATTATTGACCCGAGTAAGGAACGCCACGGAAGCGGTCGAAACGTCGTCAATCGATTTGGACCAGGTATACGCGCTTTGAAAGTACAGGCCCTTGCCAAAACGGTGTGCCAGCGTGGCCTGCAATGCGTTGTAGTGCGAATCGGAGTTTGGCGCGAAGTCCTCGAAATCCGGGGGTGCGATGCCCAAAAACGGCGCTCGCGCACTGGCATTCTCAACGGTCGAATCCACGATCTTGCATGACAGGCCCTTTGCCTGCAGATTGGCACAGCCGGCTCCCGAGACAGTTACGGGATTTTGCGGCGTTGCCAGCGTCGCCTGGTCGGGATCGAAAGTCGACCGCAACCGGCTTCCCTTCGTGCCCACATATCCCAGTTCCAGGTACCAGTCTAGCCCCAGCTCATGCTGAATCGTGAAGTTCCACTGCTGCGTCGTGCCTACTACCCAATGCTGCGGGACGGTGAGCTGGATCAAGCTATTCACATTGCCGCTGAACAGCGGGGAGCACGCCTGAGGATTGGGGAAGGAACAGGGCGCGAATCCCTGCAGGATCGCGGCGGTAGGCACATACTTCTGGGTCGGCTGCGCGCCCAGCGCAGGAACGCCATTGGGGAATGCGGGGCTGGACGCAAAAAGATTCGCGAGGGTGTCCGCTCCGGGAAAGAAGCCCACGAGGAACGGGTATGT
>Ga0307474_10003230_pt1 | contig 11764 bp, 10 predicted proteins | sample atmos_gasesECM1C_2_FD_203312 | JGI IMG/M metagenome (GOLD analysis project Ga0307474, IMG submission 203312) | Hardwood forest soil microbial communities from Morgan-Monroe State Forest, Indiana, United States - atmos_gasesECM1C_05 | ecosystem: Environmental > Terrestrial > Soil > Temperate... | reverse complement strand
CGACGTTGAACTGCGGCGAGAGCTGCCAGGTTATATCGCCAAAGAAGGCGTTCTGGGTGATGACCTGGGGCTGAAAATCAATGAACTGCCAGGGAGGCGATCCAACAACCGGCGCGGCTTCTGGGCTAATTAGGTATTGATTAAACTGAGAGTGCAGATCCTGATAGAAGTAGCCGGCGACCCACTGCAAGGGGCCAGGGGCGGTGGAGGTGAGTCGCAATTCCTCGCTCAGCTGCCACTCGGCGTCCTGCTCAGTGGCGCCCGGGCCGTTAGGCTCCGGCCCCAGTGGCCCGAGGCCCCCCGCCGACGCGTTGTACGCAGGGATGCCGAATACGGAGTTGACTCCCTCCGTGCCGTCCGTGATTACGAGCGCGTTGCGGTGCCAGAGCCCGGTGGCCGAGGTCAATGAGAAGTTAGGCAACTGATCGACGGCTTTCAAACTGCCGAAAGTGAAGCTGTCAGTTTGCGGTTCGGGGACGTCAAAGGGTTCCCAGTGCGCCAAGACAGCTGGCGTTTGGGGATAAGTCGCCGATCCGTTGACATCGACCACGGGAGGGGCACCCTGCTCGGTCCGTTGGTACATCGCCACGGGTTCGATCGTGAGGTTTTCCAGGGGTTTCCAGAGAAGCGCCGCGCGGATCGAGTCCACAGTGGTCGTGTTCACTCCGCCCAGGTCTTCCTGCAGCGGCGCGGAGTAGAAATTGCTCGGCCGAGATACATTAGGGAAAGGCCCGAGATCGGTGGTCACGGCTCCATTCGCAATCACCCGACGCTGGATCCAGCCGCTGTTGTCGGTGATTGATCCGACGATGCGCACGGCTGCGGTGTCTCCCAGCGGAAGGTTCATCATCGCGTTCTGCTGGTGGTTGATGCTGCCGCCGGAGGCGGTATCGGAAACCACTTCCTGCGCGCTGAGTGAATAAGTGTTCAGCTGGGGGAGACTGGGAATGAGCCGGATGGTTCCGGCGAGGGAGCTCGATCCGTAAAGCGTCCCCTGCGGTCCGCGCAGTACCTCGACCCGCTCGAGGTCATAGAGGTTAGGGTCGATGTCCGTCTTGCCCATGTTGGAAAAAGCAGGGGACGCTAGCGGTATCTCGTCTATGTAGAAGCCCACCACAGAGGAGTTGCCGCCCAAGCCATACAAGCCGCGCATTTCATACTCACTCTGGCCGGGGCCAGCGTCACGGACCGCAAGACCCGGCACCGACCGAGCGAGGGTCTGAAGGTCCGTGATTCCCCGCGAAGCAAGTTCATCGGCGGTGACCGCCGTGAGGCTGATGGGGGTGTCCTGAGCCGTGGTTTCGCGCTTGGTCGCGGTGATCACCACGGTGGTGAGCTCTGGTGACGTCGCGGCAGTGCTGCCCGCGGGCACTGCCGCGGCCGGCGCTCCGCTCACTGAAGTATCGCCGTCGCCTGCGTACACGACGACTGCCGGGAGAATCAGAGCGGAGACTGCCGCAACGAGCTGAGCCCTGAATTTCTTTGCTTCGGTATTTGCCTTCATGTGTCTCCCCAAGATGAGCCCGACGTGCGGCCGATCAGCGATCACTTCTTGATTCTGGCCGTAGGCGGCAAGGCCATTCACGACTTCCCCGCTAGGCCGATCGTCGCTTTCTTGTGAATAACAGAATGGACTAATGAATGGACATTTGAGCATACGCAGGCGCACCATTCAAGGATGCCGCGGCAACTGTCCCGGATTCGAGATGCAGCCCTGCGCTTAACGTTCTTGCGGCTGCGGCGGAATTTACGGTAAGCTCCAATTATTAGACCACTACGCGATTTACGGGCCGCCACGACCACGCATACGGCGGAGGTCAAGTGCAAATCAGCTATCTCGAGGCGGTCATCCAGGCGCAGATCGAGGAGATGGAGCGCGACGAGCGCGTGATCCTCATGGGCGAGGATATCGCTGTCTATGGCGGCGGCCGTATCGTCGATCGATTCGATCCCTCGCGCGTCTTGAGCACCCCAATTTCCGAGGGGTCCTTCGCAGGCGTCGGGATCGGGGCGGCCATCGGGGGGCTGCGGCCCATCGTCGATCTCGGCATCGCGAGCTTCATGTATCTCCCCTCTGATCAGATCATCAACCAGGCTTCGAAGCTCAGGTACATGACCGGCGGCCAGATACGCGTGCCCGTGGTCTTCCGCTGCTGCATGTATTACGGGAGCGCCCTCGCTGCCCAGCATTCCGACCGGCCGTATCCGCTGTTCCTGAATACGCCGGGATTGAAACTGATCAGTCCGAGCACGGCGGCGGACGTCAAAGGGTTGCTGAAATCCGCGGTGCGCGATGATGACCCCGTGATCGTCTTCGAGGACACCCGCTTGTGGCCGCTGAAGGGTGAGGTCCCCGATGATCGGGACTTTCTGATTCCCATTGGCAAGGCCGACATCAAGGTCGTGGGCACGGACGTGACGCTGGTGGCGGTGGCGGGCGCGATGCGCGCCACCCTCGAGGCAGCCAAGGCCTTGTCGGCGGAGGGAATATCCCCCGAAGTGATCGATCCGCGCACACTGAAACCGCTCGATATGGAGACCATTCTCGGCTCGGTCGCGAAGACGCATCGTCTGGTGGTGATCGAGAACGGCCACCGCGTGGCAAACCTCGGTGCCGAGATTGCCGCGGGGGTCTGCGAGCAGGCCTTCGACAGCCTCGCGAAGCCGATCATCCGGCTGAGCGCGCCGGACGTCCACGTACCCTTCAGCCCGGCACTCGAGCAGCTGCTCTACCCCACCAAGGACAAGATCGTGGCGACCGTAAAATCGCTGCTTTGACCCGCATCTCACTATGACCGTCTACGTGAATTTCCCCAAGTCCGGGATGGGCATCGAGGAAGGTACCGCCCGACGCTGGCTCAAGGCCGTCGGGGAGCCGGTACGCAAGGGCGAGGTCATCGTCGAGATCGAAACCGCCAAGGCACTGCAGGAGGTGGAGGCGCCTGTGAGCGGAAAGCTGGTGCGGATCCTGTTGCCGGAGGGCGAGACTGCCGCCGTCAATACGCCCATCGCCGTCATCGAGGAAGCCCCCTGAGTCATGAACGAGGACTATCTCGTCCGGCCGCTCTCCCCGATGCGCCGGATCATCGCCGCCCGGGTCAGTGAGGCGAAGCGCTCCGTCCCACACTTTGCGCTCACAGCCGAGATCGAGGTGGATGCACTGCTCGCCCGGCGCAGCGAGCTGCATCAGTCGCGGCCCGGGATCACGTTGTCGCTGAACGACCTTTTGATCAAAGCCTCAGCACAGGCGCTGATGGACGTTCCAGAGGTCAATATTCAGTGGGCGGATACCGAGCTGCGTCAGTTCACGAGTGCCGATATCTCCGTCGTGATCGCCGTGGATGGAGGCCTCGCGACTCCTATCGTGCGCAGAGCCGAGGCCAAGTCGGTTTGGCAGATCTCCTCGGAAGTGAAGGCGCTCGCCGCGCGTGCGGCGCGCAATGAGCTCAAAATGGAGGAGATTCTGGGAGGTTCCTTCAGCCTTTCGAACCTTGGTATGTACGGTGTGGACGAATTCGATGCCATCATCAATCCGCCCCAATGCGCCATTCTTGCCATTGGAGCGGCGAAGTCGCGCTGCGTGGTTTCCCCGGAGCTGGAGCTGCGGGTGGCGACGGTGATACGGGCGACGCTTTCTGCGGATCATCGTGCGATCGATGGGGCGATCGGCGCGCGCTTCCTCGCGGCCCTGAGGAGCCGGATCGAGACGCCCCTCGAGTTCGGTCCGACGCGGACGGAGGCAGCATGCAACGCCTAGCTGAAAAGGTGGCGCTCGTGACGGGCGGGGCTTCGGGCCTGGGTAAGGCCATCGCGGAACGCCTGGCGAGCGATGGTGCGAGTGTCGTGATCACGGATGTGGATCGAAGCGTGGGCACAGCGACCGCCGCCGCCGCGGGGCTCACTTTCCTGCACCAGGACGTGCGCGACGAGCAGCGCTGGACAGAGGTCGTTAGCGAGATCGAGCAGCGGCTCGGGCGTTTGAACATCCTGGTCAACAACGCCGGCATCCTCGGTCCGATGACGGCGGCTTCCCCCGAGGACACGCCTCTCGAACTGTGGCGCCGGATTTTTGCGGTGAACGTCGAGGGCGTTTTTCTCGGGTGCCGGGCGGCGATCCCGGCGATGCGACGCGCGGGAAGCGGCTCGATCATCAACATCTCTTCGATCGCGGGCTTGCGCGCATCGCCCTACGCGACCGCTTACGGCGCCAGCAAGGCAACCGTGCGACACCTGACCAAGTCGGTCGCGCAGCACTGCGCCGAGAAAAGGCTCCACATTCGCTGCAACTCGGTTCACCCGGGCGACGTGCGCACTCCCCTGTGGGACAAGGCGGCTGAGGAGCTGGCGCGGGCTCGCCGCGTCCCGGTCGAGGAGATCATCGAAGATGGACGCACCGATTCCCCGATGGGGGAATTCACGCGGCCGGAGGACATCGCCGCGATGGTTGCATTCCTCGCCTCCGATGAGGCACGGCACATCACCGGCACGGAGATGGTCGTCGACGGCGGCACCGTGAACTGTGAGTCCTACCGCAAGCCGGCGAGGGGCGGCGTGGGGCAGCGCCGATGATCACCGGCATCAGTCACGTCGGGATTTCGGTCGCGAATCTCGAGCGATCGATCGAATTCTATCGCGACCTGCTTGGCCTGCGAGTGCTCCAGGAAGTGCCGATGCGCGGGCCGAACTATGACGCCATCATGGGACTGAAGGGCACCGACGGAAGAATTGCAGTCCTCAGAACCGGGAATCTCGAGATCGAGCTGCTCGAGTTCAAGCCACCGTCGCGACCCGCCGAGCGCGAGCGGCACGTCTCGGATCAGGGTATCAGCCATTTTGCGATTTTTGTCGAGGACGCCGCCGGGCTGTACGCACGACTCCAGGCAGCTGGGGTCCGGGTCCACAGCGCTCTGGTCTATTTCGCGAGCTGCACGACGACCGCCGTTTACTTCTGCGATCCGGACGGTAACTTCATCGAGATGCTTCAGGAGAACATGCCTGGTCAGACGGAGCCGCCGCGTGCACAGCGCTGAGGCTGGCAGGTCGGTCGATTGGGTTGCGAAAGCCGGCGCCCTGCGAATCCATATCCGTAACTTCATCGGCGGCCGGTTGCTCGCCGGCGAAGGTGCCGAGATTCTGCACAAGTCGAGTCCGCGGGACGGGCGCGAGCTTTATAGCTTCGCAGTCGGTTCGCAACAGGATGTCGAGTCGGCCGTCGCGATGGCGCGACGCGCCTTTGTGGACGGGCGCTGGTCGCGGCTGCCCGCCGATCGTCGCAGCGAAGTACTTTACCGGCTCGCGGCGTTGCTGGCCGAACACGCGGAAGAGTTCGCGCTGCTGGAATCGCTCGATACCGGCAAGCCGATCAAGGACGCGGTGACCTTCGATGTCCCCCGAGCGAGCGCGACCTTCAGATTCAGCGCCGCCGCCGGCGACAAGATCGCCGGCCAGGTCTACGGCGTCGATGCCAATAGTCTTTCGTATCAAACCCGGCGTCCTCTCGGCGTGGTGGGTGGAATCATCGGCTGGAATTTCCCGCTGGTGCTTGCTGCGGAAAAGATCGGACCCGCCCTCGTGACGGGAAACAGCCTGGTGCTCAAGCCCTCGGAGCTGACCTCGCTGTCGGCTGCGCGGCTCGCCGAGCTGGCGCTCGAGGCGGGCGTTCCCGAGGGTGTCCTCAACGTGATCCACGGCGGCCCGCAGGTTGGAGCGGCGCTCGCGCGCCATCAGGACGTGGACATGATCACCTTCACCGGTAGCAGCCGCACCGGAAAGCTGTTGTTGGTTGCGGCAGGCGAGTCCAACATGAAGCGCCTGATGCTCGAGTGCGGAGGCAAGGCGCCCAACATCGTATTCCGCGATGCGCCGGATCTGGCCGCAGTCGCCGATGGCATCGTGGCGCGTGCCTTCTGGAATCAGGGCCAGGTGTGCACCGCAAGCTCCCGGTTGCTCGTCCAGGAGGGCGTCAGGGACGAGCTGCTCCGCCTCGTAATCGAGCGCGCGTCCGCGCTGCATCCGGGTGACCCGCTCAGGGAGCAAACGAGCTATGGCGCATTGGTGAGCAGCGGGCACCGCGAGAAGGTGCTCGGCTATATCGCGAGCGGCGAGCACGAAGGCGCTCGAGCCATTTATCGGGCGAGCACCTCTGACCCATTGGCCGGAGGCTTCTACGTAGCGCCCGTTATCTTCGACCAGGTATCCATGACGCAGCGGATTGCTCAGGAAGAGGTCTTCGGTCCCGTGCTGTCGGTTCTTGCCTTCCGGGACGAGGAGGAGGCCGCGCGGATTGCCAACAGCACGATATACGGCCTGTCCGCAATTCTCTGGACCCGGGATCTCGGCCGGGCGCATCGCCTCTCACAATCGATCGATGCGGGCTGGATCGTGGTCAACGCCACTGCCTCTCCGGCAGGGGGACCCGGGCCGGGCGTACTGTCGATCGGTGGACACAAGCAATCGGGTATCGGCGTCGAAGGCGGCGTCGACGGGCTGAAGGCCTATACGCGCGAGAGCGCAATCCAGCTCTTTGTTTGACTCGACACCGCGGGGGGCCGGCGGGGCGGCGGGAGGATTGATGGACAGTCTGGACGGCAAAGTTGCGCTGGTCACCGGTGCGGGACGCGGCATCGGTGCAGGCATCGCTCTCGAGCTGGCAACCCGGGGCGCGCGGATCGCCCTGATGGGGCGGACCCAGAGTACCTTGGAAGAGTCTGCCGCGCTCATCAAGGCACGCACCACCGCGGACGTCTCGGTACATCCGGGCAATGTGACCGATGAGCAGAGCGTCGAGAAGGTCATCGATGCAGTGTTGCGGCGGCATACCCGCGTCGACGTGCTGGTGAACAACGCCGGCATCGTTGACCAGGCGCAATTTCTCGATATCGCACTCTCGGGGTGGACTGCGGTGATTGCGACCAATCTAACCGGTGTGTTTCTCATGACCCAGCGGGTCGCGCGGCGCATGCGCGACACCGGCGGCGGTTCCGTGGTGAATATCGCCTCGATCGATGCATATGGAACGGACGGCCCGCAGGCCAGTTATACCGCCGCCAAGGCGGGCGTCGTTGGCTTGACCAAGGCCGCGGCAACCGAGCTTGCGCCGATCAGGGTGCGCGTGAATTCAGTGAGTCCCGGCTGGGTGCATACCAAGATGGTCGAGGAGTTCGTCCCCGCGGACGCCATGAAGTACATGTTGGGAACGTTCGCCCGTGTACCCATGCAACGCCTCGTGGAGATCAAGGAGGTCGCACGGGCAGTGGCGTTCCTGGCCAGCCCGGAGAGCTCCGCAATCACCGGCATCGACGTGCCGGTGGACTGTGGGACGCTCGCCAATCTCTACGTATTCGAGACACTGCCGACGTAGAATTGCTGTCATATGAGCGTTTCCAAGCATCTCGAGCCGATCAAAGCGATCGCGACCTATGAGTTGGTCGCGAACCAGATTCAGCGCGCCGTACACCTCGGGCTGCTGGTGCCAGGAGACCGGCTGCCGGCCGAGCGCGCACTCGCCCAGCAGCTCGGCGTGGCGCGGATGACGGTGCGCGAGGCCATTCGCGTGCTGGCTCACGAGGGACGCATCACGGTTCGACGTGGCGCGCATGGTGGTATGTGGATTCGCGCACAGGACGTTACCAAGCGCGAGCTGCTGCAGCTTGCAGCCGACACGGATCGCGCGATCGGCGACGTGTATGAGTTTCGTGAGCTGGTCGAGGGCGCCTCAGCGCGGCTCGCCGCGGCGCGCGCCAAGGCTGACGACGTGCGCAAGCTGCGCAATCTCTCCTCGTCCATGGAGAAGATCCTCGCAGCCCACCTCAAGAATCCGGCGATATCCGCCAACGTGGCGCGCTTTCTGGCGCTCGACTCCCAGTTCCACAGTGAGATAGCCCGGATTTCCGGCAATCACTTCATCATCGAAGCGGTCGAGCGCGGACTTGCGGCCCGTTATGCGCCGTTCGGGGTACTGTTGCGCAACCTGACACCTGGTGCCAACAACGGACACGAGGAGCTGGTCGAGGCCATCGCGGCCGGGCAGGGTGCCCGGGCCGAAAAATTGATGCGCACCCACGTGGCGACGGCGCGCAACACCATCATCGCGAGGCTCAATCGCCATTTGCGCGCGCAAACCGGTGCGTAGCTCGACCGAAGTCGCCGCTACCGCGAACACGGCGTCCTCCTCCACCACATCAGGCGTTCGGCTCAAGAAAAACACCATCAGCCCGATCGGGCTCGCCGCACTTGCAATTGGCATCACCTCTCCCGCGATGGGCCTGTTCGCCCTGTGGGGGACCATGGAGGCCGCGACCGGTCCGGTCACGCCGCTCATCTTCCTCTCGGCCATGCTGGTCACGCTGCCGACTGGCATTTCCTATGCGGTGCTCAACAGCCGCTTTCCGTCTGCCGGTGCCGCCTCGACCTGGATGTGGCGATCGATCAGTCCATTGGCTGGGTTTCTCGCGGGCCTGGCGATGAGTACCTATTTCCTCATGGCGACTGTCTCCGCGCCGATTATGTTCGCCATGTTCCTTGCAGATTTTCTCCGTATCGTGAAGGCACCCATCTCCCACCTCGACGCGCTCTACTGCGGCATCGTGGTGTCGAGTATTCCGGTGGCGTTTTTCTGCCTGCGCGGCGCGGAGGCGTCCATCAAAGTCACCGTACGCCTGATGCTCATCGAGAGTTTCGTCGTGCTGGCACTGTCCGCAACCATTCTCTTCCTCAAGGGGAGGGAGGGTGGCATCGACTTCGGTGCCTTCAATCCGGGTCATGCCACGCAGGGCCTGACCGGCTTCTGGTCCGCGATGGTGGTCGGCGTACTCGGATTTTGCGGGTTCGACGTCGTCTCGACCGCCGCGGAGGAGGCCCATGCGCCCCGTACCCACCTGCCCCGTGCCATCTTCATCACACTCGGAGGCATGGCACTCTTCTGGGCACTCAACGCCTGGGTGTTCACTCTCAGCATACCCGTCTCCGAGGTTGTCGCTTACACGCGTGCCGGGATTCCGGCGGTGACCGGGATCGCCGAGCGTTACTGGGGTTTCGGCAGTCTCACGGTGGACATCATTGCCTTCACCGGAGTGACCGCGCTCTATCTCAGTTGCGTGCAGGGCTCCTCGCGCATCGTGTTTGCGCTGGCGCGCCATGGCCTGTTGCCGGCGATGCTCGGGCGACTCGCCGGCAAGCGGCGCGTACCTCGTAACGCGGTGCTCGGGGTCCTGGTCTGTGCCGTCGTCCTGGATATCGCCACGCTGATCGTGCTGCGTAACGGCCTCGATGTCTTCAACTGGTGGTCGTTCGCGCTCGTGTTCTTCGCAACGCTGACCTTCATGGCCGTGAACGTGGCGAACGCGGTTTACTTCTTCCGTTTTGCACGGCAGGACTTCAGTCTCTTCACCAATCTGCTGGTCCCGATCGTCGGGTTCTTCGTGAATGCGTACCTGCTGTATGCGGCCTTCTTTTCCGCTCTCTGGTTGAGCGATCTGCCTACCGGGCGGAGCGTCGTGATCGGCTCCCTGGTCATACTCGGCGTCGAAGTAGCAGCCGCCATCTACATGCGTGCGGCGTCGCCGGCGCTCTTCAGGCAGGACGCTCCGATCAATGCGGATTGAGTGCGCCGGCACGGGGAAGACGCCCGAGGATCGTCGCAAGCTGAAGACGCTGCCCGAGGCTCAGGGAAACTTGCGAAGGAACCTCTCCTGGGCCGCGAGCAGCGCCGCTGTCATCCTGCCGCTCCACTCGACCTGCCCCGCGGGCAGTTGGATCAGATCCTGGCGGATCTCGACCTCAACGTGCGGGATGTTGCGACTCTCTCCGTGGTGCGGCAACGTATAACCAATCTGGTCTTTCCCGGAGTAGGGCTGGTTGTCGCCCGCGACCAGCCCGGCCTCGCAGCGCAAGACCTCGAGCAGGCACTGCGCGAAGCGTGCGTCCTTGTTGTAGAGCACCGCGGCGTGCATCTCGCGGCGCACCCCCTTGAAGACGTTCGTCATGCTGTGCTGGACAATGAGAATCGTGCGCCGTCCTGCGGCCGCACGCTCCTCCAGCAAAGCGCCGAGATGCCGGTGGTAAGGCTCGAAGATCTCGCGCTCGCGGGCGCTCACCTGCTCGTTGGAGATGTGCAGATTTCCGGGAATAGGGGTCGACTCGCTGATCGTCGGTATGGAGCTCGGATCGCCCGGACGACGGTTGCAGTCGATCACCAGGCGGGAGTAGTTCTGCGCGACCAGTGGCGCGTCCAGGGCCGCGGACACGTGCTGCGCTACGGCGAGCGCGCCGATGTCCCAGGCGATGTGCCGCTCGAGATCCGACTGTGCAAGCCCCAATGTCGCGAGGGACCGGGGTATGCGTCGGCTGGCGTGATCGACGGCGATCACGAAAACCGAGCGGCCATTCCGTCGACTGGCGAGTACCGGCGGAGGCTCATCCGCAGCCAGCAGGTGCAGCGTCATGCGGGTCCCGTCCGCCCAGGTGTCCTACGCTCGCCGCGACGGCCGAGGCACACAGGGTCGCGGATGGGACTGGAGGCTGGCATGAGTGATTGTTCGTTCGATGGTGCGCAAGGCTCAGCTCACGCGGCTCGTTGCTCGCGGCCGCGGTACCTGCGTTGCCGCCCTCTCCTTAGTGGTCTATAGTACAGACCTTTAAAAAAGGCACAAGAGCCGAAGCGGCGCGCGCGAGTCAGCGGCAGGCACGGGGAGTTATCAGGGTATGTTCTTTTCCAAGGCGGCTCTCGCGCGGCGCGGTGAGGAGGTGAGGCCCCTTCTCGAGCGTCTCAAGGCTGCGGGTTGCCGCTTCATGCAGATGGAGATGCCGGAGAACAACGGCTATCTCTGCGGGAAGATCGTGCCACTGGAGAAAGGACTCTCTCCCTCCGGCTCCGGCATCGCCACCCTGATCCTGACTTTCAAGAGCGGCGGCAACGTGTGCTTCACCTCGCCGTTCTCGAACTGGGATAACGGATTTCCGAAGTTCGTCGCCATGCCGGATTACTCGACCGCCGTGCCGCTGCCATGGAAGCGCAACGTCGCCGGTGTGCTGTGCGATTACTACATGGACGATGGCACGCCGTGTGGCTTCAGCCCGCGACAGATCCTCAAGGAGGCGGAAGCTGCGCTCGCAAAGCTCGGCTATTCCGCGCGCGTGGCACTCGAGTACGAGATGTACATCGTCTGCGAGGACGACGTGCTCATGCGGGCGGGGCGTTTCTCGGAGCTGCCCTCGTTCGGCCGCGAATGGGATGCCTACAGTATCTCGCGCTCGCCGCCGTACGAGGAGCTCGCCAAGGAGTTCCTGAGCCGCTGCGAAGATGCGGGCGTTCGTATCGAGGCTTTCCACACCGAGCTCGGACACGGCATGTTCGAGTACACCTTCGAGCCACAATCTCCCCTCAAGGCGGCCGACGACGCGCTCCGCGCCAAGTTGTATCTACGGCAGCTGTGCGCCGAGCGCGGCCTCGTGGCGAGCTACATGACCGCCAAGTTCGTCGATACGGGCGACTCCTTCTGCGGCTGCCACCACAACTTCAGTCTGGCTCGCGGTAAGCAGAACGCCTTCTGGGACGAAGCTGCGAGTGATCTCAGCCAGGTGGCGCGTCTCGCGGCGGCCGGAATTCTCAAGACGATGCCGGCCTACAACATCATTTACCGGCCGTGGGTGAATTCATTCCGACGCATGAATCATCTGCTCTGGAACCCCGAAAACGCCTCCTGGGCCCGGGACAATCACATGGCGGGCGTGCGAGTCGTCATGGGCGCCGTACCCGAGAAGATGA
>Ga0307474_10003229_pt1 | contig 11772 bp, 8 predicted proteins | sample atmos_gasesECM1C_2_FD_203312 | JGI IMG/M metagenome (GOLD analysis project Ga0307474, IMG submission 203312) | Hardwood forest soil microbial communities from Morgan-Monroe State Forest, Indiana, United States - atmos_gasesECM1C_05 | ecosystem: Environmental > Terrestrial > Soil > Temperate... | reverse complement strand
GCGCGTCTGCAGCGCCAGCCGATAGGCCGGTGCCCCTCGCGAATCGATCGACAGTCCGACGATGCGTCCCGGCAATGAGCGCTTCAACGCATCGCGCACGGCGATAAAGGCCGCGTGCGGTCCGCCATAGCCTAAGGGAACGCCGAAGCGTTGCGCGGGCCCGATCGCAATGTCGGCGCCGAGCTCGCCGGGCGAGGCCAGCAGCACAAGGGCAAGAAGGTCGGCGGCAACGATAGCGAGCGCGCCCTTGGCGTGCAGGCTTGCGACCGCGGGGCGGAGGTCGCGCACCACCCCTGACGTGCCCGGATATTGCAGCAGCGCCCCGAAGACCTCGGCGCGCTCCAGATCTTTCAGCGGGTCGCCTGTTATCAGCTTCCATCCCAGCGGCTCGGCGCGGGTGCGCAGCACGGCCAACGTCTGCGGATGCACCTCGGCATCGACGAAGAACGACTTGGTCCTGGCTTGCGAGGCGCGCTCGGCGAGCGCCATCGCTTCGGCCGCCGCGGTGGCCTCATCGAGCAGCGAGGCGTTGGCGACATCGAGGCCGGTGAGATCGCAGATCATAGTCTGGAAGTTGAACAGCGCCTCCAGCCGGCCCTGGCTGATCTCCGGCTGGTATGGCGTATAGGCCGTATACCAGGCCGGGTTCTCCAGGACGTTCCGCTGGATCACCGCTGGCAAAATCGTATTCGAATAGCCTTGGCCGATCAGCGAGGTGAAAACCTGATTTTTTGCCGCAAGCTCGCGCATATGGGCGAGCGCTGCGGTCTCATTTAAGGGTTTTCCAAGATCGACCGGCGTCTTTTGCCGGATCGAAGTCGGCAAGGTTTCCGCAACCAGCGCATTGATGCTTGCGGCGCCGACCGTCTCCAGCATGGCCGCAATGTCGCGTGGCGATGGGCCGATATGGCGGCGCACGAAAGTGGTGGCTGGCTCGTCAAGGTGTCGCAGCGGCGCGTTCATGGGTGGTTCCTTCGCAATCACGCGATGTGTTTCTGGTAGGCGGCCTCATCCATCAGGCCGCCCAGTTCGCTCTTGTCGGCAATCTTCACTTTGAAGAACCAGGCTTTGCCGGCGGCATCGGAGTTGACAAGCGCAGGCTCGGATGCGAGCGCCTCGTTGACTTCGGTCACCTCGCCCGAGATCGGCGCGTAGACGTCGGAGGCGGCCTTGACGGATTCGACCACGGCGGCGGCTTCCGCCTTTTTCAGGGCACGGCCGACTTTCGGCAGTTCGACAAACACGACATCGCCGAGCTGGGACTGCGCGTAATCCGTCACGCCAATGGTGGCGACGTCGCCCTCGATGCGGAGCCATTCGTGGTCGGCGGTGTAAAGCGTGGTCATGAGCAGCCCTTTAAGCTTTGCAAGTCAGCGTTCGCGAATCATCGTTTGTAAGTGTTTTGGACGAAAGGCATCGGCGATATCCGAAGCGGCAGGCGCTGGCCGCGCACTTCCGCAAAAACTTGCGTTGCCTGTGCTGCCTGGGCCGACGGCAGGTAGCCCATCGCGACCGGCGCATTGAGGCTTGGACCAAAACCGCCTGAAGTCACCTTGCCGATCGGTTCGGAAGAAGCAGCATCCGCAAACAGCGGGGCGCCTTCGCGCACAGGCGCGCGGCCCGCGGCCTTGAGGCCGACGCGGCGGCGCGCCGCCCCTTGCTCGAGCTCTGAGAGGATCACTTCCGCGCCAAAAAATCCGCCGGCACGCGCACCGCCCTTGCGGCGGCTCTTTTGAATGGACCATTCGAGTGCGGCCTCGACCGGCGTTGTCGAGGTGTCGATGTCGTGGCCATAGAGGCAAAGTCCGGCTTCAAGACGGAGACTGTCCCGCGCCCCGAGCCCGATCGGCAGCACAGCGCTATCGGCAAGCAGGGCGCCGGCCAGGTTTTCGGCGGCATCTGAGGGGACCGAGATCTCAAAGCCGTCTTCGCCGGTATAGCCCGAGCGCGAAACGAAGCAGTCGATGCCGCCTACGCGACGCGGGCCGGCGTCCATGAAGCGCATCGAGGCGATGTCGTCGCTGAGCTTGGCCAGCACCGCTTCCGCCCTTGGCCCCTGCAGCGCGATGAGCGCGCGGTCGGCCAGGGGCTCGATGATGCAGGCATCGGAGAGGTTTGCGCGCAAATGCGCTTCGTCCTGCACCTTGCAGGCAGCGTTGACGACTACAAACAGGTGATCGCCGAAATTTGCGACCATCAAATCGTCGAGCAGCCCGCCCGATTCGCCTGTGAACTGGGCATAGCGCTGGCGGCCCGGCGCCAGCGCAAGGATGTCCTGGGGTACCAGCCGCTCCAGGGCGAGGGAGGCGTCCTCGATCTTGGCGGATTTCGGCCGGAGCACGATCTGGCCCATATGCGAGACGTCGAACAGGCCGGCGCTGATGCGGGTGTGCAGATGCTCCTTCAGCACTCCGGTTGCGTATTGCACCGGCATGTCGTAGCCGGCAAAGCCCACCATCCTGCCGCCGCGTGCAACATGCAGCGCGTGCAAGGGCGTCCGTTTGAGGGATGACTGCGAGGTTTGAGCGTCGGTCGCAAGCATCGAGAGGGCCCTCGCGGATTTTCGAGGGCGGATTCCCTCGAAAAATCCGAAAAAGCCCCATCTGTCGCTTTGCCTGAGAGTATTATCCCGTCGGCGGGCGCATCCGGGCCGAAGCCCGCAACGCACCTCTTTCCAGATGCTTTCAAAGTCACTCGGTCCGTTTGCCTGAGAGTTTCCGGGGCGGTTGCTCCTTCGGCGCCGGCATCAAAGCCGATCTCTCCCGACGTGACTGTCTTTACTAGATAGGAAGAAAACACGCCCTTGCCAACGCTGTCAACGCAGCCGCAGCATCTGTCCACGCCGCTGCGGCAAGCCCCTGATTGGCTTGCACAGTTTCTGGACAGCGCAGGCCCCCTTGTCTAAAAGCGGTGCGGCAAGGCGTGGCCGGCGGAGTTTTACGCCGACCTTTGCCGGAATCACAGGATTGACCGCACCCAGCGGGCGGACCCCGAGCGGCATTGCGATTGGACCGAGATGAGCGGCGTTAACGAGATCAGGTCGACTTTCCTCAAATTCTTTGCCGACAACGGCCACGAAATCGTGCCGTCGTCGCCATTGGTGCCGCGCAACGATCCGACGCTGATGTTCACCAATGCCGGCATGGTGCAGTTCAAGAACGTCTTCACCGGTGTCGAGAAGCGCACCTACCAGCGCGCCACGACCTCGCAGAAATGCGTGCGCGCCGGCGGCAAGCACAACGACCTCGACAATGTCGGCTACACCGCACGCCATCACACCTTTTTCGAGATGCTCGGCAATTTTTCGTTCGGCGACTATTTCAAGGACCGCGCCATTGAGCTGGCATGGAAGCTCGTGACCAAGGAATTCGGCCTGCCCAAGGACAAGCTGACGGCGACCGTCTATATCGACGACGACGAGGCGTTTGGTCTCTGGAAGAAGATCGCGAGCCTTCCCGAATCGCGCATCATCCGCATCGCGGGCTCCGACAATTTCTGGCAGATGGGCGACACCGGCCCCTGCGGACCGTGCTCGGAAATTTTCTACGACCATGGCGACAAGATCTGGGGCGGACCGCCCGGTTCGCCGGAAGCCGATGGCGACCGCTTCATCGAGATCTGGAATCTCGTGTTCATGCAATACGAACAGCTCTCGCCGGGCGTCCGCAACCCGTTGCCGAAGCCGTCGATCGACACCGGCGCGGGGCTCGAGCGGGTCGCGGCCGTGCTGCAGGGCAAGCACGACAATTACGATATCGACCTGTTCGTCGCGCTGATCCGCGCCATCTCCGAATTGACCGGCGCCGATCCGGAAGGACCGCAGAAGGCGTCGCTGCGCGTCATCGCCGATCATTTGCGCGCTTCGTCATTCCTGATCGCCGACGGCGTTCTGCCCTCGAACGAAGGCCGCGGCTATGTGCTGCGCCGGATCATGCGCCGCGCGATGCGCCATGCACAGTTGCTCGGCGCGCGCGAGCCATTGATGTACCGCCTGGTGTGGGCGCTGGTGCGCGAAATGGGCCAGGCCTATCCGGAATTGGTGCGGGCGGAGAGCCTGATCGAGGAGACCTTGCGGCTGGAAGAGACGCGCTTCCGCAAGACGCTGGAACGCGGGCTTGCCATTCTCGATGAGAAGAGCGCCGGCCTGAAGAAGGGCGACATGTTCGATGGCGACACCGCCTTTACGCTCTACGACACCTACGGTTTCCCTCTCGATCTGACCCAGGATGCGCTCAAATCGCGCGGGATCAGCGTCGATCAGGCGGCCTTCACCGACGCCATGGACCGCCAGCGCGAAAAGGCTCGCGCGGCCTGGGCGGGCTCGGGAGATACCGCAAGCGAAAGCGTCTGGTTTGGCTTGCGCGAAAAACTTGGGCCAACGGAATTTTTGGGCTACGAGACCGAGACCGCCGAAGGCGTCGTCGGCGCGCTGGTGAAGGACGGCAAGGAAGTCGAGCGCCTCGGTTCGGGCGAAAGCGGCGCTGTTGTGCTGAACCAGACGCCATTTTACGCGGAGTCTGGCGGCCAGGTCGGGGACACCGGTGTGCTGACCGGCGAGGGCGGCGTGCGGTTTCGCGTCACCGACACCCAGAAGAAGGCCGGCGATCTCTTCGTTCACATCGGCACCGTCGAGCAGGGCACCCTTGCGGCCGGCGCGGCGCTGCAGCTCGAAGTCGATCATGCAAGGCGCGCCTCGATCCGCGCCCATCATTCGGCGACGCACCTGTTGCACGAGGCGCTGCGCCAGGTGCTGGGCGATCACATCGCCCAGCGCGGCTCGCTGGTCGCGCCGGACCGCCTGCGATTCGACTTCGTCCATCCAAAGCCGATCACACCGGACGAACTTGCCCGCGTCGAGGACATCGCCAACGACGTGGTGCTGGAGAATGACGAGGTCATCACGCGGTTGATGGCGGTGGATGATGCACGAGAGGCCGGCGCACGCGCGCTGTTCGGCGAGAAATATGGCGACGAAGTGCGCGTGGTTTCGATGGGGAGAGGCGCGTGCGAACATGGCACCAACGCGCTCGGCTGGTCGGTCGAACTGTGCGGCGGCACGCATGTGAAGCGGACCGGCGATATCGGCCTGATCTCGGTCATCAGCGAGAGTGCGGTGGCTTCAGGTGTTCGCCGCATCGAGGCCTTGACCGGGCGTTACGCGCGAAAGCATGCCAACGACACCATGCAGCTCGCAAAATCTGCGGCCTCCGAGTTGCGCTCTCCCCTTGAGGAGATGCCGGCGCGGATCGCCGCCCTGATCGAAGAGCGCAAAAGGCTCGAACGCGACCTGTCCGAGGCGCGCCGGAAGCTCGCGATGAGTGGCGGCGCAGCCGCGGCGAACGGTTCGGAAGCCGCCGCGGGTGTCCGCGAAGTCGGCAATGTCAAGCTGATGACGCGCGCGGTCGAGGGCATCGAGATGAAGGATCTCAAGAGCCTGGCCGACGACGGAAAAAAACAACTCGGCTCTGGTGTGGTCGCCATCGTCGGCGTGACCGGCGACGGCAAGGCCGGCGTCGTTGTCGGCGTCACCGCCGATCTCACCTCGCGTTACAACGCGGTCGATCTCGTGCGCGTGGCTTCCGAGGCGCTGGGCGGCAAGGGCGGCGGCGGGCGGCCGGACATGGCGCAGGCCGGTGGCCCCGATGGCGCCAAGGCGGACGCGGCGCTTTCGGCGATCGAAAAGGCGATGGCGGGGGCGTAACCCGCTATGCTGACCATCAGGAGCGCTGAACCGGCTGACGCGCAAGCGATAGGAGCTGTGTTCGACGCGGCTGTGCGCGAAGGATGGAAGTATCTCGGCGAGCTTGCGGCGCGCCCGATGTTTCCGCCCGAGGAGTGGGACGCCGAGGTCGCTAAACACGCGCCGCCGAATGCCATGCTAGTTGCGGTCAATGACACGAGCAGGGTGATCGGCTTCGCTGCGGTCCATCCCGCCGAAGGCGAGATGTTCCTTTTGTTCGTGCATCCTGATCATGCCGGCCTTGGCGTTGGCCGGGCGTTGCTTGAAGCAGCGCACGACGTCTTGCGATCGGCCGGTTGTCGAGAAGCCTTTCTCTACACGCACGAGCAGAACAAGCGGGCGATTGCTGTTTACGAGGCAGCGGGATATCGGCGCGACGGCACGGTGCGCGAATCCGAATTTCGCGGCGTTCATCAGCGCGAGCCGAGGTTGGTGAAGAAGCTCACCTGAATCCGGTGGCTCAGTATGCGCCTGAACGATGGTTCCCGATGGCGCCAAGGCGAATGCGGCACTCTCGGCGATCGAAAAGGCCATAGAGAGCCGCCTGAGCCCGCGGGTCGGCTTGCGAATCCTTGAGGAACATCAAATCGAATCGCCGCCTCCGGCGGTACGCTGATTTGCTCTTGATTTCAACGGTTCGCATCAGGGGTGAGGGCGAAAACGCGCGAACTTCGAGAAAAAACGACAGGACACTGGCAGTGGCGACGCTTGGCAAGGTGCGGCTGAACGATCCCGATTTGAGGGATCGCCTCTACGAATTGCTCGAACACGATCATCTGCCTTATTCCACAGGCTCCCGCTTCGTCCGGCTGATCATCGTCATCATCATCCTCTATCTGCTGGCGACGATTCTTGCCTCGGTGCCGGAGTTCGACACGCGTTTGGCCTGGCTGTTCACCACGATCCAGGTTGGCGCGCTGTCGGTGTTCGGGCTCGAATATGTCGTCCGGCTCTGGAGCGTGGTCGGCCATTCGCCGCGGCAGAAATCGCCGGCAAGGGATCGCATCGAATATGCGACCTCGAGCCTTGGCATCATCGATCTGCTCGCGTTCCTGCCGGCGGCCATCGCGTTGGCTACCGGCAGCCGTCCAGCGTTGGCGCTGTTGGGCGTCCTGCCGTTTTTCAAGCTGGTACGGTACTCGCCGGCGATGCGCTCGCTGCTCTCAGCCCTTCACGCCGAGCGGCGCGCGCTGTTCGGATGTCTCGTAATCCTCGCAGGTGCGGTGCTGGTGTTCGCTTCGCTGCTTTATGCGGCCGAGCACGACGTGCAGCCCGACAAGCTCGGCACCATTCCGCAGGCGATGTGGTGGGCCATCGTGACGCTTGGCACCGTCGGTTATGGCGACGTGGTGCCGGTCACGCCGCTCGGCAAGCTGATATCGGTTTTCGCCATCATCGGTGGACTGACCATGATCGCGCTGCCGATTGCCATCATCTCCACCGCTTTCGCCGACGAGGTGAGGCGGCGCGACTTTGTCGTGACCTGGGGAATGCTGGCGCGGGTGCCGCTGTTCTCGCATCTTTCCGCCACTGAGATCGCCGATATCATGCGGCTGTTGCGGGCGCAGACCATCGAGGCCGGCGAGATCCTGGTGCGACGGGGCGATATCGCGTCCTCGATGTATTTCATCACCGCAGGCGAGGTCGAGATCGAATTGCCGAACCGCCACGTCCGGCTTTCGGACGGCACATTCTTCGGCGAAATCGCGCTGTTGCACCGGGCCAATCGCAGCGGCACGGTGACGGCGAAGCGCAAAACGCGGCTGCTTGTGCTTGATGCGCAGGATTTTCACGCGCTGCTTCAGCGCGTGCCGGGTCTGGCCGCCCATGTGCACAAGACCGCGAAGGCGCGTTTGGCCGAGAGCGGCGATATCGCGGTCGCCGAACTTAAGCAGGCGGCACGCGACGATCAGCCAGTGGCCGAATAGTTCAGTGGCCGGCCCCTTCGCTTCAATTCTTGCGCAGGAACACGTAATCGGCGGCGTAGGGCGCGCTCTTTAAGGAGCCCGCTTTTTCGCAAGCGCCTTCGAGCTTGCCGCCTCTGGTGTTGATCCGCTGCACGGTGGTGACTCCCGAAAGCACGCCGCTGCCGCGGCTTGCGGTCACCTCGAGCTTCAGCCAGGGGATATCGTCGGGCGTGGCGCCCGGCGCGTTGCCGGCGGCCTTTGCGGCCACGGCGCTGCCGTCGCTGTGCTCCCAGTTCGGGCCTGCATAATGGCGGCCCACGGTCTTGCCGTCGACGATCAGCGTGGCAATTGGCTCGCGGAATGCGAAGGCAAGCTTGCCGTCGGCGCCTGCCTTGCACTCGTAGACCTGTGCGCCTTCGGCGTGCACCGTGAGCACGACCGTTTCCCCCGCCGCCGCGATGGTGGTGGGAAGGGACGTTTGGGCGGAAGCGCTCACCAGCGACGCCGCAATCGAAAGCACGGCAAAATTGGTGCTCCTGATGAGGAATGGCATGGCCATCACGCCGCCATCGCCTTGGTGAGGTTTTCCGCGACCTTGTCGAGGAAGCCGGTGGTGGACAGCCAGCGCTGGTCGGCGCCGACCAGAAGCGCGAGGTCCTTGGTCATGTAGCCGGCCTCGACCGTCTCGACGCAGACCTTCTCGAGCGTGCTGGCGAATTTCGCGAGCGCCTCGTTGTTGTCGAGCTTGGCCCGATGCGACAGTCCGCGCGTCCAGGCGAAGATCGAGGCGATCGAGTTGGTCGAGGTCTCCTTGCCCTTCTGGTGCTCGCGGTAATGCCGCGTCACAGTGCCGTGGGCGGCTTCGGCTTCTACCGTCTTGCCGTCGGGCGTGAGCAGCACGGAGGTCATCAGGCCGAGCGAGCCGTAGCCTTGCGCCACCGTGTCGGATTGCACGTCGCCGTCGTAGTTTTTGCACGCCCACACGTAGCCGCCGGACCATTTCAGGGCAGAGGCGACCATGTCGTCGATCAGGCGGTGTTCATAGGTGAGGCGTTTGGCGTCGAATTCTTTCTTGAATTCGCGGTCAAAAATATCCTGGAAGATGTCCTTGAAGCGGCCGTCATAGACCTTGAGGATGGTGTTCTTGGTCGAGAGATAGACGGGATAGCCGCGCATCAATCCGTAGTTGAGCGAGGCGCGGGCGAAATCGGCGATGGAATCGTCGAGATTGTACATTTCCATCGCAACGCCGGCGCTAGGTGCCTTGAAAACCTCGCGCTCGATCACGGTGCCGTCCTCGCCGACGAATTTCAGCGACAGCGTGCCCTTGCCGGGGAATTTGATGTCGGTGGCGCGGTATTGGTCGCCATAGGCGTGGCGGCCGATAATGATCGGCTTGGTCCAGCCCGGAACCAGTCGCGGCACGTTCTTGCAGATGATCGGCTCGCGGAAGATCACGCCGCCGAGGATATTGCGGATGGTGCCGTTGGGGGACTTCCACATCTCCTTCAAGCCAAACTCCTTCACCCGTGCCTCGTCCGGGGTGATGGTGGCGCATTTGACGCCGACGCCGACCTTCTTGATGGCGTTGGCGGCATCGACCGTAACCTGGTCATTGGTCTTGTCGCGGTATTCCATCCCGAGGTCGAAATACATCAGGTTGATGTCAAGGAATGGATTGATCAACTTGTCCTTGATGTACTGCCAGATGATCCGGGTCATCTCGTCGCCATCGAGTTCGACGACGGGGTTGGTCACCTTGATTTTTGCCATGGGAAATGGGCCTTTTTGGAACAGCGCGTTTTGAGAGTGAGGTTGAGCCCGCGCTATAGCACTGCAAACGCGCCGGCGAAAGCCGAGGCGTTATGGAGTTTTAGCCATCTTTTGGCTTTTCGGTTCGGGGGTGTGCGCAGCCGTCCCGGTTTGCGGACCTGCGGGAAAGAGGGGTCCTCCGGCCGCGTGTCCCGCACGCGGCGCGACGCGAAGTGTTGCGCCGCAGATGCGGGACCCATTTCCGTCGCTTGGGTCCCGGTTCTGCACTGCGTCGTTGCACGCCGCAGTGCGCCCGGGACACGTAACCGATCAGAACGCTGCCTGGGTCGCCGTGCCTGCCACCACATACCAGGTCACAAACAGGCCGCAGATCAGCGCCCCGGGCAGGCTCGAGCCGGTGCGCCGCCAGGTGAAGGTTGCGATGACGGCGACAATCGCAAAAATCGGCACGAACTGGATGGCGATGATGGTGGAGAGCGGCACGAAGGCGGGGTCGGGCAGGGGATTGAACAGCTTTCCGGACAGCCAAAGCGTGCCGTATTGCAAGGCCAGCAGCACGATGAAGCCCAGCGTCAGCGCCAGCACGTTGGTTGTGTAAAGCGCTGCGCGCGAGGCGCCGGGGGTTGAGAAATTCCGGTGCAAGAGGCGAAGCGCGATCACGAAAAACGCTGTCAGCGGCACGAGATAGATCAGGAAGATCAAAAGCTGCTTCGCGCTCATCAGCTTCAAGGCCATAATCCAGAACCGGAAATCGATCTTGAAGGCGAGGTCGGCGAGCCACAGCGCGGCGTAGCCGACCACCACCGACACCACGGCGATCAGGATCGACGGCCAGACAATGCCGTAGCGAGTGGCGCGCTTGGGCGCCAACGGCATTAGGGCGAGTGCGATCAGCGCGTTGAGAAGGGCCCAGACCACGATCTGGTTTGTGATGCCCTGGGGCAGGAATCGGGAGGGCGCCGCCAAAGCGCCGCCGAGCGCGAACGCCGGATAGTAGAGCAGCGCGGGAATGAAGGCTGTCAACAGGAAGGCGCTCCACCAGCGCCCTGCGCTGGTTTCGACCTTGTCGGGCGCGGTGCCGTCGGCGGGTGCTTGTAGCCGCAGCCGCGAAAACAGCGGCGCATCGAGCAGGCCGTCGAACACCCCGAGCACCAGCGCGACAAAGCCGATCAGCGCAACCAGCGTGCCGATTTCCTTGCGCAACCAGATCTGGTCATCGGAAGGGCGGGGCGTGCCGCCCTGCAGGGTCTTGGCGAACCAGTCGAGACTATAGCCAATGGCCTGACGCGAAATGTGCTCGTCGGGATGTGTGATCGCCGGTGTGTACAGCGCCCGCGCCGTGCCCTGGGCGATGTCGCCATAGACCTTGCCGGGTTCGACAGGCCCCTGCGTACCGAACAGGGCCCAGAGTTTCGGGCTCTGCGTGACATCACGCGCCCGCTCGACACCCCACATCAGGTCCGGAAATTCCTCGTATTGGGCATACACCAGCGCGACATTGCGCGGCCAGGTCGCGCTGCCTTCCTCGGCGAACGGCTTGCCGGTGGAAGAACCCTCCAGCACCATCGACTTGTAGTCATTGGGCATCGTTGATGCGGCGGCGAGCACCGTCCAGCCGCCCATCGAATGCCCTTCCAGCCCGATATTGTTCTTGTCGACGATGTCGAGACTGCGCAGATAGGCGAGCCCGTCGGGCCCGCCAAAGCCGTTGGCAAACGCTGGTGGGTCGCTATAGCCGTGGCCGGTCTGGTCGAGCGCCAGCACGACATAACCCCTGCGGGCGAATTCGATGGCAAAGCCGTCCTGCGTCTCGCGCGAGTTGATATAGCCGTGCACGGCCAGTATGCCCGGTGCGGGCGTTTGCGCGGTCGCGTTCGGAGGCGTGTAAAGCAGGGCGCTCATGGTGGTGCCCTTGGCGCCCTTAAATCGCACGTCGCGGACCTGAATGCCACCGGAGGTCTGCGTCAAATAGGCGAGCACGCCGCCGGCCAAAATCAGCACAATGCCTATAATCGCGAGCGTCCACCTGCGATGCATGATTGCCTCCCTGCGTTTTTGATTTTCGAAGAGCCTATCGCAAAGCCAAAGCTACGCAAGCGATGGTTGAGATGCGCCGATGTCGATTGAGGTTGAAGGAAGCAGGTGTGAACGGAATTGATCGAAAAATTTCGCCGACGTCTCGTGTCCCGGACGCGGCGCATAACAAAGTGGTGCGATGCAGAGCCTTGGTCTTATGTGGCGGCGATGTGGGATACTAACCTCTCCCCGCATGCGGGGGAGAGGTCGCCCGGCGAAGCGCAGCGAAGTCGGGCGGGTGAGGGGGGAATAGCCACTTGCGAGGTGCCAATCAAT
>Ga0307474_10003228_pt1 | contig 11773 bp, 11 predicted proteins | sample atmos_gasesECM1C_2_FD_203312 | JGI IMG/M metagenome (GOLD analysis project Ga0307474, IMG submission 203312) | Hardwood forest soil microbial communities from Morgan-Monroe State Forest, Indiana, United States - atmos_gasesECM1C_05 | ecosystem: Environmental > Terrestrial > Soil > Temperate... | reverse complement strand
TCGCCCGCCAGACGCTGGACGCCGATCAGCAAAAGCTGAAAGTTGGACTGACTACGGAGACCGCGATTCTGCAGGATGCTTCCGTGCTGACCACCTCGGAGTCGAATCTGGTTTCCGCAAAAGCGGCATACGAAAAGTCACGCATCGAACTCGATCGTGCTACCGGCTTGCTGCTCGACCACTCCAACATTGATGTCGCCGACGCGACGCGGGGCCAAGTCAAGCATCTGCCCAACGTGCCTTACGTCGCTCCCCGACAGGAGGTAACTCCCGGCGATGGAACCACTCAACCGCAAGCACCGCCGACTCAGCCGCCGCCATCATAGCTGCGGCAGCGACCCAGCACGAAGGCGCGGCTGACATACCGCGCTCCGATGATTCCGCGGATTCTCGCTTTCGGGCTTAACGTTGTATTCTTCCTCCCGTGAACTTGTCCGTCGTCATCATCACTCACAACGAGGAAGCTAACCTCGGCCGCACGCTGGAAAGCGTGCAGCCGCTGGTGAGCAACGGCAAGGGAGAAATCATCGTCGTTGACTCCGGCTCGACCGACCGCACCGTCGAGATCGCGAAGTCATTCGCCGCGAGAGTGTTCATCGAGGAATGGAAAGGCTACGCCGCACAGAAGAACTCGGCGATCGACAAAGCGATCGGGGATTGGGTTTTGAGTCTGGATGCGGATGAGGAAGTCGACCGGGATTTGCAGCAAGCGCTCGGACATACCGTGGAGGGGCTGGAGCGGGTCGCGGCCCTCAAGCAAGCGAATGCTCACGACCTAACAGTGGAAGATGCGAGATCTGACGTGGAGTATCCCATTAACGCCATCCTGGATGGCGGCTTTAGCGGCCTCTGGGTGCCTCGCAAGAATCAGTTCCTCGGTCGCTGGCTGAGGCACGGAGGCCTCTGGCCTGACCCGAAGCTGCGTTTCTTCCGCCGAGGAAGCGGGAGATTTGAGGACCGTGCTGTGCACGAAGACGTTCGGCTCGACGGCAAGACCGGGCAAATTCGGTACGGCTCGCTGATTCACCACTCCTATCCCACGCTCTCCGACTACATCGAGCACATGAACCGCTACTCATCGCTGGGCGCGGAGATGGTTGTAGCCAAGGGCAAAGTCCGATTCAGCGTGATCAACATTGTGGTGCGTCCGCTGGCAACTTTCGTTTACAACTATTTGTTGCGACTGGGCTTTCTCGACGGCCGAGAAGGGCTTTTACTGCACCTCTACCACGCTGCCTACGTCTCGTGGAAATATGCCAAGGCCTGGGAACTTTCGCGGAAGCAGCCTTGATACCAGCAGGGGCGTTGCCAAGCCATGTCCTACAGATTATTTCCGGTCCCGTCCAGACCGACCGGTCGTTTTGACTGCGCCCTCCGCCTTGCCCGGTTGCGCTCGCTTCCCTATCATCACAACAGAACACTGGGGTTCGTATGGAAAAAAAGCAATCCAAGCCGCGGGTCGCCGAAAATCCCGTGGCTGACGTTTTCGAGAACCGCCATCCTTCAGACGCCGAAAAGAATTGGGCGGAAAAAACCCTCGCGCCCACCCTCGAAAAGGCTCCGGAACGGCCGATTGGGGCACCCACGGGCGTAAATGTCGACGAGCACGGGCAGGCCCGCTTTACGACCATTTCCGGAGTACCCATCCGCCGCCTTTATACCCAAGCTGACCTTCCCGCAGACTGGAGCGAGGAGAAATATCTCGGTTACCCCGGCCAAGCGCCGTATACCCGCGGCATTCATGCCACCGGATATCGAGGCAAATTATTTACCATGCGACAGTTCTCCGGCTTCGCTTCGCCCGAGGAGACCAATCAGCGCTACAAGTATCTGCTCGAGCACGGCGGCGGCGGGCTTTCCGTAGCCTTCGATTTGCCCACCCTGATGGGCTACGACTCCGATCATCCGGCGAGCGAGGGCGAAGTGGGCAAGTGTGGCGTTGCTATCGATTCGCTCGAAGACATGGAAATTCTTTTTGGCGGCATCGATCTGGAAAAGACAACGGTCTCGATGACCATCAACTCACCCGCGTCGGTGTTGTGGGCGATGTATCTTGTGGTGGCGGAGAAACAAGGCGCGGACTGGAAAAAGATTTCGGGCACAATTCAAAATGACATTCTCAAGGAGTACATCGCGCAGAAGGAATATATCTATCCGCCGGCGCCGTCCATGCGGCTGGTAATCGATACGTTCGAGTTCGGATCGAAGTTTACTCCACGCTTCAATACCATTTCGATCAGCGGATATCACATCCGCGAGGCCGGGTCGACTGCGCTGCAGGAACTGGCCTTCACTTTGTACGACGGTGTGGAATACGTGGAGTGGGCAAAGCGCCGCGGACTCGACGTAGACGACTTCGGACCGAGACTCAGCTTTTTCTTCAACGCGCATAACGATTTCTTCGAAGAGATTGCCAAATACCGGGCGGCACGGAAGATTTGGGCCCAGGTGATGAAAGAACGATTCGGTGCGAAGAACGCACGCACCTGGCTTATGCGATTTCACACGCAAACAGCGGGGGTGTCGCTCCCGGCACAGCAACCCATGAACAACATTGCGCGCGTAGCCCTGCAGGCTCTGGCTGCGGTGCTGGGAGGAACACAATCGCTGCACTGCGACTCCTACGACGAAGCGCTGGCCTTGCCCACGGAAGAGGCGGCGCGGATCGCATTGCGCACCCAGCAGATCATCGCCTATGAATCGGGTGTAACGCACACCGTCGATCCCCTGGGCGGCTCGTATTTCTTGGAAACTTTAACTCTGGAGATGGAAAAGGGAGCGTTCGACTACTTCCGCAAACTCGATGCCATGGGCGGTATGGTGAACGCCATCGAAAGCGGCTATCCCCAAAAAGAGATTGCGGAGGCGTCCTATCAGTACCAGCGTGCGGCGGAAGCCAAAGAGAAAGTCATTGTCGGTGTGAACGAGTTCGTGGTGGAGGAGGAGTCCCCGCACATTCTCTACATCGACGAAAGCGTGGCGCGCCAGCAGTCGGTCAAGTTAAAAGCGCTCCGCTCCCGACGCTCGAACGATCAAGTGCAACGCTCGCTCGGCGCGCTAAAGAAAGCTGCTGCGCAGGAGCCAAGAGCAGGCGCGACGGGAAGCATCTCTCCCGCGAACACGATGACCTACATCGTAGACGCCGTGCGCGCCTACGCCACCGTTGGTGAAATCTGCGAGGCACTGCGGGAGGTCTATGGGACTTATACCGAAGTGAGCATCACCTGATACCAGCCAGAACGTCGGCCAGAATTCGATGCTTCAACTGACCCAGTCAAAATGGGAAACCCGGTGAATTATGGCGGCATGGATGAAAGCCTGGTCCCCGCTTTCGGCTATGATTGAGGTCGCACGCTGCGATCTCACATGACGAAGAAAAAAAAGGAAAACCTTCTGCGCATGCCAGTCAAAAGGCGCGCCACCCTGGCTTCCGCCGTGGAGTCGCGGATCTTGCTGCTACGCCATCAGCGGGTTATCCTCGACACTGATATTGCCGAGCTTTACGGCGTGCCGGTGAAGGTTCTCAATCAGCAGGTAAAGCGCAACCGGGAACGCTTTCCTGCGGATTTCGTATTTCAACTCACTTCCAAAGAGGACGAAGTTTTGAGGTCACAATCTGTGACCTCAAAGCAGGGCCGCGGCGGGCGGCGTTATGCGCCGTATGCATTCACCGAACATGGAGCAATCATGGCCGCGACTGTGCTCAATTCCGAGCGGGCGGTTCAGATGAGCGTGTTTGTAGTACGCGCGTTCGTGCGGCTGCGCGAGATGCTAGCCACCAATCGCAAGCTCGCCGGAAAGATTGACGAATTGGAGAATCGATTGGACACCCATGACTCTACGATTCAGGACCTGATCGAAGCGATCAAGGAGTTGATGAAGCCTGAGGATCCTCCACGGAGGAGTATCGGATTCCAGATTCCGGCGGGAAAGAATAGAGGGTAAGAGCCGGCGTCCGTCCAAAACTAAGAACTTAAGAACGAGCCTGAAAGACCAGAGTACGTTTCACGCCTCGACTACGATTTCGTTTTCTATTCGCCCACTAGCAAATCTATGATAAAGGTATAAATATGCGAAAAGCGGTCCTTCACCTCAAGAAATCCGACCCCATCATGCGGGCGATCATTGAGCGAATCGGCCCATGCCGCATGCAGTTTGGTCCGCCCGAGTTTCACAGCCTGGCCGAAGCCATCGTCTATCAGCAATTAAATGGCAAGGCTGCCGTAACAATTTTCAAGCGCTTCGCCGCGCTGGCCGGTGAACCGCTCACCCCCGCAGGCATACTCAAACTGACGGACGAGCAAATGCGCAGCGCTGGATTGTCGAAGCAGAAGTCGGCGTATTTGAAAGATCTGGCGACGAAAACAGCTGCCGGCCTGCTGGATTTCGCGCGACTCTCGGACTTGCCGGACGCTGACGTAGTCGAGCATCTGATCCAGGTGAAAGGTATTGGCGTGTGGACGGCTCAGATGTTTCTCATGTTCACGCTGAAGCGCGAAAATGTCCTGCCGACGGGAGACTTCGGGGTGCGCATGGCAATGTATAAGCACTATCTCGAGGTGCAGCGGGCAAAAGCGACGAAGAAGTCTTCCCCGCGAAGAAAACCTGCAGCAGCTAAGAAAGGCGCCAAGCGGAAGATCATACTGCCAACCCCCGAGCAAATGGAAAGAATCGCCAAGTGCTGGGAGCCTTACCGCAGCGTGGCCTGCTGGTACTTATGGCAGAGTTTGGATACAAAAACGCTTTGAAGCCCGCTTCATGAAGGCCCATGTCTCTGGGCTTCGCAGCAGCACTATGATTAAATGAATAACGATGGCTGATCTCAAGATCCGCGTATTAGTTGCCAAGCCGGGACTCGACGGTCACGACCGTGGTGCCAAAGTAATCGCGCGCGCGTTGCGCGACGCCGGCATGGAAGTAATTTACACCGGACTGCGTCAGACTCCGGAGATGATTGTGAGCGCAGCGCTGCAGGAAGATGTGCAGGTAATTGGCCTGTCCATTCTCTCGGGCGCGCACAATGCGATCGTGCCCCGCGTCATGGATCTGCTCAAGCAGAACAAGATGGATGATGTTCTGGTACTGGTGGGAGGAATCATTCCCGATCAGGATATCGAGGCTCTTAAGAAACTCGGCGTCTCGGCCATCTTTCAGCCGGGTACGGCAATGGATGACATTGTGAAGTTCATCCGCGCGAATCTTAAGGACGCAGGAGTACCCATTTAAAGCTCACAGATCGCGATCTCCAGAGCGGACTTCACCGGGGGGCAATCTGCATCAACTGGGGCCGCGGCGCCCCGCAGCGGGTTCACCGCAGGGGCACTTTCTTCATAACGTTTTCTAAATGCCAAATCCAAACCTGACTAAGATCCGGCAGCAGCTCGAGCAAACCGTTGGCCCTGCGCCGTGGTATTGGAAAACATTTCCGGCATTTCAGTCCGCAGCTGGGCAGGATTTTGTCTGGACGCACCACGGCGATGAAGGCCCGGTCGGTTATGTGGTGTCGCTGGCTCCGGAGCAGGAACCGGATAAGCCTTGCATGGCGTTGAACACGTACTGCCGCCCGTTCCTGGTATCGCCGGGTTGCCTGGGCATCTGGTGTCCGGAGGGCCGCAGCATTCGTTTCGCTGCTTTCGATGCGAACGAACTGAAAGGTTTTGACCTGGCGGAGATTGCGGGCTGGTTCAAACCCTCCTCCGATCGCATTTATTCCAAGACTCCACCCATCGCGGACTTTGAGGTGCCTCTCACATTCGGCCCGGGGATGCACAAGATTGACGTGCCACCGGCACTGGCGACCGTCGATGAACTGATCGTGCCCACCAGCTACAAGGCGATGTCAAATGACGATCCGGCGTTCGCACTTTTCGTACTGTATTTGCAGGCCGGCCTGGTCGAAGTTCTTCCGCAGAAATGGTTCACCGGCGCGCAGTATCAGGTGGGGAAGCAATGGATTTCACGCGCGGCGCGCGATCGGGAGTCACATCGCATCTTCGGAGAATGCTTTGGCGCGGGAAGCTTCGTGCTGGAAGACGATGGCTGCCGCCTGGCGGAGTGGATGGAAAAGAAGTCCTGAGGTGAATTCCTAGTCAAGCGGATATCGAGCAGAGATTTATCAATGCCGCCCCCCGGGACCGCGGGGGGGAGGACCCCGTTATCCGAAGACTGCTCGCTTCGGAATCTTTCGGATTGCAATCAAATCAATAGTGGCGTTGCTTGGCCCAGAGACGAACCTGATCCTCGACGGAAAACCGTTGGGCGGGGTGCGCCCATAAATTTTGACTCAAGCGTAAAAGCGCGGGTCTCGAGCGGCACTGAGGAATGAAGCTTGGTATTTACCAAGCCTCGAACGAAAAGCTCGGTATAGCGGTCGAGTCCCAGGACTTCGAACTGAACGGCATGCACGAGTCCGTGAAACAGACACCGCTGTGTGATTTTCTCGTTGAAAACAATCACGTCGAGAAAAGTCGGGGGGTGCGTGTGCGTGATCTGGGGCAGATTCGTAAAACCCAAAGACCTGGCTTCCGCGTAGAAGGGCGGATTGGGGATGCGGACACCGTTGAGTACGAGAACTCTTACCTGATCGAGCAAGGCAGCCGAAAAATACCGCCCCATGATGGCCCTTTGGTGCTTACTGAGAGGCTCAGCGGACGCGAAATAACGCTCGTGCTGATCGCGCAGAGGAAGAGACCCTGGCGACCGCCTCCCGGACGCGTTCGTCGGTTAGATCGGCGACACTGATTTGCGGTTGAGATCTCGAACCCCGTCAGCGTGAGGGAGTAGTGGCTTGCGCAGAGGCGGGGGCTCGCATCCCATGGGCATCGAAGGTGAAAATGCCGACTTCCCCGGGACTGCCGTGAATCGGAATTTCTTTGCCATCGAGCAGGAAGCTGATCCCGGCGGGGTTACCCGCTCTCACGATGATTTCGTGGCTGGCGCGAACCGATGTGTGGGCGGGCGCGATCAGCGTTTCTTTCGCGGCGGGCTGGCCGTCGGCGGAGATTACAACCCAAGAGGTTTGGTCAGCGCGGATCAGCAGCGTGAACGGGCGCGGCGAACTGGCAGCAGTGGCGCGGGGGAGAGGTTTCGCTCCTGGTGGTTTAAGCTCGCCACCCGGGGTGAACGCGATCGACTGATCCGCCGGCGCTGCTGATCTGGGAGCGCGCGCAACGGGCTGCAAGGCAGGGGCGACGACAGGCCGGGTTGAGGCCAGGGCAGGGACTGGAACTGGAACCGCGGGAGCCGGGGTTGGACGGGAAGAGGATGCAGGCTGGTGTGATACGGGCTGATCGCGACGGCGAAGCGTCCACACCGCAAGGACCGCGGCGATGACCAACAAGGCGGCGCCCAGTTTCTCCCAGGGAACGCGGTGAGAAGCGCTATTGGCGGGGATGGCTACCGGCGCGGACGCAGGTTCGGGCTGGCTTTTTCGCAAAGGCTGCAAAGGGGCCGCGGCCGAACTTAGGTTCAGGAAAGAAAGCGGGGAATGAGGAACAGGATGGTCGAGGCTCTCTTCGGGACGCCCCTTCCTGAGATGATCGTTTCCAGGGAGATCTTTGCCGGGGAGATCTTTGCCGGGAAGACCTTGGCTGAGACGACGTTCCTCCGGGAAGTCTTTATGAGACCGAACTTGGTGGCCCACCGCTTGGTCGAGATCAACTTCTCGATCTCCGCTGCGGCGAACTTCTTTGCGACGATCGTCTGTTCCCCGTGGCCGAGACTGTAAACCGGCGGCCCCATCGTTATGGTACAGACCGCCGTTATGGCTGCGGCCCAGGTCAGAGCCCTTAAAATCTCTGCCTCGAACACCGTTGTCGCGATCGGGGTTGCGATGATTGAGTTCAGCCCGGTCGGTTGCAGATTTGCCGGCGGCGCTGCCGAAATTGGGGAGGACGGTTTGCGATTGAATCTGGTTCTCGCGCAGGGCGGTGAGATAATCGGCTACCGCTTCTTCTTCATTGAGTCCGACCTGCCGCGCATAGGCGCGGACAAAGCCCTTGCTGAAAACGCCCCCAGGAAGTTGCTCAAAGTGTTCGTCCTCGATAGCGCGCAGCATACGAGGGCTGATTTTCGTGATGGTGGATATTGTGTCGAGCGAGATGCCACGCTGCTCGCGCTGTTTGCGCAGTTTTTCTCCGAACGTTCCCACGGTGAGCTCCGGCGGGCGGAACGACGGCTGAGCCCGCATCGACATGACACTCATCATAGGCGAAGCTTGGCGCGGGCGCCAGAAGAAGCTTTTGGGGATACGGTGACTCGCTATTCCTGTGATTTTTTTCGCAGAACCACGGTGAATTGGGCCTTGCAGGTTTTTGCGGGATCATCGAAGGCGGAACCCTCCCGACCGCCCTCGGAAGCGCGAAAAAAGAGGCCTTGCTTAGGGCTATCGGGAAGGCCTTCAAACCGGGCTTTGCCGTCGGCATTCGTTCCGACCTGGAGATCGAACTTGTGCAGGTTCATGAATCCGTAGGTAATGCGGACGCGGATGTTGGCGGCATAGACCGGCACGCTGGCGTCGTCGGTGACGGTGAAATCGGCGGTGCAGGGGCCAAGACCGGCGGCGACGATGGCGACGGTTTTCGAGTCCACCGGCGGGGCGGAGAAGGCCGGTAAGACAAGGGGGAAAACCGCGATGGCGAAGACGATACGGAGGAGAGGTTGACGGCAAGTGATCCGCAGCATACGTACTAGAGTACGCCAAAGGTCGGTTGGCATCGTTTTGTCGCCCGTCGAGGACGAAACGTTCATTCCGCGGCATCTCGCTATGTGAAGGAGCCATTGGCTTTAGCGGTTCTGGTTACCAACGGTCATTGCCTCGGGTTGGGATGCGAATCTATAATTTTCGGAACTGTCACTCGTCCAAGCAGCGAATTGTCGACTCGAAACTCGGGTAACGATTCGACGACCAAGATAGAACATTCGCGGGCTGCAGGCCCGCCTCAACGGAGATGAACGAACCCCCCATGTCCGAGGCCGCCGGCACTCAATTAACCCGCCAGAGCCAGGAGCTTAATATTTTCCACGACGTCGCCAAGGCGCTGACGTCGTCGCTTGACCTTGACTCGATTCTGCAAACCATCATGGAGAAAATGGCGGAATATTTCCGTCCAGACACCTGGTCGCTGCTGATGGTGGACGAACATAAGGATGAGCTTTACTTTGCGATTGCGGTAGGCGCGGCGGCGGAAGCGCTCAAGGATATTCGACTGAAGGTTGGCGAAGGAATTGCCGGCTGGGTGGCCAAACACGGCGAGCAGGTCATCCTTTCCGACGTGGAAAGCGATCCGCGCTTTGCCAAACGCATCGACGAAGCTACACACTGCCAGACCCGATCCGTTATCTGCGTGCCCCTGCGGTCGAGACTCCGTGTGCTGGGAGTGATCCAGTTAGTGAATGCTGACATCTCGCAATTTAGCGAGCAGGAAATTTTCTTTTTGCAGGCCCTGTGCGACTACGCCGCGATCGCGATTGAGAATGCGCGCTGGGTGGAGAAAATTCAGGAACTGACGATCACCGATGACTGTACGGGACTCTATAATGCGCGGCATCTTTACAAGACGCTCGAAACGGAAGTCTATCGTTCATCGCGTTTTGGGTACGAGTTCAGCGTGCTGTTCATCGACCTGGATCGCTTCAAGCACGTCAACGATACGCATGGTCATTTGATCGGCAGCAAGCTGCTCGCGGAAATCGGATATCTGGTGAAGGCACAGCTGCGGTTGATCGATTTTGCGTTTCGCTACGGCGGAGATGAATTCGTGGTGTTGCTGCCACAAACGGGGAAGGATCAGGCGCTGGTGGTAGCCAAGCGGTTACGCGATGCCTTGCGCGCCAGCAACTTTTGCGGCGACGAAGGATTGAATCTGAATGTCAGGGCTTCGATTGGACTGGCGACTTATCCGCACGACGCCCGCGATGCGCATGACATTATTCGCCAAGCCGACGAGATGATGTATCTGGTGAAGAATACGACGCGAGACAATATTGGAATTGCGCAGCGCGGAGTAATGAAGTAGGAAGAGCTGCTGCTGGCTTCTGGCCACGGCCTTTACTTCTGCGGCTGCTATTGCGTTGATCTGTTTTCTACTTCGGCGGCTCGGCCGGATTGCCGGCCGGCTTTTTATCCTTCACTTCCACTTCGTTGTTGCCCTTCTGCTTCACATTCGGGGTCCAGGGGTTTGCGTTGGCGGGGGCGTTGGGGTTTACCCCGAAGGACCACACGTAGAGATTCATGCCTTCGGCGCCCTTGGTTTCGACGATGGCGTATTCACCCGGCGCGAGGTCTTCGGTGGGAGTCAGCTTGAGCCAGCCTGCGGCGACGCGGTCAATCGTCGTCTTCACGGAATTTTGGTCCTGACTGATCTTGCCGGTGGGGGCGCGCTTGATATCGCCGACGATGCGCTTGCCGCCTTTCACTTTCAATCGCACTATGCGGAAACGGTCAAAGGGAATGATGGCCTTTTCCGGCTGCTGAGCCGGCTCCGGGTGCTGCGGCTCGTCGCGAGGGGCGTCGAGGCTGGGGAGAGACGGCTGGGCGGAATCGGTTTCGCCGGGCGGCGGCGCTGGGCCTGAAGGATCGTCGTCCATCCGGATGTAGATGGAAGGAACGGCGACGTGGGCGTAAATGACAGAGTGCTCGCCATCGAGCTCGACGGTCACCTTGCCGCTTGCGGCCATACCGCGGAGGACATTGCCCTTGCTATTCCGATTGACATCGCCTTCGTTCTGCTGAACTTCGACGAGCTGCGGCTGACCCTTAAAGTTGTCGAGCATGTACATGCCGAAAAATTCGGGCAGGTGCAGCCCGGGAGCCACCTGGACAAGGTGTGACTCGTCGGCGTCGCCCTCCTTATCGATGAGGGCGGCCTCCGGAATGGCGGGCGTGGCGGCGCGATCTCTTTCGTACTTTTCCGTGGCAGGCCAATCCACCAGTGAGGAAGGAACTTCCTCCCAATCTTCGCGCTCGGCGCTGTAGTAGCGTACGCGCTCACCCTTGACTTCATATTTCGTGATGGATTGGTAGGAACCGTCTTTGAGGATGAGGCGGTGGGCGAGCTGCTGGGCAGGGGAATGAAGAGGGAGTGACAGCACGACGCACGTTAGTATTGCAATCAAGGTCAGGCTGGAGCGCGTGTTTGGGGAAGGCATGAGTGTCCTGTGATTATGTCTTCTTGATTATCTGCCGAAATGAATTTTCCACCAAGCGCGGACCCCTGACTTCCGTCAGATACTGCTCTGCGATAGAGTGAGAGCGTGAAGCGCAAACTGCAGGGGATCGCGGAAGCGGTTGGAGCGCGGCTGCAAGGGGATGGGAACCTCGAGGTGAGCGGGGTTGCGAGCATTGCGTCGGCTTCGGCACACGACCTGGTGTTTGTGGAAGATGGAAGATATCTTTCGCAGGCGCTGCAGTCGGGAGCGGGTGCGGTGATTGCGGGAGAGTTCGCATGCGGGGGAGCGGGCAAACCACTGTTGATCTGTCGCCATCCTAAACTTTGTTTTGCGCGGGCGGCGAGATTGCTCGAGGACAAGGAAAGAAATCCGGATAAGGGTGTGCACGGGAGTGCGGTCGTGGATTCCTCAGTTTCCATGGGCGCGGAGGTGGTGGTGGGGGAATGCGCGGTAATTGCTGAGCATGCGGAAATCGGCGAATGCACGCGGATCGGCGCCGGGTGCGCCATTGGACGAGACGTCAAGATTGGGCGCGAGTGCGAAATTTATCCAAATGTAACCATCTACCCCGGAACCACGCTGGGCGATCGCGTGATTGTGCACG
>Ga0307474_10003226_pt1 | contig 11778 bp, 10 predicted proteins | sample atmos_gasesECM1C_2_FD_203312 | JGI IMG/M metagenome (GOLD analysis project Ga0307474, IMG submission 203312) | Hardwood forest soil microbial communities from Morgan-Monroe State Forest, Indiana, United States - atmos_gasesECM1C_05 | ecosystem: Environmental > Terrestrial > Soil > Temperate... | reverse complement strand
GGCACGCAGATCATCCGCACCGCGGCGATGCTGCAGTTGCTGATGGGCAATATCGGCCGCGCCGGCGGCGGAGTCAATGCCCTGCGCGGGCACTCGAACATTCAGGGCGCCACCGATATGGCTGGAGTGTTCGACATTCTGCCGGGCTACCTGAAAGTGCCGAGTCCTGGGGACACGGATTTCGCGACCTATCTCAAGCGAATCACCCCGACTTCGGCGAAGCCGGATCCTTGGGACTCGTTCAACTACTGGTCGAACACGCCGAAGTTCGCTGTGTCGTTCCTCAAGGCGATGTACGGATCGGCCGCGACCAAGGAGAACGACTGGGCTTTCCATTATCTGCCCAAGGTCGATCGCAATTACTCCTGGGTAAATCTGTGGAACGACATGTATGAAGGCAAGATCAAAGGCTTGTTTGCCTTCGGCATGAACGGAGTAATGATCGGGCCTGACTCCGAGAAGAACATCAACGCGCTGAAGAAAGCCGACTGGCTGGTGGTATGCGAGATTTATCCGGATGAAACCAGCGAATTCTGGCGTGCACCGGGCATCTCGGCCGACGAGCAGAAACAAATTAACACCACCGTATATCGATTGCCCGGCGCAGGATTTGCCGAAAAAGATGGGACCTTCGTGAATTCGGCGCGCTGGCTGCAGTGGAAGAACGTCGCACTGCCGCCGCCGGGGCAGGCGAAGCTCGATCAGGAAATTCTGGCGACGATCTTCTTGAAAGTGCGCGAGCTGTATCAGAAGGAAGGCGGCAAGTTTGCCGATCCGATTCTGAACGCGTCGTTCGCTTATACGACTCCATACAATCCGTCGCTGGCGGAAGTGGCGAAAGAGATCAACGGAAAGGCGCTGGCGGACCTGACCGATCCCAAGACGAATGTCTCGATCAAAGCCGGCCAGCAGCTTCCCGGATTCGCCTGGCTCAAGGACGATGGCACAACTCTCTCGGGCAACTGGCTGTATTGCGGGTCATGGACAGAAGCCGGCGCCCTGACGCAGCGCCGTGGCACCGATGATCCTTCGGGGCTCGGCATTTATCCCAACTGGGCGTGGTCGTGGCCGGCGAACCGGCGCGTGCTCTACAACCGCGCGTCGTGCGACCTCAACGGCAAGCCCTGGGATCCCTCGCGACGGCAGGTCTGGTGGGATGAGGCGAAGCAGTCTTGGGTGGGCAACGATGTGCCGGACTTCAAGCCGGACTCCCAGCCTAAAGACCACATGGGACCGTTCATCATGAATCCCGAGGGCGTTGGGCGAATTTTTGTTCCGCTGGGGGCGATGGCGGATGGGCCATTTCCGGAATACTACGAGCCGATTGAAAGCCCGATTGCCAACGTGCTTCATCCGAATCAGTCCACCAACCCGGTGGTAAAGAAATACAAGACCGACGCGGATAAATATGGCACGGCCGAGCAGGGATACAACGTGATCTGCACCACCTACCGGCTCACCGAGCACTATCACTATTGGACGAAAAACAATCCGATGAACGTCCAACTGGTGCCGGAACCGTTCGTGGAAGTCCCGGCGGAATTGGCCGATCGCATGGGCATTCGCGGCGGCGAAAAAATAAAAGTCACCAGCGCGCGCAGCCATTACATCGCCAAGGCCATGGTTACCAGGCGAATCCGGCCGATGAGGATCGATGGCAAAGAGACATTCCAGATCGGCATTCCGATTCACTGGGGATTCCGCGGAATTGCCGAAGACGAGGGCAAGACGGCAAAAACTCTCGCGAATCAATTAACGCCGACGGTGATCGATCCGAATGCGTACACGCCCGAGTTCAAGGGGTTTCTGGTGAAGATCGAAAAAGTGTAAGAACGTGAGCGAACCGGCATGAGCGACCGCAAAACACTTCAGATCAAGCAGATATCGGGCCACTCCGGGAACGCGCCAGGATATGGCGTGCAGCGCGACGCCGAGGTCTGCAAACTGGTCGATACGACCATCTGCATCGGCTGCAAGGCCTGCGAGGTGGCGTGCGTCGAGTGGAACGACATGCCGTTCGCTACGACCATGTTCGACAACACCTACCAGACGATGCCGGAGACGCGCTGGAACTTCTGGAACTTGATCAAGTTCAACGAACATCCGCGCGAAGACGGCACGGTGCAGTGGCTCATGCGCAAGGATCAGTGCATGCACTGCGCCGATCCCGGCTGTCTGCGCGCGTGTCCGGCCGATGGTGCAATTGTGCAGTACGCAAACGGCATCGTCGATTTCCAGCAGGAGAATTGTATCGGCTGCGAGTTCTGCGTCTCGGGATGCCCATTCGATATTCCGAAGTTCAATCCAGCGACGAAGAAAGTATACAAGTGCACGCTGTGCTCGGACCGCGTTGGACAAGGATTGGAGCCGGCGTGCATCAAAGCATGTCCGACCGGGTGCCTGAAATTTGGCACTAAGGACGATATGAAGTACGTCGCGGAGGAACGTGCCAAGCAATTGCGTGAGAACTTCGGATTTGAGAAAGCTGGCGTGTACGATCCGCAATCCATCGGCGGAACCCACGTGGTGTACGTGCTGCATGATGCCAGCGATCCGGAACGCTACGGCGGCCTGCCTGCCAACCCGGTAATTCCGTGGAGCTACACGATCTGGAAGTGGCTATTCAAGCCGGTGCTGGGAACCTTTGCGCTGTTTGGGCTGGTGGGCGTGCTGTTCCACTACGTCACGGTCGGGCCGCGGCGGGCGCAGCCAGAGCCACCGCTGAAGGAGGAAGGCGATGTCCACCGCGGTTGAGCGGTTCGATGATAAAGCGCGGGAAACCTTCGACCGGATTGGACACACCGAGGTTCACGTCGGAGAGTTGCTGCGGCATCGCGTGTACACGCGCTTCCTGCACTGGATGGTAGCTCTCTTCTTCTTCCTTGCACTGTTCTCAGGATTTGGAATTTACCTGCCCTGGCTGTTCCGCTGGTTCACCCCGATTTTCGGCGGCGGACCGCTGGCTCGAGCGATGCATCCCTGGTTCGGGCTGGGATTTGTGATTTTCTTTGGCTTGCAGACACTGAACTGGATCAAGCCGATGACCTGGACTCAGGCGGACTCGCGCTGGATGCGAAACATCAAGCAGACGGTCGGAGGAAAAGAGAAGATGGATCCGCCGGATACCGGCTTCTTCAATGGCGGCCAGAAACTGCAGTTCTGGGAGATTGTTGCTGGGTCCATCCTTTACCTCATCACGGGAATCATTCTTTGGATCGGTGCGGACACCTTCGGACGCTGGACGGTGGCCGTCAGCTATGTGCTTCACGACCTTTCGGCGCTGGTTATGCTGGGCGGGATCTTCATCCATATTTATCTCAGCACGATTGGCGAGCCGGGAACTTTCCATGCGATGACGCGCGGTACGGTCAGCGAAGCGTGGGCCTGGACCTTTCACCCGGCGTGGTACAAGGAAATTACTGGACGCAATCCGGAACAGGCTTGCGAAGAGGCTCGCAGGCGGGGAGAGTTCTCCAAGTAGATACCGAAGTCCGGTGGCCGGTGCATTCTTCCCTTCCTTCTGCCTTCCCTTCTTTTCCCAATTGCCTCCTGTCGCGGCACTCGTGCGAGAGTCGTTCACTTCATCCGCGATTAGCTGATATCCCACCTTTGGCCTAAAATGCATGGACGCGCTTTTTGGGGAATCCCTCGGAATCATGGCAGCCACGATCCCAGTGAATTCAGCCAGCGAGATGGAACTCGCGGGAAAGGCAGCGGGGCCTTGCGTCTTCGTGCTTTTTGGCGCCGCCGGAGACCTGACCAAGCGGAAACTGATTCCCGCCCTTTTCAATCTGGTCCACGCAAAACTGATGCCCGACAACTTTGCCGTTATGGGCGTGTCGGTCGACGATCTGACAGTCGAAAACTTCCGGCGTCAGGTGAGTGAATTCCTGCCGTCCAGCGATGGGAATGCTGATGTCTTGGGTTGGCTACAGCAGCGGCTCCTCTATGAACGGGGGGATTTCGGCGATCCTGCGACGTTTACCACGCTCCGTCAGCGGCTGGCGGACGTGGACCAAGAGTTCAAGACTCAGGGGAATTACCTCTTTTATCTGGCGACGGCTCCAAAGTTTTTTGCGCCGATTGTTCGTCAACTCGGAGAAGCCGGATTATCGAGGCAGGAGAATGGGTGCTGGCGCCGGGTCGTCATCGAAAAACCCTTTGGGCAGGACCTGGATTCCGCCCGCGCCTTGAATCGCGACATTAAGAGCGTGCTGCAGGAAAACCAGATCTTCCGCATCGATCATTACCTGGGCAAAGAAACGGTGCAGAACATCATGGTCTTCCGTTTCGATAACGCCATTTTCGAGCCGATCTGGAATCGCCGCTACATCGACCACGTCCAGATTACTAACGCGGAGACCGTCGGCGTGGAGCGGCGTGGCGCTTATTTCGACAACGCAGGAACGCTGCGCGATATGGTTCCGAATCATGTGATGCAGTTGCTCAGCCTCACTGCGATGGAGTCGCCGGTTTCTTTTCAGGCCGATGCGGTGCGCAACGAGCAGGCCAAGGTCCTGCACTCGATTCAGTCGCTCAACTCGGAAGATGTGCTGCAGCGTAGCGTTCGCGGGCAATACGGGCCGGGAAAGGTGGGCGATGAAGTTGTGCCGGGATATCGCTCGGAGCCGGGGGTCGCGCCCGAATCCCGCACCGAAACGTTCGTCGCTCTGAAACTCAGTATCGACAACTGGCGGTGGGCGGGCGTGCCATTTTATCTGCGCACCGGCAAGCGATTGGCCAAGCGTCACACCGAGATCGCGATTCAGTTTAAGCGCATGCCATTCGAGTTGTTCCGGAATGCTCCGTTTCACAAGCTGCATACCAATACGCTGGTGATCCAGATCCAGCCCTCGGAAGGAATCTCGTTGAGCTTCGGCGCCAAGATTCCCGGTCCACTTTTGCGGGTTGGTTCGGTGGATATGAGTTTTGATTATTCGCAATACTTCGGAGCGGACGCTTATACGGGTTACGAAGTTTTGTTGTACGACTGCATGATTGGCGACGCGACATTGTTTCAGCGCGCAGATATGGTGGAAGCCGGGTGGAAAGTGGTCGATCCCGTGCTCGACGTGTGGAGGGCGCTGCCGCCCCGCAAATTTCCCAACTATGCGTCGGGCAACTGGGGACCGGCGGAGGCTGACCAGTTGCTGGAAGTCGATGGACGTCAATGGAGGACAATCGGATGATCCTGGTTGGCGATATTGGTGCGACTCGCACGCGGCTGGCCGCTTACCAAGCCGAAGGCACTCGGTTGGATTGCGTGGTTCAGAAAACCTACGCCAGCCAGGAGTACGGTGGATTAGCCGATATTCTGCCGCTGTTCATCCGGGGCGAAGGTATCGCCGTGCACAGCGCTTGCTTTGGGGTTGCTGGTCCAGTGCGAGCGGGGCGGAGCAAGATTTCGAACCTGCCGTGGACGATTGATTCGCGGGAACTGGCCAAGCAACTCAAACTTAACTCGGTTGGACTGCTGAATGATCTGGAGGCCTACGCGTACGGAATCGATGCGCTGGAATCGAAGGATTTTGTCGCCATCAGCGAGGGCTCTGAAGATGCGGAGGGCAATCGCGCCGTGATATCGGCGCGCACCGGCCTTGGCGTGGCAGGGCTGTATTGGGACGGATTCCGGCATCATCCCTTTGCCTGCGAAGGCGGCCACGCGGATTTCGCCCCCACCAATGATCTGCAGACGGAATTGCGGGCATATCTTCAAAAGAAGTACGGGCGCGTCAGTTGCGAGCGGATTTTGTCCGGGCCTGGGATCCGGAACATCTACGAATTCTTGCGAGACACTCGAAAGGCAGAGGAACCGGAATGGCTGCGGGATCAACTGCATGCCGCACATGATCCGTCGCCCGTGATTTCGCAGCTTGGCTTGGAAGGCAAGGCTGCCATCTGCGAACAAACCCTTGCCATGTTCGTCAGCATCTTTGGCGCGGAAACTGGAAACTGCGCGCTGCGTTACATGACGGGCGGCGGCATCTTTATCGGAGGAATCATCGCGGCGAAGCTGGTAAGCAAGATGAAGGGCTCCACGTTTATGGAAGCATTTCTCGACAAGGGTCGCATGGAAGCTCTGCTGAAGGACATGCCGGTCAAAATTATTCTGAACGATGATTGCGGGCTGATCGGGGCGGCCCGATATACGCTTGTGCAGAAAGCTTTCGGGACACAGACTCGCATGGTCGGATAACTTCGGGAATGAGCGGCGATTCAGGCCGGCATTAATCCGCGATAGACTGCCATTCCAACCACGGCATCGACGCCGATCGCGTCGAGTGCATCGACTTCCTTCTGGCTGCGGATGCCTCCGGCCGCGATCAATTGCCGAGAGGTAGCGCCGCGCAACTCCCGCACGACCTCTGGCGGAATCCCTTGCAGCAGACCCTCGGTGTCGATATGGGTGTAGAGGTAGGCACTGCAATGCGGCTCGAGGGCGCGCATCATGTCGATCGCGCTGATTTCGGTAGCTTCCTGCCAGCCCTTTATCGCGACCCGCCCGCCTTTGCAATCGGCCGCGAAGACCAGCTTGTCTTCGCCGAGCTGAACGGCCGCCTGGCGAGCGAAAGCTTCATTGATTTTGCCATCAGAGATCAGGGCTGAGCCGAAGATCACGCGTTTCGCCCCCAGCTTGAGCATTTCCTGGCCACTGTCGATCGAGCGGATTCCACCTCCGACCTGACACGGCAGTTGGCGCGCCAGGTTACGCACGAGTTCGCGATTGTGGCCGCGGCCCATCGCTGCATCCAGATCGATGACTTGCACCAGTGGATACTTCGAGAAACGATCGCTCCACTCCTGAACATTATCGAACTCGAGCGCCTTGCGACGCCCTTGCACGAGTTGAACGACCTTGCCACCCATCAAGTCGATTGACGGAATCAGCACGGCCACCTCACCGGGATTCCCTGCGCACCAAGTTCCTTCTTCAGATCCAACAACCGCGTGAAACCGTAGTGAAAGATTGATGCGGCGAGAGCGGCGTCGGCATGGCCTTCGTGGAATACTTCGACAAAATGCTGTGCGCCGCCAGCGCCGCCAGAAGCAATCACCGGGATGCGCACCGAATCGGCGATAGTTTTGGTCAGCTCACAATCGAAGCCGGCAGCCGTGCCGTCACGATCCATCGAGGTCAGCAAGATTTCTCCTGCGCCTCGCGACTCCGCGTCTCGCGCCCATTCCAGGGCATCGCGCCCCGATGGTGTGCGGCCGCCGTGGGTAAACGCCTCCCAGCTTCCCTTGCCGATTCGCTTCGCATCGATAGCCACAACAACTGCCTGGGAACCAAAACGCTCAGCGATGCTGGGGATGAGACCGGGGTTGGCGAGGGCGGCAGAGTTAATGCTGATCTTGTCGGCTCCGGCGGAAAAGACCGCCGCAGCATCCTCCAGAGTGCGAATCCCTCCGCCGACTGTGAATGGAATAAAAAGTTTGGCCGCAGCCCGGCGCACAGTATCGAGAAGAGTAGCGCGCCGCTGGTGCGCCGCGGAAATGTCGAGCAGAACGATTTCGTCGGCTCCAGACTCGCTGTGCGCCTTGGACAGTTCAGCCGGATCACCTGCGTCGCGCAGATTTTCGAACTGCACGCCTTTGACCACGCGGCCATTGTCCACGTCGAGGCAGGCGATGATGCGTTTAGTCAACATGTTCACAGTTCACAGAAGTTGCGCAGAAGTTGCAGCCCTACTTCTCCGGATTTCTCGGGATGAAACTGCACGCCGAAAAGATTGTCCCGTTCAACTGCAGCGGAAAAGCTGCCCCCGTAGTCACAACAAGCCGTGGTGGTCTCGACAATTGGCGCGCGAAAAGAATGGGTAAAGTAGACAAATGGTGACTCGCCGATGCCGCGGAGCAGTCTCGATGATTGAGACAGGCGGAGACTGTTCCAACCCACGTGCGGCGATTTGACACTGGCGGGAAAGCGCTCGCATTCGCCGTGAAAAAGTGCCAGCCCCGGCGTCTCCGCGGATTCCTGACTCCGTTGGAACATCCACTGCATGCCGACGCAAATGCCGAGGAATGGAACACCTCGTTCGATTGCATGCGAGATGGCGTCTTGCAATCCCGAACTCCGAAGTGCGGAGGTGGACGCAAAGTGCCCGACGCCGGGCAGGACAATCTTCGCGGCGTCTGAGACCCGAGCCGGATCAGACGTGATTGCAGATTCCTCACCCAGCCAGTCCAGGGCTTTTTTCACCGAAACCAGATTCCCGGCGCCGTAATCGACGATGGCAATCATTACAGGACTCCTTTGGTGCTAGGCAGGAGACGAGCCATGCGTCGATCGCGCCAGCACGCCGCCCGCAAAGCTCGGGCAAAGGCTTTGAAGAGCGCCTCGATCTTGTGATGGCTTGATCGGCCATAGAGCACCCGCACGTGGACATTGGCGCGTGCGCCACGTGCAAAACCTTCAAAGAAATCGTAGACCAATTCCGACTGGAGATCGCCGACCAGCCGAGTTCGCATTTTCAGGTCGACGACGGCGGCGGTCCGTCCGCAGAAGTCAACAGCCGCCATCCCCATGGTTTCATCCATCGGCATCAGGAAATACCCCGCGCGGAGGATGCCGCGCTTGCTGCCCAGCGCTTTATCGAATGCCTGGCCTAAAACGATGCCGACGTCTTCGACCGTGTGATGCTGGTCGACATCGAGATCGCCACGCGCTTTGAGCTTGAGATCAAATCCGCCATGATGCGCGAACAGTTCCAGCATGTGATCGAAGAAGCGGATGCCGGTGGAAATCCGGTAGCGTCCTTTGCCGTCAATAGCTAGAGAGGCCTGAATCTGCGTCTCTTTGCTGATGCGAGTGATGCTGCCCTTTCTCATGCGCGGGTTGCTCCCTGAGTGAGGCCAAGTTCCTCGACGCTTTCGTGCAATGCAACAAGCAAACGGTCCGTGTGTTCGCGAGATCCGACTGTGATGCGCACACACCCTTCGCAACCGGGATCGCCGGAGCGGTCGCGAACCAGAATGCCGCGTTGACGCATGCAGTCGACAAAGGCCGAAGAGAGGACATGCGTAGAACCTACGCGCAGCAGAACGAAGTTCGCCTGGCTCGGCCAGAATCGAATACAGCATTCCTGGAGCGCTTGTTCCAGCCGGCTGCGGGACTCGCGCACCTCAGACACATATTCTCGGATGTAATCCTGGTCGGCGAGCGCCTCGGGCAGGCAGGCAAGAGCCACGGCATTCACGTTGTAAGGGGAAGCGACGCGGCGGACGGTCGCCATCTGCCCGGCGTTGCCAACCAGCACACCAACGCGTAGCCCGGCCATCCCGTAGGTTTTGGAGAAGGTACGCGCGACGAAAAGATTGGGATACTCGCCGCGAGTGGGAAGAAGGCTTTCGCCGTAGAACTCGAAGTAGGCCTCGTCGACGAGCAACGCCGCCGCAGGCGCCGCCTGAGCGATCGAGACTAAGTCTTGTTGTGCGGCAACGGCTCCTGTTGGATTATTCGGATTGGCGACGGCGACCAGACGCGTACGAGGCGAAACACACGCCAACAGGTCTTTGACCGGGAACTCAAAGTCAGGCCCGGAGGAAACGCTCAACACATTCGCCCCCGCTGCCGTCATGTAAATCCGATACATGGAGTAGGTCGGCTGGACAATCAACGCTTCGTCGCCGACCGCGAGATACGTCTGGCATAGCAGGTGAATGGCTTCGTCCACTCCATTGGTCAACAGCAGTTCGAAAGGGCTCACTCCTAAGAATTCAGCAAGCTTGCGCTCCACAGGTTCGCGCTCGGGATAGCGCGCCAGATCTTCAGCAGTGAAGGTGCGCAGGCGCGCAAGAACGCGCGGTGAACAGCCGACCGTGTTTTCGTTGAAATCGAGACGGAGACCTTCCCGCCCCGCGAGTGGAGGATGGTACGCGGGTACGGATCGCACTGCCGCTCGCGGGCTAAGCATGGTTGCACCTCACGCGAACGGATTCCGCATGCGCCAGCAGGCCCTCGGTCTCGGCGAGCGACTCAATGGTTCTCGAGAGTTTGCGCAATCCCGTTGGAGAGACTTCCTGCACGGTTACGAGCTTTACAAAGTCGAGGACGCTGAGACCTCCGCGAAATCGGGCTTGACCGGAGGTCGGAAGAACGTGGTTGGGGCCGGAGGCGTAATCTCCCGCGGCCTGAGCAGAGTAATCTCCGACGAAAACGGAACCGGCATTCTCGATGAATGCAAGGTCGTCTTTCGCAATCGTGATGTGTTCTGGGGCCAGGAGGTTCGCCCAACGGCGTGCTTCCTCACTTGACGATGCCAACAGGATGGTCCCTCGACGGCGTAGCGACTCCCGGGCGGTCGGATTCTTTTCCGCCAATCGCTCTAATATTTGCGCAACCGATTGTGCCAGCCCTCGAGACGTGGTTATCAAAATCGCCAAGGCGTCGGGATCGTGTTCCGCTTGCGAGAGCAGATCGGCAGCAATGAACTCCGGATTGCCCGAATGAGCCAATACGACCGCTTCGGTCGGACCGGCCAAAAAATCAATCGCGCAATCGAATGCGACCAGCTTTTTAGCAACCGTGACGTACGCGTTTCCCGGACCGACAATCTTGTCCACGTGAGGCACGGTCCCCGTGCCGTAGGCTAATGCCGCGATGGCTTGCGCACCTCCGGTCCGGTAGAACTCTCGCACGCCCAACATCGCCGCCGCGCCAAGTACCTCTTTTGAAGGCTTGGGAGAAACGACGCGGATGTTCTTTACTCCCGCCACCTGCGCGGGAATCACGGTCATCAGCAGGGTCGAAACCAACGGATACCGGCCTCCGGGCACGTAGCAGCCGACTGATTCCAGCGGACGCACGAGTTGACCAAGCGAGATACCATCCCGAGTACGGGACCATGGGACAGGTTTCTGCCACTCGCAGAATCGGCGGATGTTGGCAGCGGCCCGCTGCAGTGAGCTTCGCAGTTCTGTGCTGAGTGACTTCCCTGCAGCATCGATCTCTTTGGCAGGCACTTGCAGCGATTGGTTTCGAGCCAGACCATCCCAACGCTCGGCGTAGCGGCGAAGGGCGCGATCGCCTCCGCCGCGAATATCGTTCACGATGCGACGAACCCGCGGCTCGAGCGTGGCCAGGTCCGAGCCACGCTGCTGCAGGCGTTCTACCGCTTTCGCGGCTTCCCGGCCTTTGAGAATCGATATCACAAGACCACCTTGTTCAGCGGATATTCAACGATGCCTTCCGCCTGCGCTTCTTTCAGGCGCGGGATCACTTCCCAGGCTGCCGACTCGTCGATCACCGTGTTGACTGCCAGCCAGTCTTCGTCGCTCAGATGAGAAATAGTTGGCTTCTGCAGTGCGGGCAACACGGCGAGAACGCCCGAGAGATTCTCTTTCCGGACGTTGAGCATCAGGCCGACACGGTCCTGGGCTTCCATTGCTCCGCGGAGCATGAGAGCAAGGTTGTCGATTTTGCGCCGCTTCTCGCGATCGGCGTACGAACAGCGATTAGCGATCAATTGTGTGTTCGATTCCAGTACAGTCTCCAGAATGCGCAGGCGATTGGCTTTCAGCGAGCTGCCGGTCTCCGTGACCTCCACAATTGCATCGGCCAGCATGGGGGGCTTGACTTCGGTCGCGCCCCACGAAAACTCGACCTTCACGCCAATGCTTTTCTTTCGAAAATATTCGCGCGTGACATTCACCAGCTCGGTGGCGATGATGCACTCCGATAAATCTTCGGCCCGTTGATAAGAAGAATCTTCAGGCACTGCCAGCACCCAGCGCACTTTCCCACGGCTGCGCTTGGCATAGATCAGGTCCGTCACCGTC
>Ga0307474_10003225_pt1 | contig 11785 bp, 10 predicted proteins | sample atmos_gasesECM1C_2_FD_203312 | JGI IMG/M metagenome (GOLD analysis project Ga0307474, IMG submission 203312) | Hardwood forest soil microbial communities from Morgan-Monroe State Forest, Indiana, United States - atmos_gasesECM1C_05 | ecosystem: Environmental > Terrestrial > Soil > Temperate... | reverse complement strand
AACGCACCCAGCATGTAGAAGCTCGCATGAGCGAAGTTGAGTACGCCCATCATGCTGAAGATAACGGTCAGCCCGCTGGACAACAGGAACAGCAGCATCCCGAACAGAACACCGTTGAGCGTTGAAATGACGATCAACTCAAGCACGGCGCACTCGCTGAATGGCTCGATCGCTCAATGGAGACAATGATCCGAAAAACCCGGCATGACCAGTGCCTGCCGAAAAGGGGCACCCCGGTGCGGCGTAGCGCACCGGGGCGGATCAGTCGACCGATCAGGGCCGCTTCATGTTGCAGGTGGTCGGCACCATGGTCTGTCCGGTGTCGATCTTGGATAAGAGATGCCAGCCCCAGCCGGTATTTTCCTCGTCGAACGGATCCTTGGCCTTGTCGGTCAGGCTGCCGAATGAGGAGATGTAGATCGGCTGGAAAAATTGGTGATCTTCCTTGCGCATGAAGCCTTCGCTGCCGTCGAGCACGTCGAACTTCATTCCTTCCAGCGCTGCTGCGACCTTCACCGGGTCGATCGAATTGGCCTTCTCGGCGGCCGCCTTGAACATCCGCATCTCGTTGACCGCACGCGGATACCACAGCGACAAATTGACCTTGGCGCGGAAGTCCTTTTCGAACTCCATCGCCGCCTTGTTGCCGGAATTCGGGATGCCTTCGGTGATCTGGAACACCTGATGATCGAGGCCGGTCTGCTTGATCGCAGTCGGGCCGCCGGCTCCGCCCGCATAATAGGTGTACCAGTTCACCTTGAGACCGGCATCCGCAGCTGCTTTCAAGAGCAGCGCGAAGTCTTGTCCCCAATTGCCGGTGACGACGCTGTCGGCGCCGGAGGCTTTGATCTTGGCGATATAGGGCGAGAAGTCGGTGATCTTGAGCAGCGGATGCAGCTCGTCGCCGACGATCTGGATGTCAGGCCGCTTCGCGGCCAGCATCTTGCGCGCTTCGGTGCGGACGGACTGGCCGAACGAATAGTCCTGGTTGATCAGGTAGACTTTCTTGATCGACTGCTCACCCTTCATATAGTTGGTGAGCGCCTCCATCTTGATATCCGAATTGGCGTCCCAGCGGAAATGCCAATAGCTGCACTTCTCGTTGGTCATGCTCGGATCGACCGCGGCATAGTTGAAATAAAGCACTTCCTTGCCGGGATTGCGTCCGTTGTTCTTGGTGACGAAATCCTCCAGCGCAGCGCCGACCGACGAGCCGTTGCCCTGGGTGATATAGTGGATGCCAGCGTCGACCGCCTTCTGCGCCTGGATCAAGCTCTCCTGCGGATTGGTCTTGTTGTCCATCGGCACGATCTCGACCTTGTGGCCGAGGATGCCGCCCTTGGCGTTGAGCTCGTCGGCAAGGTACTGGAACGTCTTGAGGCCGCCTTCGCCGACGCTGGCGCCGCCTCCTGACAGCGGGTCGATGTAACCAATCTTGATAGTGTCTTCTGCGCGAGCGGCGCCCGCAATGAGCAATGCCAGCAGGCCTGCACCCGCTATGGCTTTTCGCATTTCGAAACCTCCCATTTTGCAAAACGTGTTGCGAAGGCCCTTATATCAAGTCGTATCGCCTGACAAGATCGTCTGACGTTTAATCCTTGACAGGAGGGGCCCGCTCCTTCACCACTTACGTTGCATGGAACCGCTCGCGCAGAAAGGGGCGTTGGACGATATTGGTTGGTCCATATGCTTCCGCGACGCTTGTTGACCTGCGCGGCGGCAGAGCCCCCGTGCCGGCAAGTGGCACGAGTTGTAAGTATGTTTCCCCGCTCGCCCATGATTCACCAGAACAGCGCATCGGACCCTTCGCGCCTCGCGGACAGCGCGTCCGCGCGCATCGTGCGATCGATAGTCCGCGGGCTTTATGAAGGACGATATGTTTCGGGTCAGAGACTCGCTGAACCGGAGCTTATGAAGGAATTCGGAATGGGCCGAAGCACGGTGCGAGAAAGCATTCGGCGCATGGAAACTGAAGGGATTGTTACCGTTCTTCCTCATCGGGGCGCCGTCATTCGCAAGATGTCAGCCGCCGAATCAATCAATGCGCTTCTGGTCATGGAGCTTTGCATCGGTCTCGCCGCGCGGCAGGCGGCTGAACGCATCGAGGTCGACGGCGCGCGCAAACGCCTCGAAAAGACCTGGCGAGGGCTTCAGGAACACAAGCATTCCCCAGACGGATACGAGCTCCTTGTCGCTCGAAACCGGTTCTACCGAACGATCGCCGACCTCTCTGGAAACCAGGAACTCCAGAGGATCATCTCCTCAATCCAGATTCTCCTGATCCGGCTCGAGTACTCGCTCTCCTCGCATATACGCTTTGAGGACTATGCGCGTATGGTCGAGGCAATATTAAGCGGCGACGGCATGGCGGCGGAAACCGCAGCGCGCAGACATATCGCAAGATCGATCACACTGGTCCGGAGGCGCTCGAACGGCGGAGAGAATGGAGATAATCGCTAGGCACACACCGGCTTATTGCTATGCCGTAAGCTGATGCGCCCGCCGCTAGGAGCTGGTAGTCTCGGCATCACCTCTGCTGTAATGCGGGACTGAATGGGGCGGCGTGAGTTCATTGCGCTCATCGGGGGCTCGACCATGGTGTGGCCGTCGCGTCTTACGCGCAAGAGCGCGAGCGAGTCCGGCCGCATCGGCATCCTCAGTTCATTTGGTGCTAAGGTTCTCGGACGTCCGAGGTGGAGGGAGGCGATCATGCGACGTCGCGACTTCATTTCGCTTGCTGTATCCGCAGCAATCGTCGGCCCGCGTCCCACGCACGCTCAATCGTCGTCCAAGACCTATCGCGTCGGGCCCCTCACGCCGCTGAATGAATAATCTCCGAGCGGTGCATTGCTACTCAAAGTGCTGGGACAGCGCGGATATTTCCTGGGCAAGAACTTGGCTTTTGAGCCGCGGGGAGCCGCCGGCCAAATCGACAAGCTTGCAGAGATAAGACGAAGCATGATGGCCGACCGGGTGGACGTATTCGTGACCAATGGCTTTCCCGTTACGCTCGCCTGCAAGGTGAATGTACCGACCGTAGTCTATGTCAGCGCCGGCAATCCAGTTGCCACCCGTCTTGTCGACAGCTTGGCTCGGCCGGGCGGCAACCTCACCGGTGATTTCGGATAATGCTACGACGCTCTCCAGCAAGCGCCTCGACCTGATTAAGAAAGGTTGATCGAACTTGACGCTCACATTAACGACCCACCCTTCGCCGAAGCGGCGCTTGCGATTCTCGGCGATTGGGTCCCGCAAGGGCGCGTTCCGAAAGGGCTTGCTTAGTCAGGACCTGGTCCGCCCACCATCGGCGCCTGTCCGTCGGCTACGATGATCGCGTCGTCCAGCGCTGCGAGTTGACCCCGCGAACACTGACATACCAGACTGCGGCTTCCCCGACCGGGTTACCAGCGTCACGAACGACTGCCCTTTCCGGTAACTCGCCACCAGGCCGTCGATAGGTACACTTCGGAGCGCACGTCGTAAATGGTCCGATGCCCGTCCGCGATAACGCACGCAACAAAGCCGACCATCCGGGCTATGGACACCCTTGAGCCGGGCTCGGACGTCGTCTGGGACATTTTATACTGTCCGCGGTCTACCGCTAGCGATCTCCGAGGTGAAGAGCAACGTTCCGAATGCAACTGAGAGCGCATCATCGGCAGTCTCCGACCACCAATCACAGGAAGATCACCCCGATATCGTGAACCACCACTCGGGCTGCAATGGGGCCTTCGCGACGCAATATCGTCCTGGTATCTGACCTCTTGCCAACATGCCTCGTCGCGACGATCATCGATTGATCGCAGCCAGTCTCCGCCAACCCGGAAAGAGGCGATCATGTCTGGACCCTGGATCAAGTCGTATCCGAATGGCGTTCGATGGGATGCAGAATTGGAGACGATGCCGCTCGCGCAAATTCTCGAACGCTCGGCGGCCAAATGGCCTACCAATCCCGCGCTCGATTTCATGAACAGGAAGTTCTCGTATCTGGAGTTGAGCGATCTCACCAATCAGGCGGCAAAGGGCTTCCAGAAACTGGGCGTGCGTCCGGGCGTTCATGTAGGTCTCTACCTACCGAATACACCTCATTACATAATTGCCTTCTTTGGCGTGATGAAGGCCGGCGGGACCGTCGTCAACTACTCGCCACTGGATGCTGAAAAAATCCTTGAGCACAAGGTTGAAGACAGCGAGACCGACATTCTCGTGACGCTCGACCTGAAGGCGCTCTACCCTCAAATGGGCCGGCTGCTCGGAACGACGCGATTGAAAACCCTTGTCGTCGGCAACATCCCGGAAATGACGCCTGCGCCTGACACCGTGCGTGCGCAGATGGCCAAGAACGGCGACCTTGTCGAAATCCCCACGGATACCAAGCATATGTCGTTTGAAGAACTGCTCAGCAATGATGGCAAGTATGTCGAGTATCCGATACCGGACCTGCGCGAGACAATTGCGGTCCTTCAATATACGGGTGGGACGACCGGACTTCCAAAGGGCGCCATGCTGACCCACGCGAACTTGTCGTCCGCAACTGCGCAATATATCGAGACGACGCACACGCAACCCCAGCTCCTCGAAGAAGGGCGCGAGCGGATTCTCGCTGTCCTGCCGCCGTTCCACATCTATGCCTTGACCGTCAATATGCTGCTTGGCGCTCACCTCGGTGCCGAGCTGATCTTGCACACACGGTTTGACACAGCGGCTGTCGTCAAGGACATCTGTGAAAAGAAGGTCACGGTGTTTCCTGGCGTGCCGACGATGTACGTCGCAATTATCAACTATCCTGGCGTGGAAAGTCTTGATTTGTCGTCGATCAAATGGTGCGCGTCCGGCGGCGCACCTCTTCCTCTCGAGGTTCAGAAGCGCTTTCAGGACATCTCTGGGTGCCGCCTCGCCGAAGGTTGGGGTATGACCGAAACATCGCCGACAGGAACATTCACGCCGATAGACGGCGCGGTGAAGCCAGGCTCGTGCGGCATTCCGATTCCCGGCATCACCATCAAGTTCGCTGATGTCGACGATCCCTCGCGCTACGTCAATCTAGGGGAAAAAGGCGAAATATGCGTCGGCGGCCCTAATGTGATGAAGGGCTATTGGAAGCGCCCAGATGCGACGAAGGAGACGATGACTAAGGACGGCCTCCTTCGAACGGGTGACGTTGGATATATGGACGAAGACGGATACGTCTTCATCGTCGACCGCACCAAGGACATGCTGCTCTGCGGCGGGTTCAACGTGTATCCGCGGGTTATCGAAGAAGCAATTTATAAGCACCCAAGCATCGAGGAAGTCATTGTCATCGGTATCCACGATGGCTACCGGGGCCAGTCACCCAAGGCGTTCGTCAAGCTGAAGGTGAACGCTGAGCCTATCACGCTCGACCAGATGAAGGACTTTCTGAAAGATAAGTTAGGAAAGCACGAAATGATCGGCGCGCTGGAAATTCGTGATGCGCTGCCGAGAACCGCGGTTGGGAAGCTCTCGAAGAAGGAACTCAGCGAAGAAGAGGCCAGGAAGCGCGCTGCGAGCTAGTACCGACCCTGTTATGACTTCGCGGTTGCAGCATCTGGACCGGAGCGTTTGCGCCTCCCGCGAAATTGTCGGATAACGCCAATGTCCGCTAGGAATGGCTGGCGGTTTGAGCCATTTCACTTGGATGCCTGCGAGTGGAGTGGGTTCGATGCCGGTCGTGTCAGCAAACGGAATAGAAATCGCCTACGACGACAGGGGCGGCGCCAACGATCCGGTCATCCTGCTCATCATGGGGCTCGCTACCCAGATGATTGCGTGGCCAGAGGCGTTTTGCGACGGCCTCGCGGCCCGCGGCTTCCGAGTCATCCGCTTCGACAATCGGGATGTCGGACTGTCAACCAAGTTTGACTCCGCACCGCCGATCGACCTGGCAGCTATCATGCAAAGCGCAATGGCCGGGCGGAAGATCAGTACGCCCTATGATCTCACCGACATGGCCAAGGACGCGGTCAGCTTGATGGATCGCCTGTCGATCGGGAAAGCCCATGTCGTCGGTGCGTCGATGGGCGGCATGATTGCGCAGATCGTGGCGGGCCAATGTCCCGAACGGGTCCGCAGCCTGGTCTCGGTCATGTCTTCTAGCGGCGATCCCAAGCTGCCGCAGGCCAAGCCCGAGGCCATGAGCGCGATCATGCAATCGCGACCGCCGGGCAGTGACCGCGAATTGGCAGTCCAGCACGGCATGAAGATCTATAGAGCAATCGGCAGCCCGGGCTTCCCCACGTCGGACGAAGAATTGCGAGCGAAAGTCGGTGCGGCTTTCGACCGCTCCTACTACCCGGTAGGGGTCGGCCGACAGTTTGCCGCGATCCTGGCAAACGGCTCGCGCGTTGAAATGCTCAAGCGGATCTCCGTTCCAACCCTTGTATTGCACGGCGCCGACGATCCGCTGGTACCCGTCGAAGCCGGCAGGCACACGGCCGCGCAAATTCCCGGATCGAAACTGAAGATCATACCCGGAATGGGTCACGATATCCCAACCGGCGTCATTCCTATTCTAGTCAACGCAATTGCTGCACATTGCGAGGCCGTCGACCAAAGATAGAAACCTGCAGGTTTTACGGAGAAAACTGAACAGCCCGGATGCACGAGATCGGCCGAGCTGGTTGGCATTCGGAAACAGATGGAGGACGCCATGGACAGATTGTCAGCTCTCGATGCCAGCTTTCTGTATGGCGAAACGCCGGAATCTCCAATGCACGTCGCCGGGCTTGCAATCTTCGAACCACCATCGGCTGACACCGAAGTGTTTGCGGCGTTCCGCGACCATGTCAAGAGTCGGCTCCACCTCGTCCCCTTCTTCCAGCGCAAGCTGGCCTTGGCGCCTATTCAGCTCGATCATCCGGTCTGGGTACACGACGACAATCTCGACCTCGACTATCACTTTCGGCATGTCTCATTGCCAAAGCCTGGCACGCTCGAGCAGCTCGAGACGCTGGTGGCGCGACTGCACATGATCCTGCTCGATCGCACACGTCCCCTTTGGCAATATTATGTGATCGAGGGGTTGGAGGGCGGTGGCTTTGCGATCTACATCAAGATGCACCATGCCGGCATCGACGGTGGCGCAGGCATGGCTGCGCTTCCCATCATCTTCGCGACCTCTCCTGATCCCGAACCCGTGGCGGTGCCAGCACCGCCGGCCAAGGACAGCCGAACGCCCGAAATATTCGAGCTGATCAGCGATTCATATGCAAAGTTTTTTAATCAGCAGCGCGAATTCTACAACTCGTGGCCTGATATCGGCAAGGCGATTGCCAAGGTCGGGCAACGCGTCACAAAGGACCTTGCCAATCCGCCTCGCATGATGCCATTGGCGCCAAAGACGTTGTTTAACGCGTCCCTGTCCAGCCAGCGATCGTTCGGAACCTGCACTATCTCTCTCCGCGAAGCCAAATCGATAGCAAAGCAAACGAAATCCAAGCTCAACGACGTTGTCATGACGATCAGCGCCGGCGCCATGCGCCGATATCTCGAGATGAGGAATGGCCTTCCCGAAGGACCGTTGATTGCAGCTATCCCCGTTTCGCTGCGCAAGGCCGGCAACGCCGACATGAACAACCAGGTCACAGCGATGCTGTGCAACCTTGCGACCGATATTTCCGACCCAATACGCCGCCTGCAGGCGATTGTGGCTTCCTCCGCCGACTCCAAGCAGCGACTGGACGATATTCGCGACGTCATTCCGACCGACATGACCTGGCTCGGCGCGCCGATCATCATCACTGGCTTAGCGCGCCTGCTAAACCAGGCGAGGCTCGCCGAACGACTGCCCGCAATCGTGAACGTGCTGATTTCGAACGTGCCAGGACCGAAAGAGCCGCTGTATTGCGCTGGCGCAAAGATGGTCAATTATTTTCCAGTCTCGATTCCGTCGAACGGTAGCGTTCTCAACATCACCGTCCAAAGTTACCTCGACAATCTGGACTTCGGTTTGATCGCCTGCCGGGCCGCCGTGCCCGACATAGAAAGAATGGTGGAGTTTTTAACCGCCGAGTTTGGGCGCCTGAAGGAAGCGGCTAACCGAGCATCGCCGTCCAAGGCAAAAACAATCCAGATCAAGGAGACGAAAGCGGCGCGGCGGTCCGCAATTTGACAACCACACCTACTCACTGTCACAAATTCGATTTGCGCCGAGCTGAGCGACGGAGAGCACCAATGGCAGCAACAGCGCGCAGCCTCACGCGGCTCATATCTGATCTGAACTTCGATTAGTAAGACTTAAGCTCCGGGGGCTTTCTGGATCGTTGAGATCGGGTACCTTCGTCGATTGCTCAACGATCCGAGATTCGCAATCAGACCAAATTGTGCGAACTGTGCTTCAAGCGCTCGCTTGCAATTCTTCCTCTTTCTTTCGCCAAAACCTGAAGCATTTCGACGCCGATCTCGCCTTGGCGAGGTTATGTACTTGATCTCCTCGCTCCTCCTTTGGAGGGCGCCGACGATCGCGATCGCCTGAAGAGCGGGTCTTTGCCTCGGCGGCCGAAACGTCATGGGTGTTTCTTGTCCTGAAAACGATGGTCGCTGCGTCGCGCGACACCGGCGACATCGTAGCCGCCATGCCGGCGCCAGAATGCCGACTGGACTGGTCGGGCGGCAGTCGCGATCGAACCAAGTCTCCAGCCGCAGTCTCCTGAAAACGGGAATATTTGCGGAGTTGGCCGGAGACTTTCGGTAAGTTGGCCGCCCAAAACAGCGAAATGGGAAGGTGGAGACTGGTGGCGAGTTCGCGAAAGCCCGCTGTTTGCGGCCCTTTTTGCCATTCCTAGCAACCGGTTAACGAAACCCGGACTGGCTGGCTGACCATCCAGGGATCGAACTCCCACATTCCCAATTGAGATAGGCCCTTTGAAATGTCGGGACTATTTCGCCTCATTCCCTCGAAATTCGCGGGTGGAGACCTTTGCACCTGTCAGCTGCAAATTCTCGGTACACACCCGTCTCTGATGTCGGAGACCTAACCAGTTGCGATGCCCAGAGTTCAGACCTGTCGAGGACCGCCTGAAGTTCGACCCAACTGCATGGCGGCCACGCAGTGGCTTTATTCGCCGGTCTCCACAAAGGTGACCGAAAAAACGGGGATACTCGAAATCGCGTGCTTTGAAATGCGCAATCTCTAGTGCCGGCAGTCGCACCTGGTGAAGAAAGACGGAGATTGTCCGATGTCTGACAACTTCCTGAGCGTCCCTGAGATCGATACTCGGATCACGTTCGCCAGAGAGAATCTCGGCGCGATGCAGACTGGCAAGGAAAATGCAGATGCAGTCAGTCTCACCAACTCCGGGCGGCAGCGTATGGTCGGTGAAGCCCGGCGCGATCGCCCTGGTCAAAAAGGGCCTCATCGCCCGTATTCCAAAATTGATAGAAAGCCTTCGCCGCTATGATCGTCGCCTCCCGCTGCGCGTTTGGGATGGTTGTTGCAATGATAAGCTCATCGATCTTGACTTCTCCTGCACAGGCCGACGTGGATATCAGCGCCGTCGCAAGGGCGACGCCTCCGAGCGATTCACGCGCATGATGCTAACCCCTCCGCGTATGAAACTGCGATGCCTCCACGAGGTCTCTCGGCAGGCACAGAGATCATTGCGCTGAGGAGCTGGCCCTCACCGGCAACCTTCGCCACCGATTTGATAGCAAGCTGCTTCATAGCCCGGCTCCACTCGGCGCGGTAGGTTTCGTTACTTCTGCGATTTTACCGATTATCACTGAAAGCCAGCAGACGCTGGCGTCAGCGAATTAAGGCGCCAGTTGGGCAGCGATGATGCAGCCGCAAACGAATCGGCCGACCAACGGCTGTCAAAGAGGTGATCGCTCTTGATGCAACCTGATGACCTTGTCGGCTGTCTCCTCTCCGAGCTCGATAGAGGAATTGGTCAGTAATCTGAGCTCAGGATCTTTGCTTCTTGCTCTGTACTCGTTTGTAGGATAACCGCGCCGCCAGCTCCCTCGTTCGACGGCATTAAGGAAGGATTCGACTTGAAAGTTGAACGCCGCGGGCTCTTCGAGATTGATCGAATGACCCGTGTTGGGGGATATCCAAAGACCCGCGTTCGGAAGCGTGGACTTCAACATGAGGTTGGTTTCGAGGCAATGTGAGTCTTCGTCGCCGACGACCAACAGGACCGGCACCATCATACTTGCGAACCGGTCGCGCAGATCGTGCAAGGACGGCCGCAACGCCTGGCAGCGGCTAATCGTGTTCGATAATCCTCGTCCCGAATGTTCGCGCAGTTGGCTAATGAATTCTAGCCAGCGCTTTGGGTCCTTGTACTTGAGCTGAATGCGCGTCGAGCTGTTTGCTATTCTCTCGGCCATCGACTCTGTGCTGCGCTCGAACCCACGTGCGAGAATCGAAGTTTCTCTCAGCCATGAACCACGGTGTGTTGGCTGAGAGCCGGATCCCGCTGCTGCGGAAACAATGGCGCTGACCTTGCCGGGATATCTTAGTCCAAATTGGAGAGCCGCGTATGCACCCATGCTCAAGCCGATCACATGGGCGCAGTCAATCGAGAGTCCCTGCATGACGGCCGCGATATCATGGATCGACAGCTCCCAACCGTAGGCGGCTGGATCTTCAGAGACATCGCTGGGGGAATAGCCGCGAGCATTATAGGTGACGCAACGGTACGCGCGTGAAAAATAACGTACCTGGTCTTCCCATTGACGTAGGTCTGACCCAAGCTCGTGGATGAAAATGATTGGATAACCGTCGCCATGTTCCTCGAAATACAGCCTTGTCCCGGAGGCGTCGACGTATGGCATTGCTTTTTCCTGTCCCAAGAAACTCGTCAAAAGGCAGGAACAGACAAAACCGATCGAGATTCAATCCCTCGCGCTTCTCGATCGCGCAATCGGGCAGGACAGCGCGCAATTACTGGTGAAGCTAGCACCTACTGGCAGCGATGTGGCTCAATCCAGGTACCGGTAAGGAACTATTTCAGGAAAGATGATCCGTCGCGCGAGAAAAACTTCTCCGCGGACAACGCAGTTCACTTCGGACTGGTTGGGCGTCTCCACGTCTTCGATCCGAACAACTTGAGACAACGGGTCGCATCGCGGACAGTGAAAGCTCGATAGCCACGGCTTCGGCGCGCCGTTCATCAGTGATGCGCGAGTGGCGAGCGTAGATCAGCGGCGGCGGCCGGTACGGTATGACCGAAACCCCGAAATTCTGCCCGTACTGCTGCTGCGCAGCCGGCACGTTGACGATGCCGATCCTGGTGTCGGGCCAGCGCGCGTCGAGGGACGCCGACGGTGCGATCAGACTTGGAATTGATCTGATCGACTTGCTGTTTGAGCTTCAGGTTGGGGCAATTGAGCGCCTGGGGCGATCCGCTTTCGGCGGAGGCCGCAGGCATTCGGCGAAGCGGGACCAGCGCTGGTCCCGCTCCCTCGCCCGGCGTGGCATTGGTTGTGCCCCCACTCGATGGCGGTGGCGCGCGGACGGTGACGGGAGGAAGCAGGTTCAGCGGCACGTCATGTGCGGCGGCGGTGGCGACCAGAGCGAGCTACTGGGCGCTGACGGAAAATATCCTGCACACCTGGCCTCATCTGGGGTCTCGTTGGCTGCTGAGCCGATCACGAAGAACTTTAGCGTACCGGCTCCGGCGCGTCTGACAGTTTCATGACAAGGCGCTCGCCATGGCGAACAACGTCCTGCACGTAAGTGCGATTTCGCCGATCGCAAGTTTCTCTACGCGGTTCTTCGCTCGGCTCAAGTCCCTTGTTGCGGCGCTCGTGATCATGCCTT
>Ga0307474_10003224_pt1 | contig 11787 bp, 8 predicted proteins | sample atmos_gasesECM1C_2_FD_203312 | JGI IMG/M metagenome (GOLD analysis project Ga0307474, IMG submission 203312) | Hardwood forest soil microbial communities from Morgan-Monroe State Forest, Indiana, United States - atmos_gasesECM1C_05 | ecosystem: Environmental > Terrestrial > Soil > Temperate... | reverse complement strand
ACCGCCGACCTCGCGCGGGCGGTGCGCGAGGCACTGGAGGACCGCGGCTCCCCCCGGTTCAACGTGATCATCGACGGGCTGGACGAGGCCGTCAGCCCGCACCAGGCCCGGGCGATCATCTCGGCGATCGTGCTGCCGCTCGCGCAGACCTGCGCCGATGCCGGCGTCCAGGTGATCGCCGGCACCGGGCACCGTGACGACCACGGCTCCCTGATCACAGCGTTCGGGGAGGGCGCGATCGTGATCGACCTGGACGACCCGGAGTACTTCGCCGAGGACGACATCGCCGCCCATGCGCTGACCCGCCTGGGCCAGGCCTCGTCCGGGCGGCCCGGGCCCCCGTACGCCGACGCCGCGGCCGCCGGGCCGGTCGCCCGCAGGATCGCCGCCCTTTCCGACCGCAACTTCCTGATCGCGGGCCTGGTCGCGCGCGGCCACGGCCTGCGGGATGAGCGGGCGGCCGACCCCGGGGAGCTCAAGTTCGACGCGACCGTCGACGCCGCGCTGGCCGGGTACGCCGAAGGGGCCGGACCGCTGGCCGGGCGGCCGGGCGGACCGGCGCTGACCGCCCTGGCGTTCGCGCAGGCCCCGGGCTGGCCCGCTGAGCTCTGGCAGCTGGCCATCGAAAGCCTCTACGGAAACCGGTTCCCGGCCGCCGACCTGGTACGGTTCGCGCGATCGCCGGTGGCGGGCTTCCTGGTCGGCTCGACCCCGGACCGCTCCGGCCAGCCCGTGTTCGCGCTGTTCCACGAGGCGCTAAACGACGCTCTGACCCGCGCGCGGGCCGAGAGCGTCGACCGCCGCGACGACGAGCGGGCGCTGACCGTCGCGCTGGCCGGCTACGGCCGCCGCAGCGGCTGGGAGCACGTGCCGGAGTACCTGACCCGCTCGCTGCCCGGCCACGCCGCCGTCGCCGGGCTGGTTGATGACCTGCTCGTCGACGACGCGTATCTGCTCCGCGCCGACGTACGGCGGCTCCTGCTGGCCGCCCGACCGGCCGCGTCCCCCGCCGCGAGCCGTCGCGTCCGGATGCTGGAGCTGACGCCTGAGGCGATCCCCGCGAGAAGCGGCGAGCGCGCCGCTCTGTTCAGCGTCACCCAGGCGCTGGAAGGCATGGAATCCGGCTACGACCACCGGTCCGGCGCCCCGTACCTGGCCCGCTGGGCCCGGGCTCAGCCACGGGCCGGGCGAGCCACGGAAGAAGGTCGCCTCGACGCCGCCGAGGGCCACCAGGACTGGGTGCGCGCGGTTGGCCCGGTCACTGTGCGCGGACGCGAGCTGCTGGCCAGCGCGGGCGACGACTGGACGGTGCGCATCTGGGAGCCAGCCACCGGCGAGCCGCAGGCGGTCTTGGAGGGCCACGAGGACTGGGTGCGCGCCCTCTGCGCGGTCGCCGCGCAGGGGCGGCAGTTGCTGGCCTCCGCGGGCGACGACCGCACCGTACGCGTCTGGGACCCCGCCACCGGCGAGGAGCGTTTCATCCTCAAGGGCCATAACGGCGGGGTGGGAGCGCTGTGTACGGTCACGGTGGCCGGGCAGCAGCTGCTGGCCAGCGCGGGCACCGACCGGACGGTACGGATCTGGGACCCCGCCACCGGCGAGCAGCGCGCCGTCCTGCGCGGCCATCACGGCCCGGTCGTCGGGGTGTGTCCGGTCACCGTGACCGGGCAGCAGCTGCTGGCCAGCGCGGGCACCGACCGGACGGTACGCATCTGGGACCCCGCCACCGGCGAGCAGCGCGGCGTCCTGCGCGGCCACCGCGGCGGGGTCAGCGCGGTATGCCCGGTCATCGTGGACGGCCGGGATCTGCTGGCCAGCGCGGGCGGCGACAGCACGGTGCGGATCTGGGATACCGACACCGGGGAGCAGCGCGCGGTCCTGCGCGGCCACCAGGACTGGGTCACCGGCCTGGCTCCGGTCACCCGGCACGGCCGAGACCGGCTGGCCAGCGCCAGCCGGGACGCCACGGTGCGGATCTGGGACCCGGCCGCCGGCACGTGCGTGCTCACCATCCCGACCCACCACCCGGCGCTGACCGCGGTCCCGGCCGGCGGCTTGCTGGCCGTCGGCCTGGTGGCCGGCGTTCTCGTGCTGGACCTGATCGGGCCGGACGGGCCGGCGCAGGCCACGACCGCCTCTCACCCGGGAGCGTAGCCCCACAGCTCGGTGAGCGCGTCGTTCACGATCCGGGGTTGCTGCGCGTGCGGCCAGTGCGATGCCCCGGCCACCCGCAGCAGCCGCGCCCCGATCTGGCCGGCGATCACGCGGGCGCACGCCATCATGGCGTTGCCGGAGTACGCACGGTACTGGGCCGGGGCCGTGGCCCAGTCGCCGCTGATGACCAGCTTCGGCCATGAGGCCGCGGCCACCGGCCGCAGCGAGAAGACGATCTGGGCGCACCGCAGCTCGCGCATGGCCGTGGCGGCGGCCCGCAGCCGCTGCGGCGTGGCGGCCGGCACCGGCAGGCCGGCCGTGGCGTAGGAGGCCTGCAGGAAGTGGCCGGGCGACAGGTCGGCGGGCATGTTGGCCACCGTGGCCCGCTGGCGCGCCAGGGCCAGCGCCACCGCGGGATCCTCATCGGCCAGGGCGTAGGCCACTGGTTCGATCAGCGTCAGCGACCTGATCAGGTCCGGGCGCCGGGCGGCGGCGAGCAGCGCCACCACGGCGCCGTAGGAGTGCCCGACCAGGTGCGCGCCCGGGCCCAGCACGCCGATGACGTCGTCCGCGTCCGCCTCGTGGTCGCCCTCCGGCCGGTCGCCCGCATCCGGGCTCTGCCCGTAGCCGCGCCGGTCGATGACGACCAGGCGGACCCGCGCGGCGAGCGGTCGCTGCGCCGCGAACCCCGCGATCTCATCGCTGCCCCAGCTCTGGCTGCCGTGCACGAACACCGCCGGCGAGCCCGGGTCAGCCGGGTCGTCGGCCCATACCTCCGCGTGCACCATCAGCTGGCCCGCACCCGCCAGGCGGCCAGCACGTCGGCGGTCTTCTGGTCCGCCGGATAGAACAGCTCGATGGCCAGCTCGGCCAGCGTGACGTCGCGCGGGGCTCCGAACACGGTGAGCGTGGTGAACATCGACAGCTCGGTGCCGCCAAGCTGCACCCGCCAGGGCACCAGCAGCGCCGGTCCCGGCCACCGCGCGGCCGAATGCCAGTCCCCCAGCGCCGCCACGTCCGGGTACCCGCGGACCTCCTCGGCCAGCTCGGCGACCGCGGGGTCGGCGGTGACCAGCTTGAGCCGGTGCAGCTGGCCCAGCAGGTAGGTCGCCCACTCCGGGAAGTTCAGCGTGGACCGGGCCAGCCCGTCCGGGTGCAGGCAGGCCCGGAAGACGTTCAACGGCGGCCCGGCCAGTTCGGGAGGCAGCGCCGAGGCCAGCCGCCCGGCGGCCTCGTTGGCCAGGACGACGTTCCAGCTCTGGTCGATCACCACCCCGGGATAGGGCTCATGCAGGGCGAGCATGCGCTCCATGGTGGCGCGGACCTGGGTCATCGCCGGGTCGTCCAGCCGTTTCTGCTGATAGCGCGGCGCGTATCCCGCGGCGAGCAGCAGCGCGTTGCGCTCACGGAGCGGCACCTCCAGCCGGTCGGCCAGGGCCAGCAGCAGCTCGGGACTGGCCTTGGAGCGGCCGGTCTCCACGAAGCTGAGATGCCGGGTCGACACCCCGGTGTCCAGCGCGAGGTCCATCTGGCTGCGGTTGCGGCGACGACGCCAGTCGCGCAGCAGCGCCCCGGCCGCGCTGCGGCCCAGTTCGGTCGTCATGCGTCCCACCGTACGAAGCCGGATACAGCGCAGGCCACTACCTGAGAGGTAATCGACTGGCCGCGCCCCGGGCCCGCAGACTCGGCAACCGAAGGACGAATCCTCGAGACAGGGAGATGACATGCACGACTTCGAAGCGATCGCGGCCGGCTATATCGGCGCCTGGAACGAGCGTGACGCGGCCGCCCGGGCCGCGGCGATCGAGAAACTCTGGGCCGATGACGCCCGCTACACCGACCCGCTGGCCGACGTCCAGGGCCGGGCGGCGATCGACGCCACGGTGGCCGCTGTCCAGCAGCAGTTTCCCGGCTTCGTGTTCCGGCTGGCCGGGTCCGTTGACGGCCATCACGACCAGTGCCGGTTCTTCTGGGAACTGGGCCCGGCCGGCGGACGAGCACCGGTGGCCGGCTCCGACGTGGCGCTGATCGGAGAGGACGGGACGCTCCAGGCGGTGCTGGGATTCCTCGACCGGGTTCCGGCCAGCTGACCGATGGCCCGCGCGGACGGTTGCACGGCGGCCGGGCCTATTGTGGGCCCGTGTCGCCGCGCACCACCCCGCAGGCCGGAACCGCGTCATGTGCCGGCTGTTCGGGCTGACCGCGGGCGCCGACCGGGTGCGGGCGACGTTCTGGCTGCTGGACGCGCCCGACTCGCTCGAGGTGCAGAGCAGGCGCAATCCCGACGGCAGCGGCATCGGGTTCCTTGACCCGGCGGGCGCGCCCGTCCTGGACAAGCAGCCGGAGCCGGCGTTCGAGGACGAGGAGTTCCGGCACGAGGCCAGGCGGGCCGAGTCGACGACCTTTGTCGCGCACGTCCGGCTGGCCAGCGTCGGCGGGCGGACGCTCGGTAACACCCACCCGTTCGCCATGCGCGGCCGGATCATGGCCCACAACGGCGGCCTCGGCGAGCTGCCGCGGCTGGATGAGCAGCTTGGCCGGTACGGCGACCTGGTCCTCGGCGACACCGACTCCGAGCGCTACTTCGCGCTGATCACCCAGATGACCGACGCGCACGGCGGCGACCTGGGCGCCGGCATCACGGCCGCGGCCCGGTGGATCGGCGCCCGCCTGCCGGTCTCGTCACTCAACTGCGTTGTAGCGACGGGCCAGGAACTATGGGCGCTGCGCTATCCGGCGCAACACGCCCTGCATGTCCTCGAACGCCCGCCCGGCCGGCGCGGCCTGCGGGTCCGCAGCGCCACGTCGTCGGTGCATGTGCCCGCGCTGGACGCCGCCAGGTCGGTCGTGGTCGCGTCGGAGCGCCTGGACGGCGAGAGCGACTGGCGCATGCTGGAGCCGGGCGAGCTCGTGCACGTCCGCGCCGACCTCGGCATCGAGTCGGCCGTGGTCCTCCCCGACCCGCCGGATCGCCTGGTCCTGCTCGGTCCCGCTCATTTCGACTCTTCACGACTTCGGTGGCTTTCATAACCCAATTTGGGCGTTACGTCCCCACCGAACCAATGAAATGTGGAAGACGATCATGCGGGAGAGCCCCGGCGGGTGAGCGAGACCGGAATCAGCGGGCGGGATCGTCGGATTCGGCGTAGCGGTCGCCCCCGGCCTCGGCCTGGCGTTCGGCGCCGCCGGCGCCGCCGGGCAGGTCCTGCTGCAGGCCGGCCCGCAGGCCCAGGATGGCTACGACGGCCGCGGCCGCCATGACGCCCCCCATCACGTAGAGCACAGTCTGCGTGGACTGGGCGAAGTCGAGCCGGAAGAAGTGCGGGATCGACGCGACGCTTCCGCTTCCGCTTCCGCTGCCGTGCGACTGCGACAGCGTCGCCGCCTCGGCGGCCGCGCGCCCGGGCGGCAGGCCCTGGGCGGTCAGCGACGTGGTCAGGTGGTTGCGCATCTCGGTGACCAGGATCGTGCCGAGGATGGCCAGGCCCATGCTGGCCGCGTAGTTGCGCACGGTCTGGGTGATGCCGGTGGCCTCGCCGTAGGAGAGCCGGCTGGCCCGGTTGACCGCGTCGGTGCTGGCCGGGCCGAGCATGAAGCCCATCCCGGCCCCGGCCAGGACGATGTACCACTGCTGCGCGCTGAAGCTGAGCGAGGTGACGTTCCCGGCCCACAGGAAGAACCCCACGGCGCCGAGCACGCAGCCGATCACGACCGGGCGCTTGGCCCCGAGGCGGTCCAGCATCCGGCCGCCGATCTGGGCCGCGATCACGAAGCCGATAAAGAAGTACAGCAGGATGACCCCGGCCTGGGACGACGACTTGCCCAGCGAGATCTGGGCGTACTCGCTGCCAAAGAAGAACACCGGGATGAACGCCAGGTTGGTGATGCCGAGCACCAGGTTCTCGACCCGGAACGGCCGGATCCCGAAGATGCTGACCTTCATCAGCGGCTCCTCGGTGCGGACCTCGACGAAGTAGAACACCACCAGCAAGGCCAGGCCGACCGCGATGGACAGCCAGATCAGCGGGTTGTGCCAGCCCCAGACCGACGACTGCTGGAAGCCGAACACGCTGAGCGCCACGCCGGCCGCGACCAGCACCAGGCCGCGGAAGTCGATCCGGGCGGGCTGGTGATCGGTGACCGGCCGCGAGATGGCGATCAGCACCAGCGCGATCAGCGCGACCGGGATGTTCACCCAGAAGATCGCGCGCCAGGTCCACTGCGTGAGGTAGCCGCCCAGCACCGGGCCGATCGCGGTCAGGCCGCCGGCGATGCCGAAGAACAGGGCCAGGGCCTTCCCGCGCTGGCGCAGCTCAAAGGTCTGCACCACGATGGCCAGGGCGGCCGGGAACATGATCGCCCCGCCCACGCCCTGGACCACGCGGAAGATCACGATCCACGCCTCGGCCGCGCCGCCCTTGGGCGTGGCCCCGCATAGCGCCGACGCGCCGGCGAACACGATGACGCCCAGCGTCACCATCTTCGTGTGCCCCACCGTGTCGGCCAGCCGGCCGCCGAAGGCGAACAGGGCGCTGAGCGAGAGCAGGTAGGCGTTCACCATCCACTGCACGCCGGTGCTGCTCAGGCCCAGTTCGCGCTGGATGTTGGGCACCGCGATGGACACGATGGTCTGGTCGATGAAGGTCATCGCGACGGCGAAGATCATCGCCGCCAGGATCAGGTTGCGCGACCGGCCGCCCGAGGCAGTGCTGACTGTCATGATTCCCCCAGGGCACCGGCCGGCACGGCTCTGGCCCGGTAAGCGGTCAACGACCTGTGGACCTTACGCTAATCTTCGGGGTTGCGTCCGAGGAAAGCGACGAGCTGGTCCCCGGGTTCGCAGCCCTGCGCCACGACGACCGGCGGCGCGAACAGCGGCTCGCGGCCGCCGCTGACCAGAACCGGCGCGATGACCAGCAGGTCGGCCGCGAGCGGCGCCGGGATCGGGCGGGCGGGCCCGCACGCGCGGGAGATGTCCCACCCGTGCAGCGTGACCTCCAGGGCACCCAGGATGGCGACGGTGCTGAGCGTAACGCCACGATCCGCGATGCCGACGACGCGGTCACGATGGTCGCAGACGGCGCATGCGTCGGCGAGTTTGCGGGCCCGCTCGCGGAACGTGGCGGCGAGGTCGTCGCCCGGCGGCTCGTCGGCCGGCCACACGCTGACACGGCCGGCGCCCGCCGCCTCGGTCAGCGCGGCCAGCGAGTCGTTGACGTGCCGCAGCAGCATGCGCAGGTCCCAGCCGCGGCACGGGGTCGGCCGCCGGAGCAGGCCGGGCGTGATCGCGTCGGCGGCGGCCAGGGCGTAGCCGATGGCCGGCCGCAGCAGCGCGCTCCCGGGTCCGGGCGCGTCCTCCGACGCCGCGGGCCGGGTCACGGCGCCGGGACCTCGTAGACCGGCGGCAGGCCGAACGCGGGCAGCAGGCCCGCGTCGTTGAACGACACGATCTGCGCGATCCCCGACGCGGTGACGGTGAGCACCTGGATCGCGTGGGCCCGGTACACGCCGTCGTCATCGCGCAGGTAGGCGCCCAGCGCGGGCTGGCCGTTGGCGGCGGTGGGGACCATCCGGAAGTCGCCAGGGCGTTGCAGCACCCGGGCGCCGAGGAACCGAGCGACCTGCTCGCGCCCGGCGAACCAGGTCGGCTGCGGGGGCATCTGCAGCACCGCATCCTCGCGCAGCAGCCCGGTGAGGGCGGCGACGTCGGCGTTCTCGAACGCGGCCGCGTAGCGGGTGAGCAACTCGCGAAGCCGCCGGTCGTCGGGCTCGCGCAGCCGGTCCGCGTCCGGCGCGGCCAGCCGGAGCTGGGTCCGCGCGCGCTGCAGCATGCTGTTCACCGCGGTGGTGCTGGTGTCGAGCAGGTCGGCCACCTCGGCCGCCCGCCACTCCAGCACGTCGCGCAGGATCAGCACCGCGCGCTGGCGCGGCGGCAGGTACTGCAGCGCGGCGATCAGCGCCAGCCGCATGCTGGCCCGGGAGACCGCCACCGCCGCTGGATCGGCCGGCACCGGCAGGAGCGCGTCGGGGAATGGCTGCAGCCAGGCCGTCTCGGGCCGCCAGGCGGGCAGCGGGGCGTCCGGATCCTCGCCAGGTCCGCCCAGGCCGGAGGGCAGCGGGCGGCGAGCGCGGTTCTCCAGCGCGCGCAGGCAGGCGTTGGTGGCGATCCGGTGCAGCCAGGTCCGCAGCGACGACCGGCCCTCGAAGTCGCCGTAGGAACGCCAGGCGCGGATCAGCGTCTCCTGCACCTGATCCTCGGCGTCGTGCACCGAGCCGAGCATGCGGTAGCAGTGCGCGAGCAACTCGGGCCGCAGCGGATCGGTGAGCCGCGCGAAGTCGTCGCGGCGGCCGGTCTCGGTCCTGGTGGTCGCCGGCATCGTGGGTCGCTCCCTGGTCGCTCCCGGTGAGTTTTACTCTCCCCCGGTACAGATTCGCCGCGGCCGCGAAAGTCATCGGCCGGCCCGGGGCGGATTGCCGGTGACTTTTCCCGGCGGCCCGGATCGGTATCAGTGAACGCTCGTCTTATCGGGAGGGAGCCCATCATGAACGACATATCCGGAACAACAGCACTGGTGACCGGGGCCAGCCGCGGCTTCGGCCGGGCCATCGCCGCGCACCTGTCCCAGGCCGGCGCGCGCGTCGTCGGCGTCGCGCGCGACCGGGAGCGGCTGGAGGAGCTGAGCGGCACGCTCGGCGACGGCTTCACGCCGGTGGCGGCCGACGCGTCAGACCCGGTGGTGGCCGGGCAGCTGATCGACGCCTACCGCCCGCGAACGCTGGTGCTGGCCGCCGGGGCCAGCCCGCTGGCCCGGCCGCTGCAGCGGCAGACGTGGGAGACGTTCAGCCGGAACTGGGAGGTCGACGTCCGGCAGGTGTTTCACTGGGCGCGCGAGGCGTTGCTGGCCCCGCTCGACCCGGGCAGCGTGGTGATCGCGTTCTCCAGCGGGGCGGCGCTCATGGGCTCGCCGCTGAGCGGCGGTTACGCGGGCGCGAAGGCCACGATCCGGTTCATCGCGGGCTACGCCGCCGACGAGTCGGCGCGCGCCGGGCTCGGCATCAGGTTCACCTCGGTGCTGCCGCGGCTGACCCCGGCGACCGACCTCGGAGCCATGGCGGTGGCCGGCTACGCCGCCCGGCAGGGGATTCCCGTGGCCGAGTACGTGGCCGGGCAGGGGCCGGTGCTCACCCCCGACCAGGTGGCCAAGGCGGTCGCCGGCCTCGCCGCCGACCCGGAGTACGACCGGGACGCCTACCTGCTCACGGCGGACGGCCTGCGGCCGGCCGGCTGAGCGGCGTCAGGCCTCGCGGCTGTCGATGGCGCGGCGAACCCGGGCGAGCAGGCTGGCCTCGGTGAACGGCTTCTCCAGGAGGTCGACGTCCGGTTCGACGGCGCCCTGGACGTCCAGGATCGGCCGGGCGTAGCCGGACATGAACAGGACCGGGAGGCCCGGGCGGGCCTCCCGGACCAGGGCGGCCAGCTCGTTGCCGAGCATGTCGGGCATGACCACGTCGGTGAGCAGCACATCGACCGGCTGGGCCGGGTCGCTGGCGTACCGGTACGCATCCTGCGGCGTGGCCGCCGCGTAGACGCGGTAGCCGTTGCGGGTGAGAATCCGGACCCCGAGGTCCTTCAGGCTCTGCTCGTCCTCGACCAGCAGGACGGTCTCCCCGTGGCCGCGGGCCGCCACGGCCGGCTGGGGTTCGGCCACCGACATTGGCGCCTCGGTGGCCGGCAGCAGGGCGGTCACGGTGGTGCCGAGGCCCGGCTCGGAGTAGATCTGCGCGTAGCCACCGGCCCGGGTGATGATGCCGTAGACCGTGGCCAGGCCGAGACCGGTGCCCTGGCCCGGCGGCTTGGTGGTGTAGAACGGCTCGAACACCCGGGCCAGGACGTCCTTGTCCATGCCCGTGCCCGTGTCGGAGACACGCAGCCGCGTGTAGCGGCCCGCCTGCAGACCGGGGCGGTCGGTGACGTAGGTCTCGTCGGCGATGACGTTGCCGGCATCGATCGTGAGCCTGCCGCCGCCCGGCATCGCGTCCCGGGCGTTCACCGCCAGGTTGACCAGCACCTGCTCCACCTGGCCCGGGTCGGCCAGGACGGGCCACAGGCCGGCTTCGGTCTCGATGATCAGCTCGATGTGCTCGCCGAGGGTGCGGCGGAGCAGTTTCTCCACGCCGCGGGTCACGCTCGCGACGTCGAGCACCTGCCGCCGGGCGACGTCGCGCCGAGCGAAGATCAGTAGCTGGCGGGTGAGGCTGACCGCCCGCTTCGAGGCGTCGCGAATCTGCTCCACGTCGGCCAGCACCGGCGCCAGCCGCTCGTCCTCGCCCGCGAGTTCCTTGACCTCCTCGGCGACGAAGTCGGTGTAGCCGCCGATGAGACTGAGCAGGTTGTTGAAGTCATGCGCGACCCCGCCGACGAGCTGGCCGAGGCTCTCCAGCCGCTGCGACTGGGCCAGCCTCGCCTCGTAGCGCTCCCGTTCCGCCTCGGCGCGCAGCCGCTCCGCCTCGGCCGCCGCGGCCAGGCGCTCGGAGATGTCGCGGATGCAGATCAGGCCCACCAGCCCGGATTCGGCGGGCAGCGCGGTCACGGTCGACTCGGCCGGGAACTCGCCGCCTTCCTTGCGCACCGCGGTCACCGTGCGGCCGCCCCCCGGCGCTGCCGTCAGGTTGTCGAGGTAGTCGTCGGGCGCGGTCGCGGCGGCCGGTATGAGCTTGGCGATCGGCTGGCCCACGAGTTCCTGGGCCGCGTACCCGAACAGCCGCTCGGCCTGCATGTTCGCCATGACGATGGACCGGTCGGCGGCCACGGTCATCGCGGCGTCCGGGGAAGACTGGAACAGGCCGCGGAACCGCTGCTCGGCCCGCTCCGCATCGGTCAGGGCGGCGACCAGCCGGGTTCGCATCAGCTCGGCGGCCCGGCCGAGCTCGTCGAGTTCCGCCGGGCCGACGGCGGGCACCCGGGTCTCATAGCTGCCCGCGGCGACGGCCTCCGCGGCCCGGCGCACCGCGCCGAACGGGCGGAGCAGCCAGTGCCGCACCACCACGACGGCACCGGCGGCGATGATCGCGACCACCGCGCACACGGCCACCAGCGCAACGATCAGGCGAAGCTGGGCCGCGATCAGGCGGCTGGTGGCCTGCGCCTGCATGCTGGTGATCTGATCCTGCACCACCGCGAACCTGGTTCGCACGGCCAGGGTGTACGGCCGGGTCGCGGTGACGTCGGCCTGCAGGGCCTGGGCCCGGGCGAAGTTGCCGCTCCGGCCCGCCGCAAGCTGCGGGCCGGCCACGTCGGACAGCCAAGCCCGGTAGGCGGCCATCGCGGCGGCCATCCGGGCCGACGCGCCCGGATCGGGGCGCAGCAGTTGCATCGCCCGGGCCCGCACGCCCGGGACCTGCGCGCCTTCCTGGTTGAACGGAGCCAAGGCCGCCGCCCGCCCGGACGTGACGTACTCGCGCAGCGCGTTCTGCTGCGCGGTGTAGTGCTCGAGCAGCTCACCGGCCGCGGCCGCGGCGGGCACGAGCCGGGACGAGAGGTCCCGGCCCTCGGCCCGGGCGCTCGCCGCCGCGGCCAGCGCGATGACTAATGCGGCAGCCGTCACGCCCAGGGAGACCACTGCGGCGATAGCG
>Ga0307474_10003223_pt1 | contig 11788 bp, 11 predicted proteins | sample atmos_gasesECM1C_2_FD_203312 | JGI IMG/M metagenome (GOLD analysis project Ga0307474, IMG submission 203312) | Hardwood forest soil microbial communities from Morgan-Monroe State Forest, Indiana, United States - atmos_gasesECM1C_05 | ecosystem: Environmental > Terrestrial > Soil > Temperate... | reverse complement strand
CCGGGTGCTCCAGTGGTGCTCGGCAGCTTCGCCTCCTCGCTCTCGATGCAATCCGGCGCTCCCACCTTCGGAACCCCCGAGCCGGCGCTGGTGTTGTACGTGATGGCGGCGCTTGCCCGGCGCCTCGGGGTGCCGTTCCGCTCCGGTGGTGCGCTGTGTGCCTCCAAGATCCCCGACGCGCAGGCCGCTTACGAGTCGGCCAACACACTCGTGCCGACCTGCCTCGGCGGGGTCAATTTCGTGCTGCACACCGCCGGATGGCTCGAGGGCGGTCTCGCCATGGGCTACGAGAAATTCGTCATGGACGCGGACCAGGCCGGCATGATGCACACGCTGCTCGCCGGTGTGGATCTGAGCGAGAACGGCCAGGCACTCGATGCCATCCGCGAAGTCGGACCCGGCAAGCACTTCCTCGGCTGTGCGCACACGCAGGCCAACTTCCAGACGGCCTTCTACCGCTCGCCACTCGCCGACAACAACAGTGTCGAGCAGTGGGAGGCCGAGGGCGCCAAGGACATGACGCAACGTGCCAACGCCCTGTGGAAGAAGCAGCTCGCGGAGTACGAGGCGCCGCCGCTCGACCCGGCGGTGGACGAGGCGCTGCTCGACTACATGAATCGCCGCAAGGCCTCCTTCCCCGACTCGAACGTCTGAGCGCAGCCGGCGTCTCGCGTGGCGCGTGCCGGTGTCAGGTTGCGGAGCGGCGCCGGCTGCGTGGGCCCGCGCCGGCGCGGGCGGTGGCAGCCTTGGCCGCGGGCAGCGTGACGACCTTGCGAAGCTGAGTGTAAGGCTCGGTCGAATGCGGAATGCCCATCGCGGCGACGAAATGCGCTTGGAATCGCGGCTCGATCGCGGTCTCGATCTTCTCCACGCGCCGTACGAGCTCCTCGATCGTGTTGCGCGAGTCGCTGTCGAGTAGCGCGATGCGCGCGCCGGTGCCGGCCGCGTTGCCGGCTGAGGATACGTTGAAAAGATCGCAGTCCGGGATCATGCCGAGGACCATCGCGTACTTCACATCGATGTGGCTGCCGAATGCGCCGGCAAGGCGGATGCGGTCGACGTGATCGGCGCCCAGGTGCTCCATGAGCAGCGCCACTCCGGCGCGCAGCGCCGCCTTGGCGAGCTGGATGGCGCGCACGTCGTTCTGGCTGATCTGCAACGCCGGTGTACCCCGGTGTACAACGTAGGCAAAGGTGCGCCCGGTCTGGACGATACGGTCGCTGCGCACGGCCAGGCCGCCGTCGATCACGCCCTCCGGGCTGATGATCCCGGCGAGGTACATCTCGGCGATCACCTCGATGATTCCCGAGCCGCAGATGCCGGTCACGCCCGTCGCGGCCACCGCCTCATCGAATCCCGGCTGGTTCGACCACAGGTTCGAGCCGATCACTTTGAACTTGGCTTCGAGGGTTTCGCGGTCGATGCGCACCCGCTCGATGGCGCCGGGCGCGGCGCGCTGTCCACCGCTGATCTGCGCACCTTCGAAGGCAGGACCCGTGGGGCTCGAGCAGGCGAGCAGCCGCTCACGGTTGCCGAGCACGATCTCGGCGTTGGTGCCGACATCGACCAGCAGTGTCAGCTTGTCGGAAAGATCCGGACGCTCCGAGAGCAGCATTCCGGCGGCATCGGCGCCGACATGACCGGCGATGCAGGGGAGGGTGTAGACGCGGGCCCCCGGATGGACACTCAAGCCGAGCTCGCTCGCGTGCAGGCCGAGTGCCGAATCCGTCGCGAGCGCAAAGGGGGCGCCGCCGAGCTCGGTCGGATCGATGCCGAGCAGCAGGTGATGCATGATCGGGTTGCCGACAATCGTCAGCTCGAGAATGTCTGACACGTCGATCTGCGCTTGGCGCGCCACATCCACCGCGAGAGCATTGAGGGCGCCGCGCACCGCGTCGGTCATCTGCTGTGCGCCGCCTTCGTGCATCATCACGTAGGACACGCGACTCATGAGATCCTCGCCGAAGCGGATCTGGGGGTTCATCGCGCCACTCGATGCCACCACCTGGCCGCTCTCGAGATTGCACAGGTGGGCAGCGATGGTCGTGGAGCCCACATCGACCGCGAGCCCATAGACCCGGTCGTGGAATCCCGGCCAGATCCCGATGAGCTGGGTGCCTGCGTGCACGGCCACAGTCACACGCCATTCGCCCTTGCGCAGTGCCGCCTGGAGCTTCTGCAGGACGTTGAGGTCCGCGCGCAGCGGCGCGAACTTCCATTCCTTGTTGAGCGCCTCGAGGAGGCGTTGCAGATCGCCGGCCGGGTCATGCATGTCCGGCTCGCGCACCTCGACGTAATGCAGGTGCACGAGCGGATTCAGCGTGATCGGGTGGGCATCGGCCGCCTTGCGCACCACCTGTCGATGCACCTGGCTGCTGGCCGGCACGTCGATCACGAGGTCTCCCTGGATCTGGGTGGAGCAGGAGAGGCGGTGGCCAGGGGGCAGCGGCCGGCGCTCCCCGTAGCTTTTTTCCACCGCACTGAGCGGCGAGAGATGGTCGGCGTGCGAGCTCACCCCGTGCTTGGGGAAGTCGCCCTCCATGACGAGCACCTGGCAGCGGCCACAGAGCGCCCGGCCGCCACACACCGAGTCGACATCCACCCCCAGCGTGCGGGCGGCCTGCAGCAGCTGCGTGCCGCACGGAAAGCGTCCGCGTTTCCCGGAAGGGGTGAAGACGACCAGTGCGTCGGGTTCGCTCATGCAGGGCTCTGGCCACGCCTGCGATGGCCGCCCTCGCGGCGGCCGCGCATAGCCCCCTGCGGAGCCGCGGCCGCGGCGCCCGAAGCCTGCAGCGGCGCAGCCTCGCGGAAGCGGCGGATCCAGCGGGCGCAGTCAGGATCGTGACCCATCATCACATCCGCGGCCATGCAGGACTTGACGATCTCGAGATGCATGGGATTCATGATCGCCGAGGTGAGCCCCGCGCCGATCGCCATGCTGAGGAAGGTCGCACTGATCCCTTCGCGCGCCGGAAGCCCGAAGCTCACGTTGGAGGCACCGCAGGTGGTGTTCACCTTCAGCTCGTTCTTCAAGCGCTGCAGGAGATGCATCACCTGGCGGCCCGCCTGATTGATCGCACCGATCGGCATGACGAGCGGATCGACCACCACATCGCTGTAGGGGATGCCATGATCGGCGGCGCGCTGCACGATCTTTTTCGCCACCTCGAAGCGCACGTCGGGATCTTCGGAGATGCCGGTCTCGTCGTTGGAGATCGCCACCACCGCCGCGCCGTACTTCTTCACGAGCGGCAGCACCGATTCGAGGCGCTCCTCCTCGCCGGTCACTGAGTTCACCAGCGGCTTGCCCTTGTACACGGCGAGGCCGGCCTCGAGCGCCTTGACGATCGAGGAGTCGATCGAGAGTGGCACGTCGGTGATCGACTGCACGAGCTGGACGGCCCGGGCGAGAATCGCCGGCTCATCCGCAAGCGGAATGCCGGCGTTCACATCCAGCATGTGGGCGCCGGCTGCTATCTGGGCGAGCGCATCCGCCTCCACGCGGCTGAAATTTCCCGCGGCCATCTCGGCGGCGAGGATCTTGCGGCCGGTCGGATTGATGCGCTCGCCGATCATGACGAAGGGGCGCTCGAGGCCGATCACGACCTCGCGGGTTTGGGAACTGATGACGGTGTCGGTCATGAAGCCATCCTGTCGGTATTCGTTTGAGGGTCGCGCCCCGGGTACCACGGCTTGCGGCCGTTCAGTACGCCGGAGCGGTCGATAATTTCGGCGACGCTGTGTTCCTGGCGATAGGCCATGACGTGCACGCCGTGCACGCCTTTGAGCGTGCGGATCTCCTGGATGATGTCGATGCAGAGCCGGCGGCCCTCTGCTGCCTGATCGGCGGCGCCAGCCATTCGCTTGATGACCTCATCCGGGATGTGCACGCCCGGCACGTGAGTGCGGATCCACTCCGCCGCCTTGACGGAGCGCAGCGGGCCGACGCCCACGAGTATGAAGACCTTCTCGAGCAATCCCAGCTCTTCCACGTGCCGCATGAACGTGCGCAGCAGCGGCACGTCGTAACACCACTGCGTCTGGACGAACTGTGCGCCGGCCGCGACTTTCTTCGCCAGCCGCTGCGCGCGCCACTCGATCGGGTGCGTGAAGGGATTCTCGGCCGCGCCGAGTAGTACGCGCGGCGCATAGCTGATCTTGCGGCCGGAGAGGAAATGATGTTCATCGCGCAGCGTGCGCGCGGTCTCGAGCAGCGTCACCGCGTCGAGATCGAACACGGGCAGCGCCTGCGGGTGGTCGCCGGCCTGCACACCATCGCCGGTCAGGCAGAGCAGATTGCAAACTCCCATCGCCGCCGCGCCGAGGATGTCGCCCTGGATGGCGATGCGATTCTTGTCGCGGCAGGAAATCTGCATCACCGGTGCGTAGCCAACGCGTGTGAGCAGGGCGCAAACGGCCACGCTCGACATGTGGCAGTTCGCGCCGCTGCCATCGGTGGCGTTGATGGCATCCACGTAGCCATCGAAGACGCGCGCGCGCCTGAAGACGTCCTCGGGGTCCGCGGAATCGGGCGGATCGAGCTCCGTCGTGACCGCGAACAGTCCGCTCCGCAGCACGCGCTCAAATCGACCCGGAGAGGTGTGGCCCGGGCGAATGGGCAGAGGATAACCGGGAACCGGCTCGTCCTCGAAGATCACGGCTCATCCCCCACGCGCTGGCGCACCACGCGCAGCCAGGATGATCTGCCCTGCAGGCGTCGGTCGATTGCGTGCTGAACCTGCCGCAGCGCGTCGATTCCGCCTGGGATACGGGCGCTGCCCATATACGCTTCGACCCACACGCACCTCATTTCCGGCCGTACTTCGCAGTGACCGTTCGCCCGCACCCCTCCGCAGGGGCCGTTGCGCAGATTCTTCGGGCAATTCATCGGGCAGGACATACCGGTGGAGCTGAGGATGCACTGCCCGCACATGCGGCAGTCGAACAGCAGGCCCTTCACGGAGCGCTCGACCGCCGCCACCGGTCGCTCGAGCCGCCGGTAACCGATCCAGCGAAACAGCGGGTGCAGCGCGACCAGCATCGCCTCGAATCCGCGGTAGAAGGCGTTGAGCCCGCGGGCGTGACGCACCGACCATTGCCTCACTGCGTACACTATGAGCCCGCCGCCAATCCCTTCGAACGAATGAGTGCCTCGAGCGCGGCGTCGGTGTAAGTGGCCTCGATGCGCGCTGCCTCGGCGGCGGCTTCCGCCTTGAGATCATCGCCGCAGGGGCGCGGATCGCTGCGCTTCCAGTCGGCGATGTACGCATCGGAGCTGCCGCGGCCGGCGCGCATAGCCGCGCGGTCGACCGCCTCCTGGAAGCGCGCTGACAACTGCACTTTGGCCGTCTCGCGGCCCTGCCTGACGACGACCTGCGCGGGAATGTCGCGCCAGTAGATGATGCTCAGGCTGGCCATGCCAGGGTGTCCTGGCTCTCGACCAGGACGGCAAGGCGCGTGCCGAGCTCTCCGTATCCGGTGAAGCGATGCTCGAACTGGAAGCCGAAGCGCTCGGCGATGCGCCGCGCCTGCTCGATGGCTTCGGGCCGCGGCGCCTGCGACAGGTACACGAGTCGGCGGTAGTTACGGAAGTACACTTCGGTGAGCTCTGGGTGACGATCCAGGCCGAGCGCACGGACGACCAGCCGCTCGAAGTGTCGCAAGAGGAAATCGGTCAGGTAGAAGGTGCCGGGCTCGCTCTCGGCGATCTGCGCGAAGACACGCGCGGTCGCAAAAAACTCGTAGCAATGCGCGCCAGGCAAGCGCTCGATGTTCTCTTCGCGCAGCAGCCGATCGAGCTCGCCGCGCGTGCCGCAGTCGCCATAGGCGACGAATATCTGCGCGTACTGGCCGCGATGCTCACCGATTGCCGCGCGCACCGCGGGCGCGATGCGCTCGGGACGGTTGTGCAGCTCGGCCGGCAGGCAGCGCACTTCGAGCGCTTCCCAGCCGTTGGCACGCTTCAGCGCCGCGATCTCGCGGGCGAGTGCGCCACAGGCAATGACCAGCGTTCGCGGAGCTCTGTCCATGGGGTGATTCATTGCGGCGGCGGCGCGTGTGTTGATTCCTGTGACTCAGGCGGCCGTGACGGTTCGGGCACCACCGCGTGCCGCGCGGCGCGCGGCGACCAGGCTCTTGGCCGTCTCAACCGCTATGGCGGCATCGCGGCAGTAGGCATCCGCTCCCACCGCCTTGCCGAATTCCTCGTTCAGCGGCGCACCGCCCACCAGCACGATGTAGTCCTGGCGGATACCGGTCTCCTTCATCTTGTCGATGACGACCTTCATGTAGGGCATCGTAGTGGTGAGCAACGCCGACATGCCGAGGATGTCAGGCTTGTGCTGCTCGAGGGCTGCGAGATATTTCTCGACCGGATTATTGATGCCGAGATCGATCACTTCGAAGCCCGCGCCCTCGAGCATCATCGAAACGAGATTTTTGCCGATGTCATGAATGTCGCCTTTGACGGTGCCGATCACGATCTTGCCGATCGGTGGCACCCCGGTCTCGGCGAGCAGCGGACGCAGGATTTCCATGCCGCCCTTCATGGCGTTCGCCGCCAGCAGCACCTCCGGGACGAACAGAATCCCATCGCGGAAATCGATGCCGACGATGCGCATGCCTTCGACGAGCGCGTCATTCAGAGTTTTTTCGGCGTTCCAGCCACGCTCGAGGAAGAGGTGCGTGGCTTCCTCGACCTCGGCCTTCAGCCCGTTGTACAGGTCATCGTGGACCTGTTCGATGAGTTCCTGCTCGTTGAGGTCGCGTAAATTGAATTCGGCGTCGGAGTCGGCCATTGTCGAAATCTCCATGCGCGACCTGGGTTTAGCGGCTCGCGCGGCCGCTGCAAGGCAGATGTTAAGGTCAAAGATACCGCCCAGCCTGACTACTTAGCGACAGCGGCATGTCCGCTAGCGACACCCCTCCTCAAGGCTGGTTCTGCTCACGCGACCGGGTTCACGGTCTGCACAACGGCTACTTTGGCCTGGCCCGGGCGCGCCTGTCGCTCGGCACTCGGTGGGCAGCCGAACTGCGCCCGGTAGCAGCGTGAGAAATGCGGTGGCGACTGGAAGCCACACGCCGTCGTGATGTCGATGATCGGCATGGAGGTCTGCAGGAGCAGCTCCCGCGCGCGACGCAGCCGCAGCTGCAGGTAGTAGCGCTTCGGCACGCAATTCAAGTGCCGCTTGAAGAGCCGCTCGATCTGGCGCCGGGAGAGCCCGGTCGCCGCGGCGATCTCATCGAGCGACAGCGGCTTTTCGATGTTCTCCTCCATGAGCTGCGCGACCTTGATCAGGCTCTCGTGACTCACGCCGATCTGCGCACGTAACGGCACGTATTGCCGGTCACGATCGCTGCGCACGCGCTCGACGATGAATTGCTCCGAGATCAGCTGTGACACGCGCGCTCCGAGCTTCGACTCCACGAGGTGCAGCATCAGGTCGAGCGGGGCGACGCCGCCCGAGCAGGTGAAACGATCGCGGTCGATGCTGAAGAGCTGGTCGCTCAGCTGGATGCGTGGGAACTCCTCGCGCAGCGCGGAAAGATTCTCCCAGTGGATGGTCGCTCGGTACTTGTCGAGCAGTCCCGCCTTGGCGAGCGCGTAACCCCCGGTGCAGAGCGCACCGAGTGCGATGCGGCGCTCCGCCAGCCGTCGCAACGCCCCGAGAATCTTCGGCGATACGGCTTCCTGGACGTTGACGCCTCCACAGACGAACAGGATGTCCACGGCTCCGAGCAGCTCGATTGATACGGTGGGGGAGAGCTGCAGCCCGTTGCTGGCCGCAGTCGGCTGTCCATCAAGGCTCACGATCGACCACTGGTAGACGTCCTCGCCGGTAATGATGTTCGCCATTCGCAGCGGCTCGACCGCGTTCGACAGCGCGATCATCGAATAGCGCGGCAGGGTCAGGAACGCGTACTTGCTGCGGGGTAGGGCCACATGCCGAATTTTACGCCTTCCTTGCCTGATTGCGACAGAAGACGACATATCGCCGCGGCCGAGGACCGAATCTGGAGCATGAGGCCGCAAATGAGAGGTTCTCTGAAGGCCGATGCGCATGGACCATGCGCATGGCACCCGACAGGACCTCTATCGGGCCGGTCCGAGGCAGCGAGGCAGCCAGGCAGCGAGGCAGCGCACAGGAGGGGTGATGGAGTCAGAGGCTTCAGCAATGCCAAGGCGTGCGACCAATCTCACGGTGCGCGGGGATCTGGTGGCCGCTGCGCGTCGCGCGCGCATCAATCTTTCAGCTCTCCTCGAGCGGGCGCTCGAAGAGGAGCTGGTGCGGATCAGATGGCGCCAATGGCGGCGGGAGAACGCCGCGTCGATCGCCGCCTATAACCGTCACATCAGGGAGCACCGCCCCTTTTCTCAGATTCTCCTGAGGTGGTGATGCCCCAGTTCGCGGTTTACCAGAACAAGTATCTGCGCGGGAGCGGCTTCTATCCGCTGCTCGTGGACGTGCAGAGCGAGCTGCTCGAGGACCTGGGTACCCGGGTTGTCGTTCCGCTCGCGCGGGGTTCTGGTTTCATCGACTTCCCGCTGAGCTTCGTGATGCCGACCATCGAGCTCGATGGCGAGCGGTACGTGCTGATGACACCGCGCCTTGCCGCAGTGTCACGATCCGACCTGGGACCGCACGCGAGCAGTGCGCAAGCTCACCGCCAGACGATATACACAGCACTGGACTTCGTGCTCAAGGGATTTTGAGCAGCCACCCGCGCTAGGCGCGCAGCTGGAGATTCTCCGGGTCGTACGGTGACTCCGGCAGTACGGTCGCCGGCTTGCGCTCGCCGAGGATCTCGATCGACAGCTCGGTGCCTGGCACAGCGAACTCGGCGCGCGCATAGCCGATGGCGAGACTTTTCTGCAGGCAGTGCCCGTAGTAACCGGAGGTCGCGCGGCCGATCATCCGGCCGCGCTCGTCGAAGAGCGGCTCATTGCCGAGTGGATCGGCGTCGCTGACCTCATGCACCTCGAGCGTTACGAAGCGGTTGGGAACGCCAGCGGCGAGCTGTCGCTCGAGGGCCTCCCGCCCCGTGAAGGTGCCTTTCTTCATTCGCACGAATCGATCGAGGCTCGCTTCGAAGGGCGTGTAGTCGGGAGTGATGTCGCTGCCCCACATGCGGTAGGACTTCTCCAGGCGCAGCGATTCCATCGCACGCATTCCCACCATGCCGATGCCGTGCGGGCGCCCGGCCTCGAACAGCGCATCGAACAGGTGATGGGCGTACTCGATGGGGAAGTGGAGCTCCCAGCCGAGCGCGCCGACGAAGTTCACCCGCAATGCGTACACATCGACGGCAAGTCCCACCTCGATCACCTGCGCGGTTAGCCAGGGAAAGGCGGTGTTGTCGAGGGCGGTATCGGTGAGCTGCCCGAGCACCTCGCGTGACTTGGGCCCTGCGAGCACGAAGCAGCCGCGCGTATTGGTGATGTTGCGCAACCCCACCGAGCCGTCGGCCGGGAGCGATTTCAACAGGTAGTCGCTGTCGTAGCGCTCCGCGGCACCTGCGCTCACGACGTAGAAATGCTGCTCGGCGACCTTCGTGATCGTGAATTCCGAACGGATGCCGCCGCGGGATGTGAGGGCATGCGATAGCGCCATGCGGCCGATGCGGGTCGGCACCTGGTTGGCGACTAGCCTGTCGAGCCATGCCTGCGCACCCGGGCCCGTCACCTCGTGCTTGGTGAAGGGCGTCAGATCGATGACCCCAACGCGCTCGCGCATGCGGCGTGCTTCATTGCCGACGTGCTCGAAGTAGTTGGTGCGCCGGAAGCTCCATTTGTCGCGACGCTCCACTCCCGCTGGCGCGAACCAGTTGGCACGCTCCCAGCCGTAGCGCTGGCCCCAGACCGCGCCGTGGGCGCTGAGCTTGTCGTACACCGGGCTGGTCTTCGCCGGACGCGCGTCGGGACGCTCCTCGTCCGGAAAATGCAGGGTGAAGACGTTGCGGTAGGTTTCCTCGTTCTTCCTTATCACGTAACGCCGGCTGGTGTAGGGGCCGAAGCGGCGCGGATCCACCGCCAGCATGTCGATGCCGGGCTCGCCCTCGACGATCCACTCGGCGAGCTGCCAGCCCGCGCCACCCGCGGCGGTGATGCCGAAGCTGTGCCCCTCATTCAGCCAGACGTTGCGCACGCCCCACGCCGGACCGATGAGTGGACTGCCATCGGGAGTGTAGGAAATCGGCCCGTTGACGATGTCCTTGATGCCGCAGTGCTCGAGCGCCGGAACGCGCCGCGTGGCCGCCTCGACGTGCGGCACGAGGCGATCGAGATCCCCGGGAAAGAGGCTGCGGCCGAACCACTCCGGTACCCCGTCCGCGAAGCGTGCCGGCGCACCTTTCTCGTACGGACCGAGGATCCAGCCCAGGCGCTCCTCGCGCAGGTAATAAGACTTGTCGGACTCACGCAGCACCGCGAGCTCCCGTCCGCCAGCCTTGCGGTAGGTCTTCAACTCCGGCGACTCGTCGTAGACGATGTATTGATGCTCGACGGGAATCGCGGGAACGTTCAGTCCCAGCAGCCCCCCGGTCTGCCGCGCGTAGTTGCCGGTGGCGAGCACCAGATGCTCCGCAGTGATCTCGCCGCCCTTGCTCGTGCGTACCCGCCACTCGCCCGATGCGGCGCGCTCGATGCCGATCGCTTCGGTGTGCTCGTAGATCTCGGCGCCGGCCGCGCGTGCTCCCTTGCGCAGCGCCATGGTGAGATCGGCGGGGGCAATGTGACCGTCGTCGGGGTGATACAGCGCGCCGATGATCGCCGGGGTATCGCTGCCGCCACCGAGCTCCACCAGCGGCCACAGCTCCTTCACGCGCTGCGGCGTGATGACCTCGAAGGGCACGCCGATGGTGTTGGCGGTGCCGCAATACTTGTAGTACTCGTCCATGCGCTCGCGACAGGTCGCAAGGCGCAGGTTTCCCGTCACGTGGAAGCTCACGTCCTGTCCGGTCTCTGCCGGCAACCTCTTGTAGAGGTCGACCGAATACTTGTGGAGCTGGCCGACGGTGTAGCTCATGTTGAAAAGGGGCAAGAGCCCCGCGGCGTGCCAGGTCGAGCCCGCAGTGAGCTCGGTGCGCTCGATGAGCGCGACATCCGTCCAGCCTTTCTTCGTCAGGTGATAGAGCGTGCTTACGCCCACCACACCCCCACCGATGACCAGAGCCCGAACATGCGTCTTCACGAGAACCTCTCCGTTTAGGGCCGCACGGCGCGCCTCACTCCATCAGGCTCGAACGAGCGGCCTCTGCCAGAAACTCCGATACATACGCGACGAACGAGCGTGCTACTTCGAGGCGGAAGCTCTCGACGCCGGTGCGCCAAAGCACCACCTCCGCCTTTGCCAGCACGGTACGCGTGCACATGCCGACGGGGAAGGCTCTTTCGTCCAGGTCGAGTGGGCAACCCGCCGCGAGCAGCGTCACTGCGTGCGGGCCACGCAGCTCACAGGCGGCCTGGCGATGGCTGACATCGACCAGCGAGTGCGGCAGCCCGCCGAGCGCATTCGCCAGCGAGCTCGCGAGCGCCGCCCCCTCATGCTCGGGGGCGATGAGCAACCATTCATCGGGTCCGAGCCAGAGTGCCGCCCGCTCGTCGTGTACCTTTGCACGACAGGGCTCGATGGGAATACTGAAGCCCGCGGCCGCCGCCGCAGGCGCCCGCACAGGCTCTCCACCACGCAGGATGTAGCGGGCGGCCGGTGGCAGAGGCTCGAGCCCGCGGGCGATGACGAAGGGCGGGACAACGCGCGCAGCGCTGAGGTCAGGCATTGAGGCGCGCTCC
>Ga0307474_10003222_pt1 | contig 11793 bp, 9 predicted proteins | sample atmos_gasesECM1C_2_FD_203312 | JGI IMG/M metagenome (GOLD analysis project Ga0307474, IMG submission 203312) | Hardwood forest soil microbial communities from Morgan-Monroe State Forest, Indiana, United States - atmos_gasesECM1C_05 | ecosystem: Environmental > Terrestrial > Soil > Temperate... | reverse complement strand
AACCGGGGAAGCCGCCAACGTTCTAATTATGGCTCTCGGGACAAAGAATGATCTTTGGCGTGTTGGCCAATTCTCGCTTTGTCCCGGCGATCCGAAGATAAAGGACGTGAGATTGACCGTCTCGAAACCGGGGAGGCGTTGGAATCCGGAACGCATGCCGGCCATTTCCATAGCCGGCGTCAGCCAGATCCTGCCGAAACTGATTGGCTGAAAACGTCAGCAGATAGTCTTTGCCATCGGCCAGATCGACATTCACTTCGGCATCGGGTCGATGTTTGTCCCAAACCCATCCAGAGATTTCGTTGCAATCGGCCTTTTCCGCCTCCCCAGCGTGATGGCCCAGTGGCGGAGCGCCGATTCGGCCCGAGAAAATCAGCAACCCGAAACAGACAAACTGAAACGTCAGAAAAATCGCCAGCGCATTCCACAGTGGGCCCGTTCCCCAAATGCGACGCTTCCGATCGACCGCCGAGAAGATTTCAAAACCGGATAGGAGCGCGGCCTGATAGAGACCGTAAAAAATATAGTGCGGCTCGAGTCCATGCCAGACTCCCATCAATCCGAATGTCACAAAGTAAGCGAGGACGGACGCGGTGTACTTGTTGGCAAACCAGTTGCCTCGCGTCGCCGCGAGCAGGAAGCGCATGTAGACATGATCTCGAAACCAAAATGAGAGCGTGATGTGCCAACGATTCCAAAAATCCCGTATATCTCGCGCCAGAAACGGGCGCTGAAAATTCTCGGGAGTGTGGACGCCAAAGATATAACTGAGCGCGATGGCAAAGGCGCTGTAGCCGGCGAAATCGAAAAACAAATAAAAACTGTAGCCATACATGTAACTGACAAGCGCGCCGAAGCTTTCCCCACTGGCCGCCAAGTCGACCCAGTATTCCTTGATCAACGCTGCCAGAATGAACTTGTAGAAGAATCCGCGAAAAATGCGGTGGACCGCTTCGTCGAGATCGGTTAGGAAATCGGTCCGGCTGCGACGCATCTTCCAATCGCTGGAGAAACGGTTAAAGCGATCAATGGGGCCGGCAGAAATCGTCGGGAAGAAAAATAAGAATCCAAACAAATCCAAGGCATACAGTTCGCTAATGACCCCGTCGCGCAGGCAAAAGACAACATCGAGGGCGCGAAAGGTGACATAGGAAATCCCAAGAAAACCGAATTGGTTTTCCGCCGAAACGAGCGGGAACAGTTTCGTCGCAGCCAAAGGGAGCAAACTCGCTGCGATCGCACCGTAAAACGTCCAACCTCGGCGAGATTTGACGCCGGCAAAGATTCGAATCACCACCCATTGCCAGATCGCGAAGGCGGCGACCAACCAAACTTCGCGAACTGAAAGCCAGGGACCGATCTTGATGAAGTTGTGGTATTGAACCACCAGCATGACCGCGGTGGCGAAGAGGGCCCACCGCCAGCCCGTCCGCCCGAACAGGCCGAGAATTATCGTCGGAACGACGAGATACAGCAGCAGCGCAAAAAAAGTGAAACTGGAGTAAGGAATCACAGCGCCGCCGCCAGGGCGTTTCGGTCGGCCTTGCCGTTCGCTGTGATCGGGATCGCGTCGACGAAAACAAACTTGCGCGGCAGCATGTAAGCGGGAAGACGCTGGGCGAGCTCGTTTCGCAATGAGTGTGTTGTTTCAAAGTCGGATCCGGCGGGTTTCGCGACGAGCACGACGAAAGCGGCAAGCGATTGCGCACCGCCATTCTTGATCACTGGCAGAACGACGGCATCCCTCACGTTTGGAAGCGCCCGAAGATTTTCCTCAACATCGCCCAGCTCAATCCGATAACCGTTCAGTTTGAGTTGCCGATCGATTCGGCCTTCAAAGAAAAGAAAACCGTCGCAAATTCGTCCCCGGTCTCCAGTGCGATAAGCGCGTTGACCACGAAAGTTAACAAAGACTTTTCGTGTTTGATCGGGCGATCCGAGATACCCCGGACTGACATTCGGCCCAGCGATAACAATCTCGCCGATTTCATCGGGCGGCGCGACATTACCTTGCCGATCGACAATCACAACCCGAGTGCCGGGCATCGTGCGTCCAACCGGAAGCGTTGAATATCTTTGCAAGATTTCTGAAGTGATGCGGACCGAGGTCGTCGCTACTGTTGCTTCGGTTGGTCCGTAGGTATTCCAGACTTGTGCATTTGGAAATCGCGCGAACAGTTGAGCGACAGTTTGAGGCGTCAGAATTTCTCCACAGAAGAGAAAACGCCGGAGACGCGGAAGCATCACCGAATCAAATTTCGATTCGACCAAACACATCTGCACAAAGGAGGGCGTCGAAACCCAGGTCGTAACATTTGAATTCGCCAACGCGCGATAAAGCAGCTTGGGATTGGCAACGAGATTACGGCCAATGCTGAACAGCGTGCCACCGGTAGCCAGGCTGCAATACAGATCCATCACCGAGAGGTCGAACGAGAATGGCGCCTGATTGAGGAAGACCTCTTCTTGAGGTGCGAAATTGTGTTCAGCGAGCATCCACGAAACAAAATGTTCGAGGCAGCCTAAAGTGATTGTGACACCTTTCGGTTCGCCGGTGCTGCCACTTGTAAACACAATGTAAAACGGGTCGTCACGCCGGACTTGTGCCGCCGGGGTCTTCCCGGCCGATTCCGATAATCGTGCGATTTCCCTCGGCGTGAGCAACACCGTGGCGTCCGAGAGCGACAAAATCTTGTCGATCCGCCCCTTCGGCAATGCGCTATCAAGCGGAACATAAGCGCGTCCCGATTTCACTATTCCAAGAAACGCAATCAACATTTCCGGCTCGCGATGCCCCAAAACAGCAATCGGCGCGCGGTCCTTGTCCAGTTGCCCGGACAAAACGGCGGCCAGTGCATCCGAACGGTGACGCAGCTCTCCGTAGGTCAAAATTCGGGCTTCGCTGACGTGAGCGATTGCATCCGAAGCAACAAGGCCCCAGCGGTCGATTGTCTCAATCAGGCTCACTCAAAAACCCTGATAAACAAACGGCGGCGTGGAAAAATCCCCGCGCCCATACATCGCGATCAGGCCGGCAATTACGGCAATGTAATAGAGGATCAGCAAGACGCGACGAAGACGAGGATGTTGTTCAATCCAGGTCATGCCTGAAGACGGTATTCAATGTCCGCGACCAACTTCCGCGGCGTGCCCCAGCTTTCGCGATCGAAGGCGGCCGGCGAAACGCTAACTCCAAACTCGTTCTCGATCGCAACGATCAAGTGCACAGTCCGAATAGAATCGAGAACGTGGTAATCGTAGAGAGGGAGGTCGAGGTTGGACAACACCTCGTCGCTTTCCGTCACTGAAGCCAGCAGCTGCAAGACTTTCTCGGAAACAGTGGCGTTCATTCGGGCTGCGAATAAAAATCGGCCAGCGCCCGGTCATAAAAGAGCCAGCCCTTTGCTGCCAGATGATAGTGGTGCTCATCGAGAAAATCGGGATCGTCGTCGTGAGCTTTGAACTCAACGAGCGGAACATGGTAGCGCTCCGCCAACGCGCGAATTTTTGCGTAATAGGCCTCACGCGCCGCGCCGGAAACGCCCGCCTGGTCGTAAAACCGGCCGTCGAGCGGCATGCTCAGCAGAATCGCCCTGGCGCGAATCTCCCGCAATACTCGTAGCAACATCTCCAAATCGGCCCATTCATGCGCTGCTTCGAGGCGAGCCAGAAAACCGGCATCTCCGCCGCGGGTAACCAGCTGTGGCTCGATGTTTTCCGCTCTTTCATTCTCGACTGGAAGATTGCGAGATGTTGCTCTCTCGATCAGGCCCGCCCAATCCAGTGTCTGGGGAGTCACTGGTTTAGGCGCCCTTACTTGGCGCAAAATGTAAATCATCGCCGCAAAGTGATCCTGCAAATCGAGGATCACGTTCTGCAGCTTTCCGATGGGCCACGCGACCGCAAAGGCAATCCGGTCCGACCATTTTCCAGAGGCGAGGCGTCGAATGGCAAATTCGAGAACCGGACTTTGGGCCAGAGTTTGGGGAAACTCCAGCATTCGGGCCGCGATATCTCGTTTCAGTTGAAAATCGAGCGAATTGCCAAACGCCATTTGGCCGGCCGCGAACAGAGAAAAATTCCCCCTGTACATGTAAGGCTCAACTACCGGCACCAAGAACCAGCTTGGAGACAGCGAAATAGCTACTTTCTTTCCCTTCAGTTCAGAGCCGAGTGCAGCCAGTTTTTGCAAAATAATTATCGAGGTCGCGCCAGGCTTACCGATTGGAGAGACCTGAAATCCCGCCGGTTCGCCGCTGAAAAATTCGGACGCGCGCAGTGAAGGTGGGCCCATTGTTAGCTCAGAGCTCCCGTAAACAGGCAGGACGTTCGACGCTTCTGCGGCAACGCGTTGAAAGGCGGTCCCCTGGTTTTTCAGAGCGAATACTTTAGGAGCGGTCGCGCGCAATGTGTGATGCTCAAGCTGGACCGCGACCTCTCTCCCGATGAGAAGAAAAGCGAGCACGACAACGCACGCACTGACGGTGCAAGATAAGTGAGGAAACCGCATTTCCCTAAGGGAACGAGGTTACGAGCGGAACCTTCCCTTGCAATGCGGACGCGGTATGAATCTGATGTAGGATACTGACCAAAACAAGTGACGAACGCCGCCTGAGAGGAAGTCGAAGGGACGTTGCAAATGAAGATGAAAATCTCGTTTAACCCACCGATAATGCGCCTACTCTTAATATAATGGCTTCCTCGTCCCTCTGGCAGCGGTTCCAGCAGTATTTTCTACGCTACGACGATCTCGGGTTCTCGATCGACATCAGCCGAATGAAGTTTCCGGACGATTTCTTCGATCGGATGGCTCCGAAGATAGAGAAGGCCTTCGCGGCGATGCGCGATTTGGAAGCCGGTAGAATCGCAAATCCGGATGAGAAGCGAATGGTCGGACATTACTGGTTGCGAAAACCGTCGCTCGCGCCGAACGCCGAATTGCGGGCAGAGATCGAAAACACCAACACCCGAATCAAACAATTCGCCACTGATGTGCATAGTGGCAAAATCAAGAGCGTCCGCGGCGAGAAATTTCGGCACGTTCTTTCGATCGGAATTGGCGGGTCGGCGCTCGGACCGGAGTTCATCGCCGAGGCCCTTGGGACCGTTAACGACCCGATGGACATTCACTTTTTCGATAACACCGATCCCGACGGTTTTGATCGGGTCTTCGATAATCTCGCCCAGGAATTGGCGCGAACCCTCGTAGTCGTCATTTCAAAATCCGGTGGAACCAAGGAAACCCGCAATGGAATGCTCGAAGCCGAAGCCCGCTACAAAGCGGCAGGCCTTGATTTTGCCAAGCACGCCGTCGCGATCACCGGTGCGGGCAGCGATTTGGATAAGCACGCTGAGAAAAGTGGCTGGACCGCGCGTTTCCCGATGTGGGATTGGGTCGGCGGCCGGACCTCGGTGATGAGTGCAGTCGGTCTCGTGCCGATGGCGCTGGAGGGATTCGATACCGCGAACTTTCTGGCCGGCGCTGCCGCGATGGACGAGAAAACGCGCAGGCAAGACGCTCGCGAGAACGCCGCAATGCTGCTCGCTTTAATGTGGTTTTACAGTGGAAACGGTCGCGGAGAGAAGGACATGGTCGTGCTGCCTTACAAAGATCGTCTGTTGCTGTTCAGCCGGTATCTCCAGCAGTTGGTGATGGAGTCGTTAGGCAAAGAGAAAGATCTCGCTGGAAACACTGTGAATCAGGGGATCGCAGTTTACGGAAACAAGGGCTCAACGGATCAACACGCTTACGTTCAACAACTGCGAGATGGCGTCTTGAATTTCTTCGTCACGTTCGTCGAAGTTGCGAAGGATCGTGGCCGGCCCGCGTTCGACGTCGAGCCAGGCGTAACCAGCGGCGATTATCTTCATGGTTTTTTGCGCGGAACGCGGGCCGCGCTTTACGAAAAGAATCGCGAGTCGATCACGGTGAGTATTCCGGAAGCGAACGCGTTCAGCATCGGAGCGTTGATCGCGCTTTACGAACGCGCTGTTGGATTTTATGGCTCGCTGGTGAACATCAATGCCTACCATCAACCGGGAGTGGAAGCGGGAAAGAAAGCGGCCACACGGCTCTTGGAGGTGCAAAGCTCGGCGCACCGACAGCTTTCGGGCGGAGGCGGGAAAACAGCGGAAGAGATCGCGCGCGCGATCGATTCCGATCCGGAAGACGTGTTTCACACTTTGCTACATCTTGCGAGCAACGACCCACATGTGCAGATTTCCAGAGGTGAAGGACCCTCGGAGGACAAATTCTCCCTTAGGGAATAGCAGTTGCTAGGACTCGATTTGACGTATGAGTCCCGGGCAGCCACGCAGCGATTCGCCGGACGTCCCCTGGCCGGACATCGTAAGATTCATTCGCCAACTCGGTCACGACATCCGAAACAATGTGAACGCGGTCGAACTTCAATCTGCTTACCTCGCCGAGCTCGCCGAAGAAAAGGAACTGAAGGACGAAGTAAAGCGATTGCGCGAAATGGTCTCCGAAATCGGCACGAGTTTGCAAAAGTTGAGCGCGGCGATCGGCCAGACCGGTCCAACTCTAATTTCCTATCCGGCGGCGGATTTTATCGAAGACGTGAGGCAGAAGCTGGCCAAGGATTTTCCGAACGAAGCAAGCAAAGTCAATTGGGAGGTGCGGCTCAAGGCAGAAAAATTGGAAATAGACCCGTTGATGGCGCAGCAGGCTATCCTGGAACTTTTCGCGAATGCGTTTCGTCATGAGCGAAACGCACAGGAGATCAAAGCAAGAGCCTGCATGGACAGCGGCGATTTTGTATTCGAGCTTTGCGAACCGAAAACGAAGTTCGAACTGTCGACCAGGGATTGGGGCCGCGAGCCGCTTCGACACGTCAGCCAGGGTCACTACGGCCTTGGGCTGAATCGAGTTCGCATGATCGCCGAAGCGCACGGCGGCAGACTTGGGGCCGAGTATGACCGCACGACATCCACTCTCGTAACGAAAATTACGTTGCCAAAGGGAGCATGAAAGAGACTCGGCGAATTCTCATCATCGACGACGAGAGACCGATCCTGCTCACTTTGGAAGCATTGCTGGGCCGGCACGGCTTCGAAACCGAAACCGCCGCCACCGCTGCAGCCGGACTCAAAGCGCTAAAAAACAAACCGGCGTCGCTCGTTCTGCTCGATCTGCAATTGCCGGACGTCCAGGGATTGGAAATGCTCGATCAGATCAAGGCGGAGCGGCCGGAAATGCCAGTCATCGTCTTGACCGCACATGATACACTCAACAACGCGATCGAATCGATCAAACGCGGCGCATATCATTTTGTCAGCAAACCATACGCACCCGAAGAGCTTCTCAGCCTTGTAGAAAAGGCGTTGGAAAAACAATCGCTCCTCCGCGAGACCCGAAAATTGCGCGCCCGGACCGAGGAACTGGAGAAGCGCCTGGAAATTGCAGAGACGCGTTCGGCGCCGGTGTTCAAAAGCAAATCGATGCAGGAGATCGAGGATTTAATCAATTCCATGGCGCCGTCGGAAGCGAATGTGTTGATCACCGGCGAAAGCGGCGTGGGTAAAGAGATCGTTGCCAATTTGATTCATCACCGCAGCCGCCGTTCCGAGCGGCCAATGGTGAAACTGAATTGCGCGGCTTTTCCGCAAACAATGATTGAAGGTGAGCTGTTTGGATACGTGAAAGGAGCGTTCACCGGCGCGGCGAACGATTTTCCCGGAATGATCGCCGAAGCGCATGGCAGCACACTTTTCCTCGACGAGATCTCCGACATGCCGGCGGAACTGCAGACGCGATTTCTGCGGGTGCTTCAGGAACGCGAGTATCGCCCGCTGGGCAGCACCCGCACGCTGAAAGCGGATTTTCGAGTGATCGCGGCCACGAATCGTCCGATTTCCAAGGCGCTGGCCGAAAACCGCCTGCGATCGGATCTATATTATCGGATCAACACCTTTCAAATCGACGTCCCGCCGTTGCGCGAGCGAAAGCAGGACATTCCGCCGCTGGTCGCATTTTTCGTGAAGCAATTCGCGCAACAGCTCGGTAAACCCGAGCCGGAGGTTGCACCGGAAGCTTTCCGAAAACTCCTCGATTATTCCTGGCCGGGAAACGTGCGCGAATTACAAAACACGATTGAGTATGCCGTCGTTCTGGCGCGGCAAAACATGATCGGAACAAAAGAATTGCCTAGAGACTTGCAATTGCCAATCGCGCTCCAACAGATTGGCGGCAGTGTTCCGGCTCAGGGAGTTCAAAGCCTGGACGACATGGAGCGGGTGACCATTCTTCAAGCTCTGGCGCAATGTCACGGCAACAAGAAGAAAGCCGCCGAACTGCTCGGCATTCAGCGCCCGACGCTTTACAACAAGCTCAAACGCTACGCGATTGAGGTCTAGACACGGGGTCGTATCTAAACATTCAACATTTCTAGCGGCCATATCCGGATGGCCCCGCTTGGATTTTCGCTGTTCGATTTTAGATTGTCCAAGCCCGACTGGCACTAACCGAAAATGGCGAACTCGCAACATCTGGAAAAGGTCCTGGCACGCGCTGAAGACCAGCTGGCTCAGGCGGGCAAGCAGCGGCCGACCGAAGTTCTCCCGACTTACAAAAAGTTTCTCAAACTCGAAGAGCACCGGCTTCGCTTGAAACATCAGGCCGGCGGCGGCGGTCGCGAGATTTGCGCGCGACGCGGCGAACTGGTGGACGTGATCTTGCGGCATGTGTTTGCCGCTGCGGCAAACACATTGGGAACTCCTACGACTCCATTGGCGCTCGTGGCGCTCGGCGGTTATGGCCGGGGCGAGCTCAATCCGTTCAGCGATGTTGATGTGATGCTGCTTCACGGCAATGGGGCTGGCAAGATTTCAGCCTACGTCGCGGAAATGGCCGAACAGATTCTCTACCTGCTCTGGGACATCGGATTTAAAGTGGGACACTCCACCCGCTCCATTCGGGAAGCGCTTGACCAGGCCAACTCGGACATGCTGACCAAAACGGCGATGCTAGAGTCGCGGTTTCTGGCAGGCGATCGCGTCCTGGCGCGTGAGTTTCGAGATCAATTCCGCGCCAAATGTGTGGTGGGCTTGGAACGCCAATATGTGGAGCTGCGAATGCGCGACCAGGAAGCACGACACAGTAAATTTGGGGACAGCGTTTACATGCAGGAGCCGAATCTCAAAGGCGGGTGCGGGGGTTTGCGCGATTATCAAAATCTGCTTTGGATGTCGTACTTCAAGGAAGGCGCACTTACCACGACGCACCTGGTCGGAGAAGATTGGTTGAGCGAATCGGACCAGAGACGGATCGAGACGGCTTACGATTTTCTTCTGCGTTTGCGAACAGACCTTCATTATCTGTCCGGGCGGGGAGCCGACGTGCTCTATCTCAATCTCCAGTCGGAAATCGCCAAGCGTTTGCGTTACCGCGACCAGGGAGGCCAACGGTCAAGTGAAGCGTTGATGCGCGATTACTACAAACACACTCGCAACATTTTTCGCGTTACGGAACGCATTACGGAGCAGTTCGCGAGCGGTTACGCTACCAATCGGACCCGGTCGCTCTTCAGTTTTCTCCCATTGCGGCGTGGCGGACAAACGCGAATCGGGCCATTCTTCATTCGACAAGGGCAATTGCACAGCGAACGGCGGGACCTTTTCAAGTCGGACCCGGTGGAGATGATGCGAGCGTTTCAACTCGCGCAGGAACACAACGTCGATCTAAGCCCGGAGCTCGAGGATCTGTTGAGCCGGTCGCTCAAACAAGTGACCCGGACCTATCAGTACGCGAAGGCACCGCGCGAGAGCTTCAGAGCAGTCTTGACCAGGAAAGGAGAAGTCGGTCGAGCGTTGCGACTAATGCATCGGGTCGACTTTCTCGGGCGCTACATTCCCGAATTCGGGCAGCTAACCTGTTTGGTGCAACACGAGTTCTTCCACCGCTACACCGCGGATGAACACACGTTGCTGTGCATCGACAAGCTCGACGCGCTGAACAATACGACCGATTCGAAATTGATTCCGTATCGTCGTTTATTCGAAAACCTGGAGGACCCATTCGTCCTTTATCTGGCGTTGCTTTTACATGACACCGGCCGAGCAGTCGGCGCACGTCCGCACTCGGAAGCGAGCGCGTTTTTCGCCCAAAGCGTTGCCAAGCGCCTTCAATTGTCGCCGGAACAGAGAAAGTCTCTGATCCTGCTAGTGGACCACCACATCACACTTTCAAACACCGCGCAGCAGAGAAATCTGGACGACCCGGCAACAATTCTGGAATTCGCAAACGTGATTCGCACGCAGAAAAATTTGCAAGCGCTGATGTTGCTGACCTTGGCCGACGGTCAGGGCACAAGCGGCCAAAGCTGGTCCGACTGGAAGGAGTCGCTGGTATGGCAGTTGTTTCACGCGACGTCGCAATATCTCACCGACCAGAAATCCTACCTCGAGCAAACCAAAATCGAGCGCGACACTTTACAATCTGCAGTGGCAGCGAATTTGCCGTCGGATTACGCGGACGAGATCGACGCACATTTTGATTTCATGCCGGACAATTACTTTCGCGCATTCGATGTCCCCGAGATCGTCAAACATCTGAATCTGTTCCGAGCCTTCTTTGATAATACATCGGCTGAGGGTGACCGGGCCCTTCAGCCTGCAATTGAGTGGGAAGAATTTCCAGAGCTCGGTCATAGCGTGGTTTCTTTCTGCACCTGGGACCGTCACGACCTCCTGGCGAAGATTGCCGGATCGTTCTCGGTTGTTCCGCTTAACATTCTAAGCGCGGATATTTTTCCCCGAGCTGACCAGGCCGTTCTCGGAATTTTTCGAGTGTGCGATTTGAAAGAAAGACCAGTCACCGAAAAACGCGACCGGGAACGGGTAGAGAACGCAGTCCGCAGCGCGCTTGAGGTGGAGACGTTCGAATTTGGACAGCTGCTGGAACAAGCTCGACGAAGCATCCAGCGCACGCGGTTACACGAACTCGAATTTCCGACCGGAATCGCGATCGATAACAAAGCACACCCCGCCTACACACTGATTCAGATTGAGACGCCGGACCGGATAGGATTGCTTTATGACTTACTGACTGCGCTGGGGCGCGAAGGCGTTAATATCGCCCTTTCGCGCATCAGCACCCAAAAAGGCGCCGCCATCGATACGTTCTATGTTTGCGATAGCAACAATCGAAAGATCCTCGATTCAAATCGAATCGCAGAAATCCAATACCGACTACGTGCTGCGATTCTGAGCGGCGCTGCCAGATAATCTCCGACGAATAACTGGCGCCCCCGAATCGTCCGTCTATTGTCCCAAAAATTCGAATGAATGCGCTCATTCTTGCGGCTGGATATGCAACGCGGCTTTATCCGCTGACCTTGAACAAGGCTAAGCCGTTGTTAGAAGTCGGCGGGAAACCGATTATTGAATGGCTCCTCGATAATCTGCGCACTGTTCCGGAGCTACGAACAACTTATATCGTTACGAACGCCAAATTCGCCGGCGATTTCCAAAACTGGGCGGACGGATACGAGAGCCGAAAAAGCGAGATCACGAACAAGAGTGAGAGCAAGATTAAGATCATTAATGATGGATCGACGAACGATGATGATAAACTCGGTGCAATCGGCGATATCAATCTGGTTTTAACGCGCGAGCACCTGGAGATTGACGATTTGCTGGTCATCGCCGGCGATAACCTTTTCGAGCAACCTCTCAGTGAGTTCGTGAGTGTCGCGACACCTTTTCCTGCGACAGTCGCCGTCTATGACGTTGGCGATTTCGAGGCAATAAAAAAATACGGCACGGTGACAATCG
>Ga0307474_10003220_pt1 | contig 11795 bp, 11 predicted proteins | sample atmos_gasesECM1C_2_FD_203312 | JGI IMG/M metagenome (GOLD analysis project Ga0307474, IMG submission 203312) | Hardwood forest soil microbial communities from Morgan-Monroe State Forest, Indiana, United States - atmos_gasesECM1C_05 | ecosystem: Environmental > Terrestrial > Soil > Temperate... | reverse complement strand
GACCGGTGTGGTCACCGGGGACCGCGGTGGGACTGGCGGGAGGCGAACAAGATTGTGGGACGTGCGGCGGACGGGTGGTGCGGATTTCCGGCAAATTACTGATGGGAAAAGCCCAAATCGTGTGGGGGGGCGCTTCTTTTTCTCCCATCCCGGCGGATTTTGGGTATGCTGGGAGCGGAGGTCGGGAGAAATGACGAAGGCAGACCTGGTGGAAAAGGTGACCCGCCTGGGCGACCTGACGCGACGCGACGGCGAAGTCATCGTGGAAACCATCTTCGAGTCGGTGATCGGGGCGTTGCAGAGCGGCGACAAGATTGAGATACGCGGATTTGGATCGTTTCGGATCCGGCAGCGGAATCCGCGCATTGGCCGGAATCCCAAGACCGGCGAGCGCGTGGAGGTACCGGCCAAACGGGTGCCGTACTTCAAGCCTTCGAAGGAGCTCCGCGACCTGGTGAATCCGGAAGAGGCGAAAGTCGCGTCGTAACCGCCGAGCTCGCTTCCCTTCCCCGGAAGAGAGCTCGAAGTGTTGACGGCTGAACGCAACAAAGCCTGCTGCAACCGACCGCGGTGCCGATCTGTGCCGCGGTTTTCCATTTGAATACGCCCTACTCGGGGAGCATACCTATGACGCTCAACATGCGGCCCGCGCGGCCGTGTGAGGCACGGTGGGAGAAGAACACCTGGGTCTGGCAGGCAGTGCAACCGCCGGCAAGGCTGATCGACTCCGGCGCCACACCGGCGTCGAGGAGTTGTCGGCGGTTGGCTTCGAAGAGGTCCAGATGCAGACCGGAGCCGGTGTCGTGGAAGAGCTCGGCTCCGTAGGAAAACTGTGACTCGAACTCGGAGAGGAGTTGCTCGCCGACGGCGTAGCAGCAGGGCCCGATGGCGGGTCCGATCGCGGCGACCAGATCCTGAGGCTGCGAGCCAAACTCGAGGCCCATGCGGGCGATACCGCGTTCTACGATTCGCTGGACGGTGCCGCGCCAGCCCGCGTGGAAGGCAGCCACCGCCCGGCGCTTGCAGTCCGCAACGAGAACCGGAACGCAATCGGCGGTCTGGACGCCGAGCAGGACGCCGGGCCGATTCGTCAAGAGGCCGTCGCCTTCGCATACCGGGTGGGCGTCCTGGACCGCACCGGAAACGACGACCACGGCGGAGTGGACCTGGCGCAGCGTGACAATGGGCGTGGCCGGGTTGCCGGTGACGGCTTCAGCCAGCAGGCGTCGATTTTGGAGGACGTTTTCGCGGTCATCGTCGGCCGTAAAGCCCAGATTCAGCTCGCCTGGAGCGCCTTCCAGGGCGTAGGCGCGGGTGACGCCGCCGATTCGCGTGCTGAAGCCGTGCCAGAGCCAGGGGAAGTTCTTCCATACCGGAACGGAGACCAACCCTACGCGGTTGGCGGCGATGACCGGCTCGGCCGCAAGGGGGCCGGTGGACTGCGGGGAAGGCAGCATACTGTCCAGTTTAGCGAGAAAGCGGTTCTGTTTTTGGGAAAGGGGCCTAGAATAGGGGTGCAATGACGGAGGAGTCCAAAAAGCATATGGGCCTGCCTTCCGGCAGGCCCGCTTGAGAGGCGTTATTTGGAGGGGGTCCTGGAGGGAATTGGAGAAGGGGTCCCATACAACCGGGACCTTCAAAAAGGATGGAACACCTACCTTTGGAAGGACTCAAATCGGGGAAGCCTCTGCTTGTTACTGGATTGGACGCCACCCTTGGGCAATTGGTTGCTCAAAGATTTCCACTGATTTTGTAGAAAGTTGTTTTGCACCTAAGCAGACACCGTTCCAGTTTTAAGTTGCAGAATTTAAAAGGAGTTGGCAAGCTTATAGCCATGAAACGCTGGCACATTATGGTAATCGGGGTGGCCATTGTGGCAGGGGCGGCCTACTTTTATCTCAATGGCGGCCTCGGATTCAAAGGAAAAGTTGAAGCGATCGACGGGGTAGGCAGCGCGTCGGGGCTGGGTGGATCGGTGCTGCGGCCGGCGCACATGGAGTGGAAGACGTCGACGCGGCCAGACGCAGGATTCAGCGTGGAAATGCCCGCCGAACCCAAGGACCTGCAGGTGCCGGCCTACAACGAAGCCGGCAGCACCGAGCCGGTGAAGATGATCTTCGCCAATCCCGACGGCCAGACGACATTCGCCGTCTCCTGGGAAGACAACCCGCCGGTGGCCCGGGTGAATAACCGCATCCCCGAGAAGACGCTGGACGCGGCGCGCGATGGCATGCTGTCGCGGACGCAGACCTTCCTCGACAGTGAAACGAAGGCGACGGCGGGAGGGTATCCGGCCCGCGACGTCACTGCACACAACGCAGGCGGCGGGGTGATGAACGTACGCCTCATTTACACGGGCGAGCGCATGTACGCGCTCATGGCGCTGTACCCCGGGGCAGGCGCGCGCCGCGAGCAGGATGTGATCCGCTTCTACAATTCATTCGCGCCCTCGCGTGTGCCCGGCGAGACGCTGCCGCAGGCCCCGCCGCGCAGCTGACAACAAGGCGCACAGCGGCGCAGACGCGGCGATAGGGCGTCAGCAAGTGAGCCCATTGTTCCCAAGGGAAAATTAGAGCCCTCCCCACGTCGACCTGAGGTTCACCACTCCAGCGTGTGCACGGAATCGGCCGGCAAGTCGATCTCAATGGCGTTGGTTCCAAGCACAAGTTGCACGCTCTGCTCGGGTCCGCGGTTTGCCAGGATCAACCCATGCGTCCCGTCGGGATTGACGAAGGCCGTGTGCGTCACCGTCGCGTGCGCAGGATCGGGCGCAAGGCCGTTGCTGGCCATGACCTTGGCTCCGCGCTTGATGTGACGCGAGTAGTGCGCAAAGGCCCAGTACTGGCCGCTGCGCGTGATCTTGTGGCTGCCGCTTTCAACGGTAATTACGCCGCCGCAGGAGAACGGACCGATGTTGGGCTTGCCCTTCTCGTCGAGCGCCAGGTTCCACGACGTGATGGAGCGGGCCCAGTTGTTGAGGATCCCGTTGAAGGTGTGAGCCCATTGGGTGAAGTCGGTCTGGTAGTCGGGCTGGCTGATGTCAGGGCCGCCCTCGGTCCAGTAGCAGGGCTTGTCGGGAAAGGCATTGTGCACGCGGGTCATGGCGGAGGGCTCGCCCACGTAACCGTGCCAGGCGATGCCGTCGATGTACTCGTAGGCTGATGGATCGCTGAGCTCGTCGATGGCGCGGCCCCACAAGCTGTAGTTGTGATCAATGACCCAGATCTTGGTGCCGAGTCCGGACTTGCGCAGAGCGGGACCGAGGTTCTGGGCGACGAACTGCATCTCCTGCTCCTGCGCCCACAGGCAGGCGGGCATGTTGCCTTCCTGCTCGGCGTCGGTTTCGTTCTGCACGGTGACGGCATCAATCGCCACACCCTCGGCCTTGTATCCCTCGAGGAACCTGAGGAAGTAGCGCGCATAGGGGTCGAAGCTGGTTTTGCGCATGGCGCCGCCGATCATGGACTTGTTGGGCTTCATCCAGTTGGGCGGACTCCACGGCGAGGAGAAGAGGAAGAGGTCGGGGTTGTGCTTGCGGGACTCGCGCAGCACGGGCAGGATGTATTCCTTGTCGTGATCGATGGAGAACTTCTTGAGTTCGGGATCGGGCGTATCGCTCTCGTCGAAGCTGTAAACGGAGCGCGAATAGTCGCTGGCGCCAATGCAGGTGCGGCAGACGTTCATCGCCATCTCTCCCGGATCGAACAGGTCGTGCAGAACGGACTGGCGCTCGGCGCCGCTGAGGCGGCTGAGGACGTAGCAGGAGGCGTCGGTCATGGCGGCACCGAAGCCGAGAATCTCCTGGCGCGTGACCGAGGGATTGAGCACGATGGCCTCGGCCGCAATCTGGCCTGCGGGCTTCCAGGCGAGCGGCGCTCCAGGTGCGTGTCGCTGATCGCGGAAGGTGCTCCACACCCGGACAGAGCCGGCGGCATCGGCCCGAAGATAACGGCTGGGAAGGGCGAGCACCGCGGCTGTTGCCGAGGCGGTTTTTATAAAGCTCCTGCGCGAATTGACGAACATGGATACACTCCCCCCGTGGCGCGATCGAATCAGCGCCGGACGCATCATAGCAGCGTAAATGGAATCTGGTAAAACGTTTGCGCGAGCTGTTTGCAGAGACTTCCCGACCAGGAAGGCAGGCTCAGGAACTCAACGCAGCGACGATCTGTGGCGCCAGCTGGCTGACGCTGCCCGCCCCCAAGGTCAGGATCAGATCGCCTCCCTTGGCGTCTTTCAGCACCGCTTCGATGGCGGAGGAAAAATCAGGGACGAAGCGGACGCGCGGGCCGCGGATGCGTTTGGCAAGTCGCTCGGCGGTGACACCGGTGATGGGATTCTCGCTGGCCGCGTAGATGGGGAGGACGAAAACCGTGTCGGCGTTAGTGAATGCGCCGGCAAATTCGTGGAGAAGATCGCGTGTGCGCGTGTAGCGATGCGGCTGGAAGACCACGTGAATGCGCTTGTATCCGCATTCGCGGGCGGCCGCCAGGGTGGCGCGAATCTCGGTAGGGTGATGGCCGTAGTCGTCGACGACCGCGACGCCGCGCCCGGAGCCGCGATGATGGAAGCGGCGATCGACGCCGCGAAAGTTCTTCAATCCCTCAGCAATTCTTTCGGGAGCGACCTCGAGCTGATGCGCGATGGCGACGGCGGCGGTTGCGTTGAGCACGTTGTGGCGTCCGGGCACATGGAGGACGAAGGGTCCGAGTGTTGCCGTATCGGTGCGCACCTGGAAGCGTGAAAAGCTGGTGGGATCGGTTCCGGGCGTCGTAGTTGTCCCCATCGACAGGCCTTTCACCGATGCGGTGATCGACGTGTGTTCGTCGCTGGGGCGGTCGATCAGCTCCAGCCGGTAATCCGCTTCAGGCGCGACCCCGTAGGTGAATACGCGGCGATGGGCGTTGGGCAGGATGGCTGCGAGGAGCGGGTCGTCAAGGCATGCGGTCACAGCCCCGTAGAAGGGCACCTTGTCCATGAAGGCAAGGAAGGCCCGCTCAACGTCCTGCATATCGGTGTAGCAGTCCATGTGCTCGCGGTCGAGGTTGGTGACAATGGCGAGGATGGGCGAGAGCTTTAAAAAGGAACGGTCGCTTTCGTCTGCCTCGGCCACAAGGTATTGGGTAGTGCCGAGGCGCGCGTTCGACCCCAGGGCGTCGACGCGGCCACCGACGACTACGGTTGGATCGAGCCCACCCGCGCTGAGCACACTGGCCACCATTGACGTGGTTGTGGTCTTGCCATGCATTCCGGCGATGGCGATGCCGTACTTCAGACGCATCAGCTCGGCGAGCATCTCCGCGCGCTGGATGACGGGGATCTTGCGCGCTCGGGCTTCGAGCACCTCAGGATTGTTCGGGCTGACCGCGGAGCTGGTGACGACAACGGTGGCTCCTGCGACGTGGCCGGCCTCGTGGCCTTCGTAGATGATGGCGCCCAGCTGCGCGAGCCGCTCTGTCACCGGCGTGCGGCGCAGATCGGAACCTGAGACCTTCATGTTCTGGTTCAACAGAATCTCGGCGATGCCGCTCATGCCGATTCCGCCGATGCCTATGAAGTGTGCGTGCTGCGAGGTAGCAAACATGGAGGGTAAAGACTCACTTTAGCATTGGCAGCCGGGCACGAGCCGGCATGCGAACCCGCGTCACTCCGGCAGGGTGTAGTCAAGCTCGTAGAAGTGCTGGCCCGTCTCGATGCGAATGGTGAAGGTACCGGCGATGCCTTTCAGCTCACCGGTCCCGGAGCCAGGAACCACGGCCACATTCATCTTCGGCCCGCCCGCATCCATGGTGGCAAAGTGCTGCAGCGCGAAGCTGCCGTGTTTGCCGCCCAGCGTGCCGGTCACCATCTCGATGGCTACGTACCCGGCAGCGCCTTGCTTGGGGTCGCCGCCGGTGAGCATCTCGCCCTTCGTGGTGGCCTCGAGATCGCCGTGGATTTGCTTGTCGATGGAGAAGCGCGCGATGCCTTCGGGCGGCGCGGGAGCAAGGGGACGAACGTCGACCGTGAAGGTGCCGTGCGCGTGTTTCATGGGGTTCTCCTTTTGCGATTGGATGTTTTGCGGCGCGATGAATGCGAGGGCGAGGCAGAGCGAAGAGAGAATCGGCATGCGGACTCCAGAATAGCGTGCCCGGAAGGTCTGCCATGCTATCGCGGCTGCGCGTAGACACCCATCTCGCGAAAAGTTGCGGCGATTTATTTCTGCGCAGTACCCGCAACAATCGCGAAGCACCGGCGTTTAGGAGGGACATGAACGGCAGCAGTGAGGCAGCAAGAACCAAGCCTCAAAGCAAAGCCGGAAAGGCCCAGGCAATTGGGCCGAGGAGCACCGGAGGAGTTATGAAGAACCTAGGCAAATGGATGTTGAGCGCAGCAGTACTGGCAGGAGCTCTGGGATTGGGAACAGCCAAAGCCAACGCCGCACAGTTCGGCGTCTATGTGCAAGGCGGACCAGTTGCCTATGTTCCTCCCTGCCCCGGACCGGGATATGTGTGGGTTGGCGGCTACTACAACGGCGGCTATTGGGTTCCGGGACGCTGGAACTTCGCTGGTGTGCGTCGGGGGTTTGATCGCGACGACTACGGCCGGGTCTACTATCGCGACCGCGACGACTATCGCCACCGCGACTGGGACCGGGACCGGGATCGGGACCGGCACTGGGACCGCGACGACCACAGAGATCATGACCGCAGGTAAATATACCTAAATTTGGCACTTCAGTCCCTGCGCATGATGAAACGGCCTCTCCTTCACCGGGGAGGCCGTTTTAATTTGACCTGGAGTAGGATTCATCGACAACGCGTCAACAGTTTCTGATTAAACGACCGCAACTTTCCTGCCCATCCGTTGTTCTAATGAGTGGACGCCGGAATGGGACGAGCCTGAAGGGCAAGACCTTACCGGCAGGTGCTGAAAGAGCGGGGGCGGGCTCGAATCAAGAGCGCCTTCGGCCATGTCCGGGAAAGGCGGGACAGGGCAGCACAGGGAGGACGTTATGCGCAGTTTTCGCCTTGCATTGATCGCAGCGCTTCTGGTGATCCCCTTCACTTTGAAGGCGGACGCCCAGGTGGCTGTGGGCGTTGGAATCGGACCTGCGGTGGTTGCCGCGCCGGTGGAGTACGGGCCGCCAGTATGTGACTGGGGCTACTACCCCTATTACCCCTACTCCTGCGCTCCTTACGGCTACTACGGGCCGGAGTGGTTTGCAGGCGGTCTCTTCATCGGTGTCGGGCCCTGGTATCGAGGGGGATGGGGACGGCCTTGGGGATGGCGCGGCGGGTACTGGCGCGGTGGATACGGGTATCACGGCGGATGGGGTGGTCCTCGGCCAGGTTATGGATTCCACGGGGGTTATGTTGGCGGCGGCCACGCTGGAGGGTTCGGGGGAGGAGCTCGTCCAGGGGTAGGCGGCGGCTTCCATGGTGGTGGCGGGGGCGGTTTCCATGGTGGCGGCGGTGGCGGTTTCCATGGTGGCGGCGGTGGCGGTTTCCATGGTGGCGGCGGTGGTCATCGCTAATCGGGGAACGCCCTAAAAACGAAAGCCCGTCTGCTTCGGCAGGCGGGCTTTTTCTTTGTCTGGAGACGGTGCTACATGGTGGCCACTTGCGCCGGGCCGGAGTTGCGGCCGGCCAGGGCCACGAGCCGACGGGCAATATTCTCAACGGCCTGGGGGTGAGCCTGGGTACGAGCAGCGGTGCTCATAGCAGCCAGACGTTCCTGCGACCCGAGCAGTTCAACGAGGGCCTGGAACAGCCGGGCCGGCGAATCCAGATCCCACTCATTCAGCATGACGGCCGCTCCCGCGCTAACCATCTCCTCGGCATTGCGTTTCTGATGGTCATCGGCCGCAGCGGCAAAGGGGACGAGCAAAGCCGGCTTTCCAGCGGCAGCGAGCTCGGCGACGGTAGAGGCGCCGCTGCGTGCCATCACCAGGTTGGCGCGAGCAAAGCGGGCCGGCATGTCATCGAAGAAGGGCTTCACCGTCCAGCGCGCGGGATCGGCTCCGGTGGCGGCATAGGACTCTTCGGTGGTGGTGGCATGGCGCACGCCGCTCTGGTGCAGAATAGTCAGCCCGGGAACGGCGGCAAGCAGATCGCGCGCGATCTTGGGCAGGGTGGTGTTGAAGAGGCGGGCGCCCTGCGATCCGCCGAAGATGAGCAGGTGAGGCGGGTGTGGCGGGGGAGCGGGGAGTGTGAAGAACTCGGGCCGCACCGGGATCCCGGTCACCTCGGCATTGCGGAAGTAGGCCGCGGCAGAGGGGAAGTTGACGGCGGCGGCCTGCACCCGCTTGCCTACCAGCCGATTGGCCAATCCCGGCATTGCGTTGGGTTCAAAAGCCATGGTGGGCAGTTTGAGTTGGAGCGCGGCAGCCATGGCCGGGCCGGAGGCATAGCCGCCCACGCCGAAGACCACGTCGGGCTGGAACTCGCGGATCATGCGGCGGCAGGCGCTAATGGATCGAGGGAGATTCAGGAGCGTGCGCAGGCGGGTCATCAGGGACACGTTCTTCAGCTGGCCGACATCGATGAGGCGCAGCTCAAAGCCGGCCTCAGGAACGAGGCGGATCTCCATGCCACGCTGCGTCCCGATGAAGAGGATCTCCGCTGCTTCGCGATCCACAAGCTCCCGCGCAACTGCCAATGCTGGAATGATGTGACCGCCGGTACCTCCACCCGCAATCAGGACGCGCAATTGCCCCAAGTCCTTGCCTTTCCTCGTTAGAACAGCCGAGGCTTGATAACGGGAGAGGCGATCGTCTCGATCGGTTTTCTCCAGTGGCAGATTCGCGTGAGCCTCAGACATTGTGATCAGAAATGGCCGGGCATTGGGGACGATGATTGCGGCAATTCAGGGGGAGACACCGTTGCCGGGCTATGAAGTGATCTTACCAAACCGGACCGACACCATGAGCTATTTTCGCGAAGAAGAAAACCGGGGTTCGAGTGCTAATCAACCTTTTGCGAGATGTTTAACAAGATCCCGATGCTGGAGAGGGTGAAGAAGAGCGAGGTTCCTCCGGACGAGATAAGCGGCAAGGGGATGCCCTTGGTAGGCACCAGGGAGAGCACCACGCTGATGTTGAAGAAGGCTTGAAGGAGCAGAGCCGTGGTGATGCCGAAGGCGGTGAGGCGCGCGAAGGGGTCCTCCGACCGGAATGCGACGCGCAAACCGCGGAAGGCAAAGACCACGAAGAGCACGACAACGAGCATGGCGCCGATGAAGCCGAGTTCCTCCGCGATGTTGGCGAAGATGAAGTCTGTGGAGGCTTCGGGCAGGTAGAAGAGCTTCTGCATACCCTCCATGAAACCACGGCCTGTGAAGCCGCCCGCGCCAACAGCGATCAGCGACTGGTTGATGTGGAAGCCAGCACCCTGGGGATCGGATTCGGGATGGAGAAAGACCAGCATGCGCTGGCGCCGCCACGAGACCCAGAAGAGGAGAGCCGCAAGCGGGGGCAGCGCTGCGGCGAAGCTGAGCGCGAGGTACTTCCACTCCATCCCGGCGAGCACCATCATCATGGCGGTCACTCCGGCGAGCACCAGTGCGGTGCCGAGGTCGGGCTGCTTGACGATCAGCAGGACGAAGAGCACCGGCATGACCGCGGCTTTGAGCAAAGTGTTGCGCCAGTCCTTCATCTGGTCGAGGCGGGTGTGGAGAAACCAGGCCAGGAAGAGAATCAGCACGGGCTTGGCGATTTCAGAGGGTTGAAAGGTGAAGAATCCCCCGAAGCGAATCCAGCGGTGGGTGTTGTGCGAGCTATGGAAGAAGTAGACCATCACCAGCAGAAGCGTGGCGATGGAGATGGCCGGATAGATAAAGCGCGGCGAGTTGTAGCGCGTGTAGTCGATGCGCATGAGGATGACCATGGAGAAGACGCCGGCGAGCGCCCAGGCGGCCTGCCTGGCCACATCAATGTAAGGGGAGTGATAGCGCTCCTCCGAGACCACGGCGGATGCGGAAAAGACCATCGCCAGCCCCACCGAGACAAGCAGGAGCGTGGAGAAGAAGATCCATTTATCGACGCCTACGCGTTTTGCCATACCTTCCAGTCGCGTCCCTGATGGACGAGTTCTTTAAATACGCGCCCGCGGTGCTCGTAGTTTTCGAACTGATCGAAGCTGGAGCAAGCAGGGGCGAGGAGCACGATGTCACCGGGGTGCGCGGCCGCGGCCGCGGTGGCGACGGCCTTGTCCAGGGTTTCGCAACTATGAATGGGAACGACGCCGCGGAGGTGCGATTCGATTTTGGACGCAGCGACGCCGATGGTATAGACGGCCTTGACGCGCTGGCGCAGCAGGTCGGAGAGCAGTGTGTAGTCAGAGTTTTTATCTTTGCCGCCGAGGATGAGATGGATACCGCCGGGAAACGACGCGACGGCCTTTGCAGTGGCGTCAACATTGGTGGCCTTGGAGTCGTTGTAGTAGTCGACACCGTTGAGGTTGGCAACAAATTCGAGCCGGTGCTCAACCGCCCTAAACTTCTCGACTGCATGGCGAACGGCGGCGGCCGAGGCGCCGGCGAGGCGCGCGGCGCAGACGGCCGCAAGCACATTTTCAACGTTGTGCTCGCCCTTGAGCGGGATTCCGCTGAGCGGCAGGATCGGTTCCGGGTCGCTTCCCCTGGAGGCGCGGAACCAGACCTGGCCCTCCATGACCCACGTGCCCTGATCGACTGGGTGTTCGATTGAGAACCAGTAGACACGCGCCCTCGAGCGCACCGCAGAGGCCGCGGTCCGCGCGTTGTCGGCATTCAGAACGACGTAGTCGTCGAGCGTCTGTGCGGCGAAGATTCGCTCTTTGGCGAGCGCATAGTTCTCAAAGCTGCCGTGGCGGTCAAGGTGATCTGGAGTGATGTTGAGAATGACGGCGATGGAGGGGTGGAACTCCTGGGTGCTCTCGAGCTGAAAGCTTGAGACCTCGAGGACCGACCAGGTGTCGTCAGTGCTCTCTTCAATCAGGGAGACGACCGGCACGCCGATATTGCCGCCAACCAATGTGGGCAGCCCGGCTTCCTTGAGGATCTCGCCGACGAGCGTGGTGGTAGTGGTTTTTCCGTTGGATCCTGTGATTGCGACGGTTCGGCCCTTGAGGAAGCGGGCGGCCAACTCAAGCTCGCCGATGATGGGCAGGCCGAAGCTCTGTGCCTGGGCGAGTTCCGGGGTGTCGAGGGGCACGCCGGGGCTGACCACGATGAGGTCCTGGCGGCGGAAGGTGAGCAAACCATGGCCGCCGGCTTCGACATTGATTCCCTCCTCGAGTAGAGCAGGGATATCGTTGGCCAGCGCCTCGGCACTGCGCACGTCCGATACCGTGACCTGGGCGCCGCGCCGGCGCAGAAACAGCGCGGCAGCAAGGCCGGACTTCCCCAGTCCGACGACCAGAACCTTTTTGCCTTTTAGATCCATCATGGCACTATCCTCAGAGCGGTTCCACAGTTGATGTAGCCCTTTTAGTATCCTCCGAGGTGGCTTCTTCTTAAAGAAGAAGCCACTTGGCTGATGCGGCTTCGGGACACCTTAACTGTGGAACCGCTGTAGCCGCCGGCTCCTCCATTGTCTACCGGAGCAGACGCGTCTGCAGCGGCCCTAGCGCAATTTCAGCGTGGTGAGAGCAAACAATGCAAACACCAGAGCGCCGATCCAGAACCGCACGATGACTTTGGACTCGCTCCAACCCAGTTGCTCGAAGTGGTGGTGCAGCGGGGCCATCTTGAAGATACGCTTCTTTCTGAGCTTGTAGCTGCCGACCTGGAGCATGACGGAGATGGCTTCAAGGATGAAGATGCCGCCGATGAAG
>Ga0307474_10003219_pt1 | contig 11795 bp, 8 predicted proteins | sample atmos_gasesECM1C_2_FD_203312 | JGI IMG/M metagenome (GOLD analysis project Ga0307474, IMG submission 203312) | Hardwood forest soil microbial communities from Morgan-Monroe State Forest, Indiana, United States - atmos_gasesECM1C_05 | ecosystem: Environmental > Terrestrial > Soil > Temperate... | reverse complement strand
TGATCCGATAGGTCGCGGATCAACCCGAAGCTCGCAGGCGCAAAGGCGTAGGCTGCTTGCGAAATGGCGACGACCAACGCGACGACGCGCGCTACCTCCTCCTTTGCAAACTCTACCTGCGCGATAAGCGGCGGCAACCATGTTCCGTTTCCGAAGGCCAATCCGAACATGAAGAGAGCAGCAATGATCAATGGGACATTCGTGCCCTGCGCAGCCAGGAAGGCCAACGAGCCCGCAACCTGAAGTCCATAGCTTGCGGCAGCAAGCAACCGCCGATCACAGGCTGGCGGCATAAACCAGCCGATCAATGTTCTCCCAAGCACGGCCAAGGCGGTGGTCGCTCCCATCGCCAGACCAGCGGCTTGATTGCCGAGCGTCGGCACGAGCAGAGAATAGAGATGGGCCAGTAATCCGATTTGAGCGAAAAGGCCAAGCGCCGATCCGACTGCCAAGGTTTGAAATTTTCGATCGCGCCATAACGGCTTGCCGGGCAGGGATTGAGGCGTGGCTGACGCGCCGGGAGCATCGCCATCGGGCCTCGTTCCGAGCATCTCCGGTGTTTTTGACAATACGCGGTTTGCCAAGACCCAGACGACGGCAACCGTTGCGGTCCCGATCGTTGCCGCCGTCAGGGTGAATCCGAACAAGGCAATGCCCGTAGCCCACAGTGGCGCGAAAATGATGCCTCCAAGGTTCGCGCCATTATAGGCAACGGCAAGCGCCGCAGGGCGTGTGCGTATAAACCATGGAGACACTACCGCGTTGATGGCGGCCACCCCCATCGTTACCCAGCCCGCACCGCTCAAGGTCGCGGCCATGAACAAATGCCAGGGTTGAGAGGCGACGGCCCAACCGGTGACGCCGAGTGCCGTCGAGATGGCACCAAAACGTGTGACCTTGGCCAAGCCCCAACGCGCATACAATGTCGGCAGCTTTGCAGTGACCACCGCTCCGATCAGGAAATGAGTGGTCACGGCTGACGAGACGAGAAGCAACGACCAACCCCGCGCCTTCTGCACCGCATTGAGGAAAATGGGCGGGCCGTAGAACCCGATACCGAGCCCAAAGACAGCCAGGACGAATGCGGCGCTGACCACTCGCCAGCCGTAGAAGCTATCCTTGGAGGTCTTGCGGAGCATGATCGCCTGCTATTTGCGGTATGAGCCGTGAATAGCCGCAGCAGGCAACGCGATGCTTCCACCATGACCGAAGTATTGGAAAAATGTTGGCGTTGCGTGCGCCTTCGTCGCTCGCACAGACCGGGCAGACGCGATCAATTCGAAGGCAAGTCTAGCGAATCGCGCGCTTGAGATCGGCGGATGCAAAAGTCTTGCGCTCCGCCTCGCGGCCCGTCAGCGCCATCACCGAAACCGCAACGATGCGCGCGATGACGCCTTCGACGTCGTTGAGATCGCAGTTTCCTTCCGAGAGCCTGGTGAGCCGCTCGCTGTCGCGGATGGTCTGGTGCGCCATCGCGAGTGCGAAATGCAGGCCCCAATACAGATCTGCGTCGCTGCAATCCGGCAGCGATCGCCGCATCGCGACGGCAAATTTCCGTAAATGATCGATCTCGCGGTTCTTGATGCGGCGGATCGGCGGGACGGACTCGATGGACGCCCGGATCATGAAGCGTGCCGCCGTCGAGCGCTCGCTCTCGGGCCCAAGGCAGCCGCGCACCATCGGCCCGACCAGCGCCCACAGGACGGCATCGATGTCCGCGCGGCCGCCGCCTGCCGCTTCCGCGGCCTTCAATTCGTTGAGGCGCTCGCGGTTGGCGACGATGCTGCGGGTCACGAACAACTCGGCGATCAGCTCGTCCTTCGAGCCGAAATGGTAATTCACCGCAGCCAGATTTACCCCGGCGGCCGCGACGATGTCGCGCAGCGTGACGTCGGAGAAGCCGCGATCGGCGTAGAGTCGCTCGGCGGCGTCCAGGATGGCGGCTCGGGTCCGGTCTGACGGCATCTCATACCCCCATGCGTGGGGAATGTTGCAATTCAAACATTTGTATGAAACTATGGTTTGAAGGCTCGGTTGTCAATGCGTGCGAAGCATCACCGCGCCGGCGCCGTTTCCGTCCGCGAAGATCGCGGGCTCCAGCGGCGCGACAAACGGTCTTGCAGTGAACCGGCGGCAGGCAGACAGTGCCGCCAACCAATCCTGTCCAAATGTGAGGAACGCCCAATGGACTTCACCATGTCGGAACGTCAGCGCGAATGGCTCAACCGTGTGCAGTCGTTCATGAAGGAGCACGTCCGCCCGGCTGTGCCGATCTACCGGCAACAAGACGAAACGGGCCCGCGCTGGAAAGTGATCCCGGTCATCGAGGAATTGAAGAAGAAGGCGAGGGCGCAAGGCCTCTGGAACATGTTCCTGCCGCCGTCCTCGCATGAGGACGATGAATTCCGCGGCGCCGGATTGACCAATCTCGAATATGCGCCGCTCGCCGAGGAGATGGGCCACATCGGCTGGGCCTCCGAAGTGTTCAATTGCTCCGCGCCGGATACCGGCAACATGGAGGTCTTGATGCGTTACGGCACCAAGGAGCACAAGCGGAAATGGCTGCGGCCGCTCATGGACGGTGAAATCCGCTCCGCCTTCCTGATGACCGAGCCTGCGGTCGCTTCATCCGACGCCACCAACATCGAGACGCGCATCGAGCGCGACGGCGATCACTACGTCATCAACGGCCGCAAATGGTGGTCCTCGGGCGTCGGCGATCCCCGTTGCAAGATCGCGATCGTGATGGGCAAGACCGATCCGAAGGCGCAGCGCCACCAGCAGCAATCGCAGATCCTCGTGCCGCTCGATGCCAAAGGCATCAAGGTCGAAAAAATGCTGCCCGTGTTCGGCTTCGACGACGCGCCGCACGGCCACGCCCAGGTGCTGCTGGAGAACGTCCGTGTTCCCGCCAGCAACATTTTGCTCGGCGAGGGCAGGGGTTTCGAGATCGCGCAGGGCCGCCTGGGACCGGGGCGCATCCATCACTGCATGCGCACCATCGGCAAGGCCGAGGAAGCGCTGGAGAAAATGGTGAAGCGGCTGTCCTCGCGCACCGCCTTCGGCCGCAAGATCATCGAGTATTCGATCTGGGAGCAGCGCATCGCGGAGGCCCGTACCGACATCGAAATGAACCGCCTGCTGTGCCTGAAGGCCGCCGACATGATGGACAAGGTCGGCAACAAGACCGCGCAACTCGAGATCGCCATGATCAAGGTGGCGGCCCCCAACATGGCGCTGAAGATCATCGACAATGCGATCCAGGCCTTTGGCGGCGCCGGCGTCTCGGACGACGCGGGGTTGGCGCGCGACTACGCCTCGATGCGGACGATGCGCCTTGCCGATGGCCCGGACGAGGTCCATAACCGCGCCATTGCCAGACTTGAACTTCGGAAGTATGCAAACGCTCCTGTGAGTTAAACGGAGCGCGCAGATCGCGCTCTCTTGCCGTCATTCCGGGGCGATGCGAAGCATCGAATCCGGAATCTCGAGGTTCCGGGTCTGGTCCTTCGGACCATCCCGGAATGACGGATCAGAAAGTCAGGGAGCGTCAGCGTGGCCGAAGGCGTCAGGAGCGACGAGGACTTTTCTGGCACTAAGCCGGTCGAGGAGCGCCACCGGATCGATGAAGCTCGCCTCGATCAGTGGATGGGCGAGCATGTCGAGGGTTACCGGGGGCCGCTGACCGTCCTGCAATTCAAGGGCGGGCAGTCGAACCCGACCTACCGGCTAGATACGCCCGACCGCTCCTACGTCCTCCGCCGCAAGCCGTTCGGCAAGTTATTGCCGTCGGCTCACGCGGTGGACCGTGAGTTTCGTGTCATCTCCGCGCTCGGCCGGCAGGGTTTTCCCGTGGCCAGGGCGTACGCGCTTTGCACTGACGATGCGGTGATCGGGGCTGCCTTCTACATCATGTCGATGGAAGAAGGACGGGTATTCTGGGATCCCTCGCTTCCGAGCCAGACGAAAGAGGCGCGGCGCGCGATCTTCACCAGCAAGATCGAAACCCTGGCCAAGCTTCACAGCTATGACCCCGAGGCGATCGGTCTTGCCGATTACGGCAAGCCCGGAAATTATTTCGCGCGCCAGGTCGATCGTTGGACCAAGCAATACCGCGCGTCGGAAACCCAAAACATTCCCGAGGTCGAAAAGCTGATCGAGTGGCTGCCGCGCACCATCCCGCAGCAGGAACGCGTCTCGGTCGTCCACGGCGATTACCGCCTCGACAACATGATCTTCCACCCGACCGAGCCGCGCGTGATCGCGGTGTTGGACTGGGAGCTCTCGACGCTTGGCGATCCCATGGCCGACTTCACCTATCTCTTGATGCAATGGACCATGCCGGGTCTCGCCAACGCCGATTTCAAGGCGCTGAACATCCCGACCCTGGAAGAGGCCGCGAAGATCTATTGCAACGTCACGGCAAGCGCGGTTCCGGACCTGAACTGGTATTTCTCCTACAATTTGTTCCGCCTTGCCTGCATCACGCAAGGCATCGCAGGGCGCATCCGGGACGGTACCGCAGCGAGCGCCAAGGCCATGGAATCGGCCGCGCGCACCGTGCCGTTGTCCAAGGCTTCCTGGGAATACGCGCAGAAGGCTGGGGCGGTTTGAGCCGGGGAAGCTGACGGATTACGCCCGGTCAGGCCTCTGGGAACAATCGGCCTGACGCGAGTCGGGCGCCTTCGCTGAGCGCGGTCAGTTTCGCCCACACCACATCCTCCGCGACCCGACCGGCGCCTGCTGCGGTGTCAAATCCGCAATCCGTTCCGGCAATGACACGGGTGGGGTCGCCAAGCCTCGTGGCGACGCGCTCGATCCGCTCGGCCACGACTTCGGGATGCTCGACGAAGTTCGTCGTCGAATCGATGACGCCGGCGACGACGATCTGGTCGGGGCGAATCGCGCTGCTTTCGAGGCATCGCACTTCATGGGCATGGCGCGGGTTGGCGAAGGGCAAGACCAAAGCGCCGACATTCATTCGCCCAATCAGCGGCAGGATGTTGGCGAGCGGCACGTCGCGATCATGCGGCGCTTCATAATTGCCCCAGCACACGTGCATGCGCACCTTCTCGCGCGGGATGTTGCGCAAGGCTTCGTTGATGGTCGCGACCACGCGCTCGACGAAATCGAGAAAATCGGACAGCGGGCGATCCTGAAACGAGATGTGGTGCTCGAGCGCAAGATCAGGGCAGTCGAGCTGCAGCAAGAAACCCTGCGCGATGATCGCCTCGTACTCGACCTGAAGGGCCCTCCCGACGGCGGCAAGATAGGCCTCTTCGGTGTCGTAATATTCGTTCTTGATCGCGGCCACGACGATTCCGGGAGAAGGTGCGGTGAGAAAGGCTTCAACGAACCCGCGCTTCCCGCTCTTTGCCTTCTGGGTCAGAACATTGCGGAAATCCACGCATTCCTGGGCCGCTTCGCGCGCGCCGGTGTAGCGTATTTCGCCGATCGCCTTCGGGGGCGCGAAGTTGCTGACCATTTCCTTGCCGGCATTTTGTTGTTCGAGCGTTTTTTTGAAGACGGGATAGCGCTCGACATCGGCGCGCGGCCAGCGTTTCCACGAGCCTCCAAACCCGGTCATGCGATGGCGGACGTGGAGAAAGAATCCCTCTCGCTGCTGTTCGCCGTTGTTGCCGATGTCGATCCCGGCTTCGATCTGTTTCGGCACGATGGCTTGCAGCGCGGCATGGCCGGCCCGTTCGATTTCGCCGGCGTCGACCTCCTCGCCGCGCGCGCGGCGGGCATATAGCCTCGTCAATTCGGGCGGACGCGGCAGGCTTCCCGTGTGAGTGGTGAGAATGCGGTCGTGACTGCGTTCCATGAGCGGCGTCCGGGGATCGGTTTGACCTTGCGCGGCAAGCGTCAAAGGGTTTTTGAACGTCGCGCCGCGGGCGGCAGCCTTGACCAAATTCGAGCGCGATGTCCAGACGAACGGCGGGTCTGGCTCCTCCGCTCGATTGAATTTCGCCCATGAGCGGGGAAATACTGGCGTCTGGCGAACGTCCGACGGCGCAAACGGCCGCCACGTGGTGACGGGCACGATCGCGAAAGGCGAAGGCCGGGGTTTGCTATGCCGCCAGGGTTCTTACGCCAACGTGTGCACGATCACGGGGCCGGCCACTGCGGTGGCCGGGCCCACAAGCAGCGGCGCAAGATCCTGCTCGATCCAGGCGATGACGCGCTGGTTTGCTTCCGCAGCTTGCGCATACTGGTTGAAGATGCTGATGGCCGTCACAGTGTCGTCGGGTGCATACACGACGTAATAGGCCATGAAGCCTTCGACGTCGCTGATAATCGGAATGGCGCCCTCTTTGATTCTGCGCGCGAGCTCTTCGACCATGCCAGGCTTCGCTTTACCCTGACGAATGGCGGCGTACATGGGACCCTCCTTCACCGGCGAGGCTGCCCAAGATAGCAATTGAAGATGGCGATGGCGGCGGGGCGAGCAGCAAGATTTCCCCGCGAACCGAATACTACGCCATCCAGCCTGAACGCACCATTGGGCTCCCGCCATCCCCCAAGTCGCCGAACCGTCAAAAATTTCACTCGAACAAGGCGGCCGGAGGTCTTCCAGACGTCGAGCCTGCATAGATACACTGCGGCATTCTGATCTCGGGAAACCGCACGTTCCGGCGACAATTTATCGCGGGGTTGAACGCCCGGTATCAGAAGCGGAGCAGATTTTCCGGGAGCGAGCATGAAAGTACGGCGTAGAACTGTCCTGGGCGGCATGGCGAGCCTGCTGGCCGCACCCTTCGCCCTGTCCCTCCATCCCTCCTCAGGCGCGGTCGAGAAGATTAGGATCGGCTTTCTGCTCAAGACCATGCAGGAGGAGCGCTACCAGCGGGACAAGGCTGCCTTCCTCGCCAGGGCCAAGGCAATGGGCGCCGAGGTGATCTTCGATTCCGCCAACAACGACGAGCAGGCGCAGCTTTCCGCATTCGAGAACATGCTGTCGCAGGGCGCGCGGGTGATCGTTTTGCAGCCGGTCAACACCGGTACTGCCGGAAGCATGGTGACCTCGGCGCACAAGAACAACGTGAAGGTCGTTGGCTATGATTCCATGCTGGTCAACGGTCCGCTCGATGCCATGGTGATGCAGGACAGCTGGGCCGTGGGCAGGCTGCAAGCTGAAGCGATGGCGGCCTGGCTCAAGGCGAAGTACGGGTCGGTCAAGGGCAATGTCGTGCTGATCCGCGGGCAACCGGGCGATTCCAACGCCAACACCATGAGCAGCGGCGTTCTCGAGGTTCTCAAGGCCAATCCCGATCTCAAGCTGGTCGCCGACCAGTCGCACGAAGGCTGGTCGCCCGACAAGGCGATGGCGACGGCGGAGAATCTGCTCACCAAGTTCGGCAACAGGATCGATGCGGTGATTTGCAACAACAGCGGCATGGCGCGGGGCGTCGTCGCGGCGTTGGACGCGCAGGGTCTTGCGAATGCGGACAAGGTGTTCGTCGCAGGTTCCGACGCCGACCTCGTCAACATCCAGTTTGTCGCGCAAGGCAAGCAAGCCGCCGACATCTGGAAGAAGATCACCCCGCTTGCCGAGAGCGCCGTTGAAACGGCGGTCACCCTTGCGCAAAATCCGGACAAGGATCCCAGAACGCTGCTCAAGTTCGACAGGCTGATCAACAACGGCGCCGTTGACGTGCCGACCATCGTCACCCCGGTCGTGCTGGTCGACAAGACCAACCTCGACTCTACGATCATCGCCGAGGGTTTTTATACCCGTCAACAGGTATATGGAAAATAGACTCCCCCCGCGTCGCGCGGGAGGCGCAGCCAGTGTGGTGGATTTGACATTCGCTTCAGCATCGCCGCGAGTTCTCGAAGAGCGAATGTCAAATCCAAAACCACACTATAGCGTTTTCTTCACGCGAACCGGTCTCCACTTCGCTCGAAAACGCTATAGTCACGCGAATGTCCGAAGTCGTTCTCAGGATGGAGCACATCACCAGGGAATTCCCGGGGGTGAGGGCGCTCGACGACGTCAACTTCGAGGCACGCACGGGCGAGGTTCTGGCGCTAGTGGGGGAAAATGGCGCGGGCAAATCGACCCTGATGAAGGTGCTTGGCGGCGTCTGGCCGTATCCCACCTATCAGGGCGAAATCTTCATCAGAGGGGAGCGGAAGCGATTTCGCGACACAAGGGAAGCCGAGCAATCAGGAATCGCGATCATTCATCAGGAATTCAACCTCTTTCCTGAACTGACGGTGGCCGAAAACATCTTCCTCGACCGCGAGCCCACCAACAGTTTTGGCATCATCGATTGGCGCGCCCTGAATTCCGATACAAAAACCCTGCTCGACGAACTTGGGATCGACGATCTCAAGCCTGCCGACCAGGTGAAGAACATCAGCGTCGGCAAGCAGCAGATGGTCGAGATTGCCAAGGCCTTGTCTAAGCGTGCGCGCATTCTCGTGCTCGACGAACCGACCTCCGCCTTGACCGACAAGGAAGTCGCGGACCTCTTTGCGATCATTCGCAAGCTGAAGCAGGACGGCGTCTGCATGTGCTACATCTCCCACAAGATGGAGGAGATCAAGAAGATCGCCGATCGCGTCGTGGTCCTGCGCGATGGACACACCATCGGGGAAGTCACTGCGATCGAGGACATCACGCTTGGCCAGATCATCGCCAGAATGGTCGGTCGCGATATCAGGGAGATGTTTCCAGAAAGTACACGCCGGCGGGGCGACAAGATCATGGAGGTCAGGGATCTCGAACTCGATCATCCCGATTTGGGTGGCGAGAAGAGGGTCAGGAAAACATCATTCTCGGTCCATCGCGGCGAAATCCTCGGCATTTCCGGGTTGATGGGCGCGGGGCGAACCGAACTCGTCTCGGCGATTTTCGGCGCATATCCGCAACGGACCCATGGCGAGGTGCTGGTCGAAGGCCAACGGGTCGACATCCGCTCGCCCCGTGACGCCGTCGACCATGGAATCGCGCTCCTGACGGAAGACCGCAAGGCGCTCGGCTTGTTCCTCGGTCAATCCGTTGCCTTCAACACGACCATTGCCTCGTTAGAGACCATCAGCGCGGGATTGGCGGGCGTGATCGACGCTGCCCGCGAACGCGCTTTGGTGGAGAAATACGTCGGAGAACTCGGGATAAAGACGCCCGATATCGATACGTCAGTGGCATTGCTGAGCGGCGGCAACCAGCAAAAGATCATTCTGGGAAGATGGCTCAACGCGAAGCCGAAGATTCTCATTCTGGACGAGCCGACCCGCGGTGTCGACATCGGCGCCAAGGTCGAAATCTACAGGCTCTTGGACCGTTTGGCCGCCGAGGGCGTCGCCATCATCATCATCTCTTCGGAATTACCCGAGGTTCTCGGGATGAGCGACAGAATCCTGGTGATGAGCGAAGGCGCCATCGTGTCGGAATTTTCGCGCGAGAACGCGACCAGGGAGGCGATCATGGAATTTGCGACCGGCGCCCGGCGGATGGGCCACTGATGCGAGAGAATCCGGCGCTCCAGTTCATAAGGACCAACGCAACGCTGATCGCGCTGGTGGTCCTCACCGCCGCGCTTGCGCTTGCCGATCCCACCTTTGCCAGCGCGCGCAACTTAAGCAACGTCGCGCGGCAGGTGACCATCGTCGGCATCATTGCCGTCGGGATGACAATGGTCATTTTGATCGCCGGTATCGATTTGTCCGTTGGCTCCGTCGTCGGCGTCGCGGCGGTGGTCGTGACCTTGCTCATGCAGTATGGCCTGCCTGCCTTCATCGCCATTCCCGTCACGCTGGCCGTAGTCGGCGGGCTCATCGGCCTGTGGAACGGTTTTTGGATCGCGCGTTACCATATCCCGCCGTTCATCATCACGCTCGGCATGTTGACGATAGGGCGCGGCGTGGCCCTGACTCTGTCCGGGGGCAGCTCGGTTCCGGTGGCCGATCCGTCCTTTGCCGCGCTCGGCGGCGCCTACATTCCGCCGCTACCGACCGTCATCATTCTTGCGATCGGTGCGCTAATCTGCGTCATCATGTTGGTCCGCCGTGCAGGCGAGCGAAAGAAATCGCATTCCGGCAACCTCGATCAATTGGCGGCCGCCGTCATTGTTGCCCCGGCAGGCTTTGCGCTGGCGTTTTATGCCTTCGGGTGGGGTGACGGCCTTCCCGTTCCGGTGGCGATCTTTGTCGTCATCGCAGCTGTGGCGAGCTTCGCGCTCGGTCACACGCGGTTCGGCCGACGTCTTTACGCGCTTGGCGGCAACGAAGAAGCGGCGCGGCTGTCCGGCATCAATATTTTCCAGACCAAAATGATCGTCTACGTGATCGTGTCGCTGCTCGCGGCGCTGTCGGGAATTCTGCTGGCTTCGCGGCTGAACGGCGCATCGCCCAATCTGGGCACGATGTTCGAACTTGACGCGATCGCAGCGGTCGTGATCGGCGGCACCAGCCTTGCGGGCGGCTCCGGCACGATCGGCGGCACGATCATCGGCGCGCTGATCATCGGCGTTCTCAACAACGGCATGAGTCTGCTCGGCGTCTCGTCATTCTACCAGTTGATCATCAAGGGCCTCATCATCAGCCTGGCGGTGTGGTTCGACGTTCTGCAAAAGAGGAAGTAGGCCGCCATATTCTCCGCGTCGTCCTGGCCAAGCGATGCGCGAGCCGGGACCCATGACCACGGCTCTATCGATGCGGAGCCTTTGGTTGTAAAAATCTTGCCGTTGACCAGAAATATCGATTGGGCTCGCCTGCAATGATACCGGCGTGCCGATAACGAGTACCAAAATGACCGGGACACCAGAAAGGCAAACCAAAAGCTTACTGAAAATCATCCAGTAGACCAATTTCACAGGCAGACAGCCTCACCCTATCGGTTCGATTTGGAACAGGCTCTCCGCGCCTTTGGCGGTCCTCAAGCGCTGGCTCGCCTTGGTCGCCGGGAGGCAGCCGGAAGCCCTTCACAATCCCGAAAATTGCCGGGATAACGATCAACGTGAGCAGGGTCGACGAGATCATTCCTCCGATCATCGGCACCGCTATCCGCTGCATGATCTCTGACCCCGTCCCGGTGCTCCACATGATCGGCAGCAATCCCGCCATGATAGCGACGACGGTCATCATCTTCGGCCGCACCCGCTCCACCGCGCCTTCCATGATGGCGTCGTAAAGATCGATGCGCGTCACCGCGCGCTTCTCGATCTCGCGTTGCTTGGTGATCTCCGCCAGCGCCTGATTGAGGTAGATCAGCATCACCACGCCGGTTTCTGCGGCTACACCGGCGAGCGCGATGAAGCCGACCGCGACCGCGACCGACATGTTGAAGCCTAGCCACCACATTAGCCAAAGCCCGCCGACCAGCGCGAATGGCAGCGACAGCATCACGATCAGGGTCTCGGTGATGGAACGGAAGTTGAGGTAGAGCAGCAGGAAGATGATCAGTAGCGTCACCGGCACTACGATCTTCAGCCGCGCCGTCGCGCGCTCCAGATGTTCGTACTGGCCGCTCCACATCACGTAGTAGCCGGACGGAAACTGGATACTTGCCTGGACGGCGCGCTGTGCGTCGGCGACATAGCCACCAAGATCGCGGTCGCGGATGTCGACATAGATATAGGTCGCAAGCTGGGCGTTTTCCGTCCGGATCGTCGTCGGACCTCGCGCGAGTTGAACCGTCGCGACCTCTCCGAGCGGCACGGCCCCTCCCGCTGGCATCGGGACGAGAATATCGCTTGCGATCTTCTTCGGATTGTCACGAAGGTCGCGCGGATAGCGCAGGTTGACGGTGAAGCGCTGACGACCCTCTACCGTTGTCGTCACGGTCT